>Ga0307488_10002034_pt1 | contig 17088 bp, 18 predicted proteins | sample SB02metaG_FD_202248 | JGI IMG/M metagenome (GOLD analysis project Ga0307488, IMG submission 202248) | Sea-ice brine microbial communities from Beaufort Sea near Barrow, Alaska, United States - SB 0.2 | ecosystem: Environmental > Aquatic > Marine > Coastal | place: USA: Alaska | collected... | reverse complement strand
TATGTTGACCTTGTTGGATCAACCCGACCAGCTCTCGTTCCAGTCCGGGGCTACCGGCTTGGGGCTGTATTTTTGCCAGGAAATTGCCAAGTTGCATACCAATGAAGAGCGTAAAGGTTTCATAAACCTAAGTAATGATGAGCAGACCGGAGGCGCGATTTTTAATCTTTGGTTACCTTAGGCATGAAGACTAAAGTCGTACCCGAGTGCGAAAATTTTATGGTACAGTAGGTCAGGTTTTGTAACTGGGCCGGCTTCGGAAGCGGAAAATAGGCCCCGGAAAATAGGCCCCAGAACAATGGTCGCTATGACCACCCCTATTACTCTAAAACCCTTTTGCAGGAACATCTTTTGGACTCAGCACAGCAAAGACTCAACGACGCCTTTCGCACCCGAACCAAAGCCGGCCGTATTCGTCAACAAAATGAGGCCAATATCATTAAGGCCGCCGAAGTTGAGTTTGCCCAGAACGGTTACAAGGGTACGTCCCTCAATGCGATCGCCGACCGGGCGGCCTTGCCGAAGTCGAATATCCTGTACTATTTTAAGAGTAAGTTTGGTTTATACGGCGCGCTATTGGCCGATATTCTGGAAATGTGGAATCTGGCTTTTAGTGACGCCAGCATTGACTCAGATCCAGCTGAAACCTTATACCGCTATATAGAGGCGAAGGTCGCCTACTCCTACAGCCACCCACTGGCGTCACGAATATTCGCGATGGAAATAATACAGGGTGCACCTCACCTGGAAGCGTTTTTAGCTAAAGACTTGAAAATCTGGCTGGATGATCGCGCCAGTGTTATCCAGAGTTGGATTGATGCCGGCAAGATGAAGCCGGTCAATCCCCACCATCTCATCTTCCTGATTTGGGGCAGTACTCAACATTATGCTGATTTCTCAACGCAGGTCTGTTGGGCTTTGGGCAAAAAAGCATACGATAAGCAGGATTTTAAAGACGCAACCGATACGGTGGCCACTATTGTCCTGGGCGGTCTGGGTCTTACCATTCCGAATACCAGCGCGAGCGTTTAGCTCGGTCCCGCCTTAGGGTCGTGTTGGCTGAGTAGCTCATCGAGCGTCAGCTGGTAGGAGCCGACAAAATGAGACATAAAATAATCCACCTCTGCCATCTGTAACAGCCTAATCGTGCTTTCAATATCGCTTGCCGCACTGGAAAATTCTTTGTTACCGGCATGCAGCTCGCCCTGGCATTTCAGATAAGCGCTGATCAGATCGGCAGCCTTGACCAGGCTGGCGACCTCGGGATGAATGGCCTTATGCAGCAGAAACTTAGTGTAACTCGGTTGCATGGTTGCCGGTAATAGAGACAGTATTTCATGTTCCGCCTCATCCTCAATACGCTTATAGGCATCGGTGATGGTGCTCGAGTGATACTTGATCGGCGATGGCAGATCACCGGTGATGATCTCGCTGCAATCGTGATAGAGCGCGGTCGTGGCGACCTCATCGGGAGTGAATTCAGTCGACCGATTGTGCAGCAATTCAAACCGGATGATCGCCAGAGCATGGGCAATGGTGGCCACCTGCCAGCTGTGCTCCATAACATTTTCTTCGATCACGTTACGTTTTAGACCCCAGCGCTTGATCCAGCGTAGACGATCGAGATATGCAAAAAAGCGAAAAGTGGCCAAGTTAGGACTCCATCTGCAGGCGCTGTTGAATGTTGTAGCGGTAGCGTTCACCACCGGTTAATAGTTGCTCGGTTCGGCCCCTCTATTCTGCCATACAAGTGTTACTAATTCAGGTGAAACCTCGCGCTCGCTGAACCATGACTGACTTACTGGCGAAAACCTGTCTATACTGCGGCCTGAACACTGTATTAACGAGATGAGGCCAGTATGGATCACAGGATTTTCAAGCACATGATCGAGTCACTCAGCCAGAATCGTTTGGTGCTGCCGGCATTCCCCCAGGCGGCCTTGCGTGCCCGCGCGGTGGCCGGCTCGGACGACGGCTCGGCCATCGCGGTGGCTCGTGAGGTTGCCAAAGATCCTGCCCTGTCCGCGCGTATTCTGAAGGTCGCCAACAGTTCCCTGTTTGGCTTCAGCCAAAACACCGGCAGCCTGCAACAGGCCATCAGCCGCGTGGGTTTGGGGCACACTAAGACGCTGGTGACGAATTTTGCCCTGATGCAGTTGATGACGCCGCCACGTGGTGCTTACGGTCGCTTGATTCGAACCATTCGGGATCACAGCATCGAGGTCGCCGCGCTGGCCTATGTTATTTGCGCAAAGGGAAAAGCCTTTAATTCTAACAAGGGTTTGCTCGGGGGTATGTTGCACGATGTCGGTTATCTGCCCTTGATTCAATTTGCCAAAAACGAACCGGAAGAGGTGCTAACCGATCCGAGCTTTATTCCCAGTCTGAGGGAGCTGCATACTCAGTCGGGCAATCTGCTGCTGATGTATTGGCAATTTTCGCCGGAATTGGTTGAGGTGGTCTCGGGCCATGAAAGTATCGCCTGTCGCATGGATGAGCCGGTGACCTTGCGTGATGTGATCGCCTTGGCGAATGCCATCGTACATGAACCTGACAATGCGGCACGTGAAATGCTATTAAGCAGTCCACTGGCGGTAAAATTGGCCGTCACCGAGTTGACCGAAGCCGACTATAGTCGCATGGCCGAGGTGAAGCAGTTCTTTTCGTGAGCGGCTGTTCGGCCTAGGGTGCTCACTGGTAGCGTTCAGAATGGCGCCATTGCGCTGTCGAACAAGACGAGCTTTTGTTGGCGTGTGCACTGACCGCGGAAAATTGAGTTGGCACAATGGCCATGCCGAAATTCACCAGCGCTTTTTTAAAGTAGCCATGCCATGTTGTTCAGTCTATTTACGGTCGGTTTTGTATCGGCCACGCTCTGGCCCTTAGCGTCAGAAGCTGTGTTCCTGGTTTTATTGCAACAACAGCCCGAACGGGCCTGGTCGTTGTTTATCGCGGTAACGCTGGGCAATTGGTTAGGCGCCGTCCTGATGTACGAATTGGCCGGTAGCGCGGCACCCTGGCTGGCCAAGCGCATGGCGCCAGCTGCGCTGCGTCTGCAACGTGTCGTGCCGGCGCTACAACGCTATGGAGCGCCGTTGTTGGCCTTGGCTTGGTTGCCGGTAGTGGGTGACCTGTTACCGGTCGCCGCCGGCATGATGGGTGTCTCGCGCTGGGCCAGTTACGCTTGGTTACTCTTTGGGAAAGCCTTGCGTTATGCTCTGTTGCTCTGGTGGGCACTGTCCTAGGCTGGGCTGGCGGTTGATTACCCCGCTAGAGTCTATAAGCTAAAGCCCGTTGACGCGGGAAAGGAAAGGGCAAATGGTTACAGTTATGACCCAGGTAGGGTCACTCTATATGCTGGCCGGCTACGATCAGTCTGATCGTATTCAGAGCATGTCACTGTATATGAATCAGGGTATGGCATCCGGCGAGTGGCTGACCCTGCTGTTCATCGTTGGCGGCATGCTTGGGGTTGTCTTGCTGCTCAAGATCGTGGCCAGTGCCAACAACCGCAAGGCAGAACAGGCTCGCAAGGCCAAAGCCAAAACGCGCAAGGCAGCGCGCGCCTTAGCAGACCGACAGCGACCCCCGATCGTTAAGAAAAGAGGCCAGGCAACGCGGCTACGTTAACCGGGCTGCGGGCAGTGAGCGGGCAAAGGCCGCCATGGCGTCAACCACAGTCTGCAGATCAGCAGGGGTCATCACATAGGCCGGCATAATATAAATCAGTTTACCAAAGGGCCGCAGCCAGACCCCGCGCTCGATAAATAAAACCTGAGCCTGGGCCACATCCACCGGCTCGACCATCTCCATTACGCCTATGGCGCCCAGTACGCGAACCTCGGCGACCGAGGCCAGGGCGGCGAGCGGCATCAGGGTCTGTTTTAACTGAGTTTCGATCGCTTCGACCTGTTGGGCCCAGTCATGCTGTTCGAGTAGCCTTAGGGCTGCCCCAGCGACGGCGCAGGCCAGCGGATTTGCCATAAAAGTTGGGCCATGCATAAAGACCCCAGCCGGTGAAGCGCTCACGCCAGCGGCCACCTCATCGGTGGCCAGGGTGGCCGCGAGGGTCATATAGCCACCGCTCAGGGCCTTGCCCAAGCAGAGTATATCGGGCACCACATTGGCGTGCTCGAGTGCGAAAAGCTTACCGGTGCGGCCAAAGCCGGTGGCGATCTCATCGAAAATAAGCAGTATTTTGTAGCGATCGCACCATATCCGAATTTGCTCCAACCATTGCGGGTTGTAAATGCGCATGCCACCGGCACCCTGAACCACCGGTTCGATAATAAAGGCCGCCAGTGTGTCGGCGTGCTCGGCCAGTTGCTGCTCAAAGTGCTGCATCAGGTCGGGGTCCAACGGTTGGTCAAAACCCTGGGGCAGGTCGCCGAGAAACAGGGATTTGGGCAAGACCGATTCAAACAGGCTGTGCATACCATTGGTCGGATCGCACACGCTCATGGCGCCGAAGGTATCGCCATGGTAGCCGCGATTAACCGTAACCATGCGGGTCTTAGTGGGCTTGTCGCGGCCCGACCAATACTGGATCGCCATCTTTAGGGCGACCTCGACCGCGATGGAACCGGAGTCGGCCAGGAAGACCTTTTGCAGCGGGTCCGGTGTCATGGCGACCAACAGCTTACCCAACTCAATGGCCGGTGCGTGGGTCAGGCCGCCAAACATAACATGCGCCATTTTGCCGGTCTGGCTGATCAAGGCGTCATTGAGTTCCGGGACATTGTAGCCGTGCACGGCCGACCACCAGGAGGCCATGGCGTCAATCACCGTGTCGCCGCCCTCAAACGTAAGCCGGACGCCATGGGCCGACTCGACCGGATAGCACGCCAAGGGCGCACTGGTGGACGTGTAGGGATGCCAGAGGTGATCTCTGTCGAAATCGAGGTCGATAGTCATGATGCCGCCTTGGTCTGGGAGTGTGCGAGGCTTAGGGGAGGTTGTGAGCTCGAGATTGGACTCGACCCGGGCTACGCCGAGGTCGGGTCAAATCATCGCTTAGGCTAGGGCGAGCAATTGATCGGCCTGGCTTTGCAGATCACGGAGCTTGGTCTGCATCAGGTCGGCCTTGGCCTGCTCCTTGGCCACCACATCGTCCGGTGCCTTACTGCGGAACTTTTCATTGCCCAGTTTGGCCTCGATCCGGCTCAGTTCTTTCAGTGTTTTATCGCGTTCCTTGGCGATGCGCGCCTGTTCGGCGGCCACATCGATCAGGCCCGCCATCGGTACCAATACCTTGAGTTGACCGACTAGGGCGGTCGCGCAGGGCGGAATCGCTGCGTCGGACTCGACCCAACGAATGTCCTCGAGTTTGGCCAGTTGTTTTAGGAAGGCTTGGTTGTCCTGAAAGCGCCGCAGGTCCTGCGCATCACCATTTTGTAACAGTACCGGCAGCGCCTTACTCGGGGCGATATTCATTTCACCGCGAATATTGCGGATGCCCATGATCACATCCTTAACCCATTCCAGATCGGCTTCGGACGCCGGATCAACCTTGTCGGCATCGGCTACAGGGAAGGGGGCCAACATGATGGAATCGCCGCTGACGCCCGACACCGGCTTGAGGCTCAGCCAAATCTCTTCCGAAATAAAGGGCGTAATCGGGTGGATCAGACGCAATAGGGTCTCCAGTACACCGACCACGGTTTTACGCGTACCGCGCAATTGCGCCTCAGTACTGGCTTCGTTCCAGAACACTGGCTTGGACAGCTCCAGATACCAGCTGCAGTATTCATTCCAGATAAAGTCATACAGGGCCTGACTCATCAGGTCGAAGCGGTACTGCTGGTAATATTTATGGACATCGGTTTCCAGCTGTTGCAAGCGGGACCGAATCCAACGGTCGGCCAGGGAGAACTCCATCTCACCACCGTTTTGGCCACAGTCGAGCGGCGCACCGAGCTCGTCGCTGTCTTCGATTTTGGCAAAGGTATTCATTTGCACCAGGCGCGCGGCATTCCACAGCTTGTTGCAGAAGTTGCGGTAACCTTCGAGGCGCTTGACGTCGAAATTGATATCGCGCGATAGGGAGGCGAGCGACGTCAGGGTGAAACGCAGAGCGTCGGTACCCGATTCGGTAAAGCCATCGGGGAAGGAGGCGCGGGTGTTTTTCTCGATCTGGGCCGCCAACTTGGGCTGCATCATGCCGCCGACGCGCTTGGTGACCAGGGTTTCCAGGTCGATGCCGTCGATCAGGTCGATTGGGTCGAGGACATTGCCCTTAGACTTGGACATCTTGGCGCCGTGTTCATCCCGGATCAGGCCGGTCATATAGACCTTTTTGAAGGGGATTTGTGGGGCACCCTGTTCATCTTTCAAGAAGTGGGTGGTCATCATAATCATCCGGGCGACCCAGAAAAAGATGATATCAAAGCCGGTCACCAAGACATCGGTCGGGTGATAACGGTTGACCATGGTCATATCACCGGGCCAGCCCAATGTCGAAAAGGTCCACAGGGCGGAACTGAACCAGGTGTCGAGTACGTCTTCATCGCGGGTTAGGGTGACGCTGTCAGCCAGCTGATGTTTGCTGCGCACCTCGGCCTCATCACGGCCAACATAGACCTTGCCGCTGGCGTCATACCAGGCCGGAATCTGATGGCCCCACCAGAGTTGCCGGGAGATACACCAGTCTTGCAGGTTATTCATCCACGACCAGTATTCGTTTTCGAACATCTTCGGAACAAACTCAATCTGGCCGTTTTTTACCGCATCGATGGCCGGCTGGGCCATCTTGGTGGCCGCAACATACCATTGGTCGGTTAACCAGGGCTCAATGGCCGCGCCAGAACGATCGCCGCGCGGTACCATCAGGGTGTGGTCCTTAATGCTGTCGAGTAGACCCAGTTGGTCCAGATCGGCAACAATTTTTTTGCGCGCCGCATAGCGATCCAGTCCGGCGAAACCCTCGGGTAACAGGCCATCGAAATCATCGAGCAGGTTACCGGCATAGTCGAAGGCCTGCGCCTGCGGCAGAATTGCAGCGCTCTTATCGAACACATTGATCAATTGGGCCTGATGACGCTTGCCGATGGCATAGTCGTTAAAGTCGTGCGCCGGGGTGATTTTTACACAACCGGTGCCGAAGGCCATATCGACATAGTCGTCGGCAATAATGGGAATTCGACGCCCAACTAATGGCAGATCGAGAAATTTGCCGACTAGGGAACGATAGCGGTCATCGTCTGGATGAACGGCCAGCGCGGAATCGCCGAGTAGGGTTTCCGGGCGGGTCGTCGCGATCACCAGATAGTTGTCCCCAGCATCGGTGGTCACGCCATCGGCGAGCGGATAACGGAAATGCCACAGATGCCCCTGTTCTTCTTTGTTTTCCACCTCGAGATCGGAGATCGCGGTGTGGAAGGCCGGATCCCAGTTGACTAAACGTTTGCCGCGATAGAGCAAGCCGTCGTCATACAAGCGCACAAAGACTTCCCGTACCGATTCACTCAGACCCTCATCCATAGTGAAGCGTTCACGCGTCCAATCGACCGAATCGCCCAAACGGCGCATCTGCGAGGTGATGGTGCCACCGGACTGTTCTTTCCATTGCCAAACCCGATCGATAAATTTTTCCCGGCCCAAATCGTGCCGCGTCTTGCCTTCAGCGGTGAGCAATCGTTCGACCACCATTTGGGTCGCGATGCCGGCGTGATCGGTGCCAGTTTGCCACAGGGTGTCGTGGCCCATCATGCGATGATAACGGGTCAGGGCATCCATAATGGTCTGCTGAAAGGCATGGCCCATATGCAGGCTGCCGGTCACGTTCGGTGGTGGAATCATGATGCAATAGGGCGTACCGCTGCCGCTGGGCTTGAAGTACTGCTGTGCTTCCCAGTGGTCGTAGTGTTTACGTTCTATTTGATTCGGCTGGTAGGTTTTATCCATGAGGGTCAATATCTCTTTACTGTTCGGTTGGTCTGCTGTGGGTGTTGGGCGACCATAAGGCTGGCGATTATACATGCTTATGGGGTACAGGTCAGGCTTGGACCCGGTGTGGGCTCGCTTCGGGGACAAAAAAGCACCGCCCATCCGTGCCCAGCCGGCTAGGGGTCCGCTGGCGTATCGTTAGGAGTGGCTTCCGGAGTCGCTTGGGCCAGAAAACTGGCCGGCACCGCCAGGCCCTGTTCCTGGTACCAGCGTGTGACCAGCTGATGAAAATCCTGCTGCAGGCGATTGCGCAGCTCACTTTCGAATAGCACCATGTACTGGGCCACAGAGTTTTCGATCCAGCTATCAAACAGCTGTTCCATCTGGCTAATAATTAGATTGGGGTCGGGAACTGGTTCTGGTTTTTGTTCTGGTTCTGCTGCCAATGCATTGGCCGCTTGAATTTGATCCAAGGTCATCACCGGCTTCAGTTTAGACAATTCCTGGGCGGCGCGTGCTTCCGCATCATTGCGGATTTTAATCAGCTCCGACAGGGAGGAACTGGACAAAAACGGGTTTTTCATATTGACCGATGCTGGTCCGCGATGGCCAACTATTTCCTCGAGGGTTGGAATGGTCGATGCGGAATCGTCAGCCTTATCGAGGCTTTTGCGAATGGCCTCCAAATCTTCCAGTAGGGTCTGTTGCGCGCGCAGATCGGTCATGATTATGCTCGATCCCGCAGATCGTGCCGGGTCAGGGCATAGCCGCGGTCACTGTAAAAGCGGTAGCGCAGTCGGCTGGCGGACAAGAGCGTGGGTTGTTGACTGACGACCTCAAACACGCGCTCAAAGCGGGAAAAAAAATCGGGAATGGCTTGGCGCAGATTGATCAGCACATCGTGATGGTTGCCGCACTGTTCACTGTCGGTGATTTGGATCGCGTCGTGGCCGTCGCTGGCGTGACTTGCGTCAAGGGTGCTGTGGCCGATAAAGGCATCGGGCTGTACGCCCCACAGTGCCGCACTCAATGCCAGACTCTGCTCCGCATGATCGGTTGCAATCAATACCTGATGGCCTCGGCTACGCGCTTTTTGCGTCAGGCGCACTACATAGGTCAGGAAATCGTTTTCCTGAGTCGTCGCCAAAATGTGGAAATCAACCTTGGTCATAGGGGTAGTTGTTCTGTCTGTCGTTTGAGGGGCTAATATTACCGAATTTTACACCCAAAGGGGAATATTACGCTGACCTTTTTGGCCTGATTTGTTCGGTCGACACAGTGGTCGACCGAACGAGCTCGCTGGTGGGGGTTATTCCGCGCGATCGAGCAAGTACTGGGTAAGCATAGCGACCGGTCGGCCGGAGGCGCCTTCTTTTGCGCTGTACCAGCCGGTGCCGGCAATGTCTAGATGCGCCCAGCTGTAGTTCTGGGTGAATTCGGACAAGTAGATGGCCGCGGTAATAGAGCCGCCGGCGCGTGAGCCTACATTACGGAAATCGGCATAGGGCGATTCCAGATCGACCTTATAGTCATCCCACAAGGGCATCGGCCAGCCGCGATCCCAGCTGTTCAAGCCGGCACTGAGCAGTTTGGCTTGCAGCTGCTCGTCGTTGGCATAGACCCCGGTGGCGTGGTGGCCCAGACCGACTACGATCGCGCCGGTCAGGGTGGCAATATCGATCACACTGGCCGGTTCAAAACGTTCAACATAGGTTAGAGTATCGCACAGGACCAGACGTCCTTCGGCATCGGTATTGATAATCTCGACGGTCTTGCCGTTCATGCACGTCACGACATCACCGGGGCGAGTAGCACCGCCGCTGACCATGTTTTCGGCGGTGGCGATAACACCGATGACATTGATGGCCGGCTTCAATTCTGCGATAGCACTGAGCGTGCCGAGCACCGATGCAGCACCAAGCATATCCCATTTCATCTCCTCCATGCCGGCCGCGGCCTTGATGCTGATGCCGCCAGAGTCGAAGGTCAGACCCTTACCGACTAGGACATGGGGCTTTTGCCCGGCTGGGCCACCATTATATTTGATCACGATGATCTTGCCAGCCTTGTCACTCCCCTGAGACACGGCTAAAAACGCGCCCATGCCCATCTCTTTCATCTCTGCTTCTTCGATGATCTCAACGTCAATTTCATCGTAGGCATCGGCTAGATTGATCGACTGTTCGGCGAGAAAGGCCGGGTCACAGATGTTAGCCGGTAGGTTACCGAGTTCACGCGCCAGGTTGATGCCATGGGCCATCGATTTACCGGTTTTCATCGCCAGATCAAGATCTTTTTCGCTGGCGATATAGGCAATGTGGGTTAGGGCAGACGGCTCAGCTTTCTTGCTCTTGGTTGTGTCGTACTGATAGAGGCTGGTCAGCAGGGTTTCGGTTGCCTTTTCGACACACCACTGGGTCGAACGTTGGCCCGGCTTTATTTCATCGATGGCAATAGCGAGGGAGGTCGAAACTGCTTTTTTCGCTTCAACAGCCAGAGTCTTAATGGTGGCGATAAAGCAGCGTTCGCTAAAGTCCGCGCGCTTGCCGCAGCCTATGACTAACACATGAGCGCAGGCCAGGTTGGCATGACCAATAAGGGGGGTGACCGAACCCAGGCTGGCTGAAAGGGCCTTTTTGTTCAACAGGCTGTCGATGAGCGTAGGGGCCTGCTGCTTCAGAGCGGTAAAGCTGGCGGTGTCCTGATCCTCGAAGTAGAACACTGTTAACAGGTCTTGTTCCAGCTGGCTAAAGTCAGGTTTGAGTGCCGTTATTTTCATAGCATTTGGTCCATTGTAGGGTGGAACTCAGGCGTTAGCCTGGTTGGGTTCAGCAGCGATGGTACCATGCCACTGTGGGTCAATTGGGTGCAGCGTACTCGGCACGCTGCTCAAAACTGGCTAAAGGCGCTACTTTGGCCGATACATCAGCTTGGTTTGGCTGATATGGTCATGCCAATTGAGCCCGGATTTGTCCCAGTAGTGCCAAAGCACGCCGAGCAAACAGAGCCCGAAGGCGGGCACAGCGCCGAGCATGCGCAGGCTCATCTGGCGCACACTGAGCGCGCCACCGTCGAGCGTGACGAGCCGTATGCGCCAGGCCTTCATGCCAACCGTTTGGCCGGAGCGATGCCAAAAATAAAAAAAATAGCCGACGATAATGGTTATTGTATAGACTTGGAAGAGTCGGTTATGGGGCGCGATGGCTTCTGCACCGGTGAGCCATAGGTTCAGCATCACCGCCAGAAAAGTCGCAATCATCAGCAGACCCAAGATGATTAACCAATCGTAAATGGCACTGCCTATTATACGGTGGCTCGGTGCTTTTTGATCAACGGGCACAAAAAAGTCCTTGGTAGGCAAATAATTGCAACAGAATAGGGGATTGTTGGCGCTTAGCCAAGCGTTGCCAATAGAGGTCTGAGTTAATTTGCACTAGACTGTAGGTACATCAACTTGGTTAGAACTATGACGAGCCACAACCTACCCATCGAACGTTTGGAAAGCAAGGCCGGCGACGCAGCGGCCCTTTTAAAAGCGCTGAGCAATGAAAGCCGATTGTTAATTCTGTGCAATCTGGTCTCGGGTGAAAAAAATGTCGGAGAACTCAACGAGCGTATTCCCTTGAGTCAATCGGCCTTATCCCAACATCTGGCCCGTTTACGTCGGGACCAGCTGGTCAGTGTCCGCAAAGAAGCGCAAACCGTTTACTATCGGATTGCCAGTTCTGAAGCGGAGCAAGTCATTGAAGTACTCTATAACCTCTATTGTCAGGACGATTAACGACACTTAAAACCTGCCTCCCTTTGGTGTTCGGCATCGGATAGCGGCCGGCACTGGCATGGACTCGATTGGGGTTACTCTGCTACTCTCGGACCTGCATACAAAAAGCCGACAATTGACCGACAATTGACCGACAACTGCGCGGATTTTTGATGTACTTCACGTTTTTGCGGCTTAAATAGCCTTTATGGGCTCTTAAGTTTGACAAAATGTCTTAGGTCCTATAGTTGTAACCTGTCACTGCAGACTTAGGAACCGTTCTGCACAATCCGTTTTGAGGCCCAGTTACCATGACAGAAGCGAAAGTTCGTCGGATGCATAAACCGGTTTATGATAGTGCGATGCATCCCCCGTTGCCGGCCAGAATACGTTTGGCGGCCAAATCGTGGGAGCGGGTTTGGTGTGTTGCCTTGATTGATCCGATCACGTCCCCGGAGAAACTACCGTCATTGGTTAACCGTTTTTCCACCGATATTGTTAATATTCGCGCGCAAATGCGCACCCGCCGCTTGCTCTATTTTGCCATCACCGCCCAAGATCTAGACGCTCAGAGCGAATTCGAAATCGCAATGATACTGATGGCCTATATAGACCGTGAAATTGGCACTATAGAGCGAGTTGAAGATCGCCCAGCCCATCGTTGGCCGATTAGCGAATTTTAATGGCCGAGTAAATCGTAACCATTGTTTACAAGATCCGCTGCGCCAGAGACACCAACCAGACCATGCCGGCTAGGCTGATGCTGAGAAAGACAGCGGCCGATCCCATATCCTTGGCGCGTCCAGACAATTCATTAAATTCCAGGCCGACCCGGTCTACCAGTGCTTCTATGGCACTATTGAGCATCTCAACAATCAAAATAAGAATGACCGAACCGACCAGGGCAATGGCGTGAAACCAGCTTTGCGACAGCCATGGGGTCGCTACTAGGGCCGCCGCCAATAGTAGTAGTTCCTGCCGAAAGGCTTCCTCGTGTTTTACCGTGGCCAATAGGCCCTGCCAACTGTAACGGGTGGCGTTGATCAGGCGTTTGACGCCGTTGACGAGCTTGGCGGGTAGGATTTTGCTTGTCATCATCAATCTATTCTTATTTAAAAAGCCATCTTAAAGAGAATTAGCCCGGGTTGCGAATTTGTCGAGCGGTTTTTGCTGTGGCCCTAAAAGTTAACGGGTCATCCGGCCACGGATGTTTGGCATAGCGACCGCGCAGCTCCTTACGTATCTGCGGATAGATATTAAGCCAGAAATGTGACCAATCGGTGACCACCGCGACCGGTCGGCCATTGGGCGCGGTGAGCGACAGTCGGATTGGCACCCCAGCCGGAATCGTTGGCGCCGTGGCGAGGCCAAAGGCTTCCTGTAATTTGAGCTGGGCCTGGATCTGGCCATGTACCGGATCATAGGTTAGGGGTACGCTGCGACCACTGGGAGCGGTCCAATGTTCCGGGCAGAGGCGGTTGAGGGTCTGTTGCTGGGCATAACCCAGGTACTGATTGAGCAGGGCAACCATGGACAGCTCGTGTAACTGTCCCAGTCCCGGTAAAAAGGGCATGCTGAGGGCCAACCATTGGCCCTGGTCTGGCCAACTTAGCCAGTCGGACTGGGTCGCAGCCAGCACTAGCCAGCGTTGCCGCAATAGCTCGGCAGCTTTAGACCAGCGAAAGGCCTGCTCACCGTGCGTCGCGATATAAGCCATCCAGGCACTGATTTTTTCCTCGCTATTGGGTGTGCACGGCTGGATCGACAGTCGGATCTGGCCGACTGCGCGAATTTTACGAAAGGGTTTGTTGCCCAAGCCCGGATCAAATTCGGTGCGTTCTTGAACGGGCCGTTCCGCCAATACAGCGTCGGTCGAGACCGCTAGCCAGGCACTCGCCAGTACCTGGCGACCGGAGCGAATGCCGTCCAATAATAACCACCACTGACCGGCCTTAAAGTGGGCTTTACTGCGCACTTCGGTGCCGCTGATCAGGATGGCGCGGTCAGTCTCCAGCTGATACACCAGTCGGTCGGCTAAGGCATGAATTAGGGCCGGCTCGGTGATCGGATTGAATTGTGCAACCTGAGTCTGACCGAAGCGCTGCGCCAGTTTTTTCGCCTCGGCGACCACTGCCGGTTTAAAGCCTCGGGCCGAACGCTGGCTAAAGGGATCGTACTGTAGGGCTTCCTGGCTGGACAGATGCGCGGCCAGGTAAATTGCCGCGCTCAGGCAGTCGAAATCTTGGGCGGTAATCAAAAAGTGAGCCAGCCAGGGTTCCAGACCCACACCGACCATTAGCTTGCCATGGCTGGTAATCTGACCGTTGGCGCTGATCGCGCCCCAGTTCAGCAGCCTGTTGTGTGCTGCCTGCCAACGGCCGCCGGGCGGTTGTTCCAGCCAATCCAAGTCGCCACTGTCGGCGCCCCAGAAGGCGCAGTGTAAATAGGTTTCAGTCAGGTCGGCGTAGCTCAACTCGGCTGGCTGGTGGGCAATCAGTTCGGCCTGCTGATCGCGACTCCACAGTCGCAAGCTGTAGCCCGGCCCGAGGCGTCCGGCCCGGCCGGTACGCTGTTTGGCGCTGGCCTGGCTGATACGCCGGGTTTTTAGTTCGGCCAAACCGGTGACCGGGTGCAGCGTCACGTAACGTTCCAGCCCGAGGTCGATGACCGAATGGACTCGGGCCAAAGTAATGCTGCTTTCGGCAATGTTGGTGGCCAAGATCACGGTCGCCGGGGCGGTGTCGAGCGCTGACAGATCGGGCGCTTGGGCCAGTTGACCGTGTAAAATCAGAACCGGACAGCTGGCCGGTAAGTTGCGCTCGATGGCGCGAATTTCGCCCATCCCGGGACAAAATACCAACACATGGTGCGCATTACCCTGCCAGTTGCGATAGATCAGCTGGGCCACCTGGTCGCTCCGGCTGACGTCGGTTTTTTGGTAGTCAATCTGCACCGGATGGCTAAAGCCCTGCGATTCGATGACCGGCAGGCTCAGCTGGCTGGACACCTTAGCCACTTCCAAGGTGGCCGACATAATGATGCGCCGCACCGAATCGTCCAGTCCGTCGTGGTATTGATTGATCAGGGCATAGACCAGGTCCTGGTCGACTGAGCGCTCGTGAAATTCATCGAGGATCAGCGTTGACTGCGCCAACTGGTCCGGTTCGTTGAGCAACAGGCGTAAAAAACTGCCATAGGTGGTGACGATGATCCGCGTGGCGTGAGTGGTTTTACTGTCATTGCGCAGACGGTAACCGACGCGCTCGCCGACCGACTCGCCGAGATTGCGCGCCAGCTGCTCTGCCGCCAACTTGACCGCAATGCGTTTTGGGATCAGCAGGTAGATGGGCTGGTCCGATACATCGAGTAGCCAGAGCGGTATTCGGGTGGTCTTGCCGCTGCCGGGCGGGGCGCTGACAATACAACCGCCCTGTTGCCAGGCCTCGATAACCTGCTGTCGAATGGCCTCGACCGGCAAAGCATTGCTCATCCAAGCAGGTTGCCGTGGGGTAGAAAGCGGTTTTCACTGTGCGCTTTGATCCACAGCGCCAGTGCCTTATCGGGCACGTCGCCACGGGCCTTTAAGTCTTTGTAGATCCAGATGACAGGATTTCTATCGCCGCCAAACCAGTCGGCCCAGCGCGCTTCGGCCAGGGTAAAAAATCGGCACAGCTCGGTCAGTTCCGGGGTCGATACCGGTTCCAGTAAGGGCTGCCAGACGCTGCGCGGGCTTTTCATCAGGGCCTGTAGCGGCATCAGTTCGGGCGGCGCCTGCGTTGGGAAGGTATCCGGATCGGTGTAAGCCAGTGCGGCCTTGAGTTGATCGAGGCTGATTTGGGCTTGGTCTGCGTTAGGGTCCCAGGTACCAATGGTCATAGTCTGCTCTACTGGTTGTGCGTGAAGCCATTAGTATGGTGAAATTGCCGATTCAAGTCTAACCCAAGGGTGAGAAAAGTATGTCCTTTCGCATTTTGCAGTGGGCCTTTCATCAGCGCTGGCTAACCTGGTCCAAAAAAATCCACGCTTACCTGATGAAAGGCTTTGCCAAATTGGCCGATCGGGGCGATGCCGATGCGCAAGAGCTCTATGGCTTCCTGTTGTTGTTTAAGGGTGCCGATGAGGCCAGTCGAACTGCGGGTGCAAATTACCTACTGCGCTGCGTGTCGGTCGATCGGCCGAAAGTCTGCTGGCAACTGCATCGACTCTACCAGCAGGGTAAGGTGATCGGCTTTAGGCAAGACAGCACGCGTGCCGAGACCTATCTAGCCCTGGCCAAACAGGCAGGGCACCCCCTGGCCCTGGACCTGCCGCTGCCTGGGGCCTAGGTCTGTGCTATTGCCATTCGCGCGCCAGCTGTTGGTTAAAGCCGGCAATGATCTGCTCACTATTATCGAATTCGGAGCAGAGGATCTGTAATTTGGTAATCACCGCTTCAAATGGCATGGCGCCACATGCGACGGCACCGTTTTGGTCAAAGACGGCGCCGGCCGCGTAGAGTCGGAAACTGACCACGCCGTTTAGGCATTGGCTGCGGACAAAGACTGGAATGCCTTTTTCCATAGCCTTAGCCAAGATACGCTGCAGGGCACGATCCTTGGCGGCGTTGCCATTGCCGAAGGCGTTAATCACGATCGCGCGATAGAAACGGTCCACCATGCTCATCAGCGCATCCATCGGCATGCCCGGATAAAGGGTGATGACCCCGACCGCCGCCGGGTGCCAGGCCGAGCCGAATGACATCGGTTGGGGGTTGGCTGGCAGGTGCCAGTTTTGGCTGTCCCACCCCGGCGCCGCGAAACTGTGGTCGAGCTCAGTACTGATTTTGGTGACCCGCGAGCCGGGCAAAACCTGACCGGCCAGGGTCACCACAACCTCGGGTTTGGCATCGAGCAGGGCGATCAGCGCTAACTGCAGATTGGCAATGGCATCCGTGCCGGGCGCAGACACCGGTAACATTGAACCGGTGATGACCACCGGTAAGGGCAGGTCAGACAATAGATAGCTGAGGGCCGAGGCGGTATAGGCTAGGGTATCGGTGCCGTGAATGATCAGCACCCCGGCTATATCGGCATGGGCGCGAATGGTGGCCGCCAGTTCATACCAGTGTTTGGGCTGCAGATCAGATGAATCCAGTAGCGGGTGCCAATGTTGCCAGGTTAGGCGATGTTGCTGCCAGTCTCGCAAGGCCGGTTGGTCGGCCAAGGCCGCCTCAATCTCGCCCTCGCGCGGCTCCAAGCCCTGCTCACCCGGTACCATACCGATGGTGCCACCGGTATTAATGACTAAAAAATGTGCCATCTCTGTTACTGCCTTGCCCAGTCGAAAGGCCGATAGTAAAGGCTTAAGCCACGCCGATACAAGCTGGGTGGGGCCAAACTCAGTCGAGCACTGTTTTTGCTAAGATGAAATCGGGGTAGCGGGTGCGTAGTGCGAAGGCGCTTGCC
>Ga0307488_10002033_pt1 | contig 17090 bp, 16 predicted proteins | sample SB02metaG_FD_202248 | JGI IMG/M metagenome (GOLD analysis project Ga0307488, IMG submission 202248) | Sea-ice brine microbial communities from Beaufort Sea near Barrow, Alaska, United States - SB 0.2 | ecosystem: Environmental > Aquatic > Marine > Coastal | place: USA: Alaska | collected... | reverse complement strand
TCCTAAATACCTAACCGACAATGATTTGTGGGATAGCTCATGGTTGAAAGATTTATAAATTACCGAACAGAGGATTAATGGGACTACTAAATAATAGCAATCAAGGTAAGCAAGGCATTGACTTTGAGGGAGTGCAATGGGGAAAAATTCACCCATCTGATATTGACTTTGTTTTAGAGTTTAAGAATGAAGTGTTGATACTCGGCGAAGTAAAATATAAGGGTAGTGAGATGTCAACAGGTCAAAGACTTATGTTAGAGCGTATATGTAATAGTTGGCACACCGGCAAATCTTTTATTATCTTTGTACATCACGAGCATGATGATGAGACCACAGACATTCCGTTAGATAAATGTGAAGTTTATAAACTTTATTATCAAGGCAATTGGTACAACAGGAGTGGTTCGGTAAAAGATAAGATTAACGATATATTGAAGAACTTCAAAATAGAATTATGACCGAACAACAGATTCAGTCTAAAAGAATTAAAGAACTAGAAGCCCTAGGATACTATGTAATTAAACTAATTAAAACAAATAAGAATGGTATACCAGATATAATTGGGATACCCCCAAACTGTAATGTAATATTTAGTGAAGTAAAAACAAAAAAAGGAAAGGTGTCGCCTCTCCAGGAATATAGATTAAAAGAATTAAAAAAGCATGGACTTATTACAGAAGTATACAGGGGTTGAAAAATATTACGAATTAGATGATGCGGTAGTATTAACGTTAGAAGATTTAGACTTAAAATTAGCTACGCTAATGGTATTAAAAATAGAGTGTGCTGTTGAGCAAATACAAGAAAAAGACAGAAGGTCTCAATTAATTGGAGGAGTAATTGAACTGAATGACCCTGTTTATTTTTCATTAAGATTCATATATGAAAAAGGAGATAGCCCTTATTTCTTTCAAATATCTGACATTACCTCTGACGAATACCTAGATTTATATAACTTAAATAAAATAATAAAATAATATGACAAAGAAAGAAGAAAACATTATTGAGGCAGTGCTAAGAATAATGAAAGAACAATTTGACTGCAAAGTCCTAAAGAACCCTAGCTATAGAGGGAGAGACCTTGTGGACTACAGGGCAATATCCATGAAACTAATTAGAGATACTACAAATTTATCACTAACCAGCATAGGACAGTTGTGGGCAGGACCTAAGTATAAGGGAAAAGACCATTCTTCAGTGCTGCATAATTGTAAATCAGCAGATATGTTAGTAAAAACAGACGTTAATTTCTCACAAAAATATAACAAAGCTTTAGAAGAATTAAGAAAAATAATTCCACATCTAAAGCCAGACCAGACAATATATCAGGAGCTTACTTTTTTGAAAGCACAAAACAAAACTTTAATAGAAAGAGACAGGGAAAGAAGAGATTTGATGCTTAAAGTACATAGAGGAGTATTGAAAATTCCGCATCAATATAAAGAAAAAATAATTGACTTATTTGTAGCTGAAAAAATCTATGCTCCTGAAGACCAAAACATTTTTATCTGATTCTTAACAACTTACGGATTTTTTTTATAACTTTATAACATTATGATTTATAGAGTAGAAGATATAGATAAAATTTTAGGCTTTAGCTCTTGGAGTATTAAGAAAAAAATTGATACTCTTTTAGAGATAGATGCTGATATGTATTGTAACATGGGTAAAGAAACCCTCAAGACACATAAAGAAGAAACTAAAAGAAAATCTAAAAAATTATACCACGCCATCAAAAAAGTAGACACTAAGTTAGGGGAAAAACTCCTATACCACATGGACTAATAAAAATGGCATGAAATATTTTGAAAGTAAAAGAGTACAGAATATTAATTTTATAATGAATGATATTCACAACTCTTCAAACCAAATCTATGAACACTTAATAGATGAGGAATTCCCTGAACTAAAACAGGAAATTAATAAGTTAATAAAAAACTTAAAGTCAGTACTAGAATCTGTTCAAGATGAGATTTAAAGACTTCAGACCTAGACTTAAAGGCGATAAAAAGATAGCCTACGACAACTTAAACACGGATGAGAGACGTATTCTTGTGATTGGAGACATACACGCTCCGTTTGAACTCGATGGATACTTAGAATTTTGCCAGGAGACTTACTCTAAATACTTATGCAATCAAGTAATCTACATCGGAGACATCATAGATAACCATTATACGAGCTATCATGAGACATCTAGCGATGCGATGGGAGGGTTGGATGAGCTTGAATACGCAATTAGAGCCGTTAAGAGATGGAGTGATGCGTTCCCTGTAGCTGACGTACTGATTGGAAATCACGACCGCCTAGTGATGCGTAAGGCACAGACATCAGACATTCCTAGTGCTTGGATTAAATCATACAACGAAGTGCTGGGTACTAATTGGAACTGGACTGAACGTATTGTTTATGACAACGTACAATTTATTCACGGGGAAGGCGGAACCGCTAGCACAAAGTCAAAAAATGATATGATGAGCACGGTTCAAGGCCATATCCACACGCAATGTTACACAATGTGGTCAGTTGGAAGAAATTTCAAGGTCTTCGGAATGCAGGTGGGTTGCGGTGTGGACGGAAGCTCGTACGCAACAGCATACGCAAAGAACTTTAAGAAGCAAGCAATTGGATGTGGAGTAGTATTAGGAGGACACACAGCTATAAACTGCTTAATGGAACTATAATGTTTGAATTAGACCAGGATTTAAAAAAAGAAAAAGCAGCAGTCAAGCTTTACTTAAGAAGGACTAGCGGCACCTACAAAAAACTTAGCCCTAGTGACGTAGACTTTAGATTATTTGGAGAAAACAAATCTGTTATAGGTTATGCTGAAGTAAAAGTTCTTGAAACAGAAATGAAAAATTCTTTTCCCCTTACTGCAGATGCCCGTAAAATAATTAAGTTAAGAGATAAAAGACTTAGTGCTGTTATGATATGGTCCTGCATAGACGGAATACTCTATCTTCCTGTGGAGCAACTTGAAGGAGATTCAAATTGGTCAGATTCAGGAGAATTGATATTATCTTTTAAAAATAAAAAAATATTTAAATATGTCAGAGCCTAAAAAAGAATTAATAGCAGTGCTTATGATTAATGCAGCGCTATGGTATTCCATATACTATTTTATACTTTAACTAATTTTTACTTCCAGGGATAATTCTTAAATTTTTCTGAGAGTTTATTTTTTGTCTAATAAATCTTTGTTTAGCTGCATTACCTTTAGCGTTCTTAAAGTCTTTTTCAGTATACTTACTCCCCTTTCCAGAAGTTTTAGGCTTATCTTTAAACATATCTTTTAAAAGTATCCTTCTTACATCTTTATAAAAAGGCAATAGACCTACATTACCAGCAGCCTCAATCGCCATTCTCAGGGTTAGTTCATCCATATACTTCTGCTTAGTTTCTTCTTTTGCAGAACCCGTTAATCCCTGTACCACCTTAACACCTCTAGAAACACTTCTAGCTAAAGGGGTGTATGGTCCTAATAAAGCTTTAGTCCCAATAACCTCTACCTTACCTTTTCTTAATTCATTAAGACCAATTTGACTAAACACAAGTGAGTTTTCAAACTCATCATATTCCTCTCCGCTTCTTAAATCTTCACCATATTGTTCGTTAAGATATTCTATTAATAAAGATATGGGTATAGCAGGTACGTTTCCTACGCTCCTTCGTAATATTAACGTAGAACCAGTTCCCACTAACTGTCTCATTAGTTGATTTTCTAACCCATCCTCTTCTTCTTCTACATCTAAACCAAAAATACCGCCCATTACTGTATCAAACATATTGCTTAAAAATTGATATAGTATCATGTAAGAGGTCATACGAGCTACTGACCCAGCAATAAGACCAGCCCCCTGCTTTTTACTTATTTCCCCATCTGTATACAAAGCTCTAACTGCTTTTCTGAAAGTAGAGTATTCAAATAAAGTAAACCTAGCCATGTATCCATTAGCCTGTTTATATATTTTATTTATTGTGCTATCACCTTTTTTAGGTTGTAATTTTAAAATACCACTATAAGGATTAACCGTAGTAGCCATTCTAATATTTTCATCGTCAGCTTTTTCTCTGGCTTCTTTTATTTCATCAGGATATTTAGCAACATAATCCTCTATGTTTTTAAAATCTTTTGAAGTTAATTTTATTTCTTTTCCAGATTTTTTAGTGGCTTCCGCAAACGCTCTTACAAAAGTATCAAAATACAAAGGCCTTGATATCGCTTTATCAGGAGTAGATATTAAATTTTCTGATATCACCCTAGTTGCTTCTACCGGACCTTTTATAATCGGTAAATTATTATACAAATAATTTATTGTTTCAGACACTGGATTTACAGCTTTACCTCTTTTATCCTTACCTCTTTCATACAAATTAGTATCCGCCAACTTACCAGTTAAAGCCTCCTTATTATATAATTTTAAAGTTTGACTACTTCCTATGGCATCCAAAACTTCAGCGCCCTCAGCACCCATAGAATATTTTCCATAGTTTTTAATTCCGGCGGCCAAGCCTTGTGGATTTGATAATAAAGCAAATGAAAGGTTACTTCCTAATTCAGCTCCTGCTCTTGGCAAAGAAGCAAGCGCAGCATAGTATCCCAACTTTTTGGCTTTTTCTAAAAATTTATCTGCAACTCCTATCTCTTGATATGTATTATCAAATATGATTGAATTTATTTCTTCAAAAGCATCCTTTACAGCTTTAGCTGTTCCTCTTTGAAGCTTTGTTGAATTAGGGTCAGACTCTATTGTTTCTATAACATTTGATAAGGTTTTATTTACAATTCTAATAGGCTGAGTCATGTGAAAGTCTAGTAAAGTTTCCTTTGCCGCTCTACCTGCTGAAGATATAGGGTCAAAACTAATAGGCTTCGCCCCCGGTGTACGCTCGAGTAAAGTCTTTGACTTTGTAGAAGGCTTGGTCATCCTTTCTCTTTTACTTTTAAGCATTTCTTTAACATCTTCATCGTTCTTCATGATAACATCATGGTGAACATAATTGGAAAACAAGTTAACCCTATTACCCCTCAGAACTCCTGAAGTAAACAATGCTTTTTCTGCTAGAGACTGATTTGCTTCGTCAATTAATTCTAAAGCCTTTTTTTCTCTAGAGCTTAGGCTCTCTAATATTTTATCATTATCAATTTTTTTATCAATAGTAAACTCTTCTTTTATTTCTTCTAATATCTTAACGTCATTATCTTTAAGAAAATTTTGCTCTTCAGATTTTATAGCATCAATAGTTGAGTTAATAAAGTCCAGCGCAGGGGCAGTTCCTTTTTTACCATCATTAGACTCATATTCTCGTTGCAATTGAAAAGCCATTATTTTATACTTGGCTTTGATAGCCTGATTTAGCAATCTTTTGGAAAATCTACCCATCTTACCTTGAGTCAATAAAGCTTCAGCCTCAGAAAGGATGTTGTCAATTTTTCCTAATGCCACCTCATACTTAGAATACTCAGAAGCTAGATAATCAAAAGTTTCACGAGCAATATCTTTCTTATTGAAATTACCTAAAGCCTCATCAATATTTGTTAAAGGAGCAGCTCCTATTTGTTTTCCTATGACATCTCTTACCCCAGACCTCCCGAATAAAGTTTTTACTTTTGCAATAGCCTTTTCAATCCCTTGCTCTAATACATTAAATTTAAGCTTCCCTATGACAGGAGATATTTTATTACTACTTTTATTTGCCTTTCCATATACCTCTAATTCAGAAGCTGCTTTAGGAACGTAGCCATTCTCTATATTTGCTAAAACATTTTTTAGCTTTTCTACTTGGCTGTAGTTTTTCTTACCATCCTTTTCAGTAACCAGCCCTTCAATATCTTCTTTAGATAAAGAATTAAGATAGTCTGCAATAACTTTTTCAGGTTCAATTAAAGTCGGTACTTCAATTCTATTGTTTACAATATTATCTATTTCTTCTTTAAGGTTGTAGTCATCTTCTTTTACCTCCACATCATCAGCAACCTGTGCTTCATCTTCTATAGAGTTTAATATATCTTCTGCTTGTTGCAGCGCTAAACCTTTTTCAGGTAATGTAAGCACAGATTTTCTTTCTCCAAAAGCCTCTGCCAGCTCCAGATAAGAATCAATCTTTTCTAAAGGTATAGCCTGTATATTTATGTTAAATAAAGATTCAAGGGCAGGAAACAAGTCTTTAGCTGTTCCTATTTTTCCTTCAATTATATTTTTCTTAGCTGTTTTTCTTAAAGCATCTGCTCTTTTAATTTTTTCAGCCAACTCAGCATTCCTAACAATTTTTTCTGCATATTCAAGAAACTCTTCCACCTTAGTTTGGTTATCTACATTTAGAGTATTTATCTTTCTAGTTAGTACCCCAGCCTGAGTAGCTGTTATTTGAGCTTTACTTTTAATTCCTTTTATAACCTCATTAATCTGAGCTCGTTTCTTTTTAATATCTAACTTAGCTTCTCGTGCCGCTTTAGCCTCTAATTTAATTTGGTCGGTTAATGCTTTAGCTTCATCAACCGTCACTTCTTTTTTAGGAGTAGATGTTATCTTTTTAGCGGAAGGTCCTCTCTTTTTGCCAAACACAACTGGCTCTGCTGCTTGACGAGTAAGCTGTTCTTTTTCTAAAGCTTTTAATAAGTCTAAAGGAACTCTACCCTCTTCGATATCAATAACAAAATCTACGATAGAAGCAGCGGGAGCTATTCCTGTAAGGCTTTCAAACTTTTCTTGTAATTCAATTAAAGTTGAAGGTTTATCTGTTTCTACTATAGTTCCAGACGTAGGCTTCATAACATTTCTAGTAGGAAATTGTACAATTATATCTACAAGTTCACCAGGAGTAATTCCCAAGCCTTCAGCAGTCAACGCAAAATCACTCACACCTATAGAGCTTCTTCCAAATTTATCTTTTGCAGGTATAGTCCAATATCTTCTTATATTTCTTGAAACCCCTGTGTCTGTTCTTAAATCTGTGCCAGGCAAAACGTCTTTTTCTTCTAATATTTTTTTGTCATAATTCTTAGCTAAGTCTTCTATTGTAAAATAAGACTGCTCTAAATCATTCAGTTTAGTGGCATCTTTAGCCTCTTCTATTAGTTGTTTTTTATCTTTTAATTTACTCCTCTGGTTTTTTATAGAAAAAGCAATTTCTCTAATATTGCTACTGTTTTCAAGTATGTAATTGTCTATATTATTTTCAGCAATACCTTTAACTGCTGGAGCTTTTTTTCCGGAGTCTATATCAATTACATTTTCTAAAACTTTCTTCTGTACTATTTTTAAAGTTGACTCTTTAACAGGAACTCCTTTACTATTTACTGCGCTTTTTATCGTGCCATCTTCGTTTAGGGTTATTGTTGTTCGACCAATCTTGAAAGGCTCAATAATTTTAATTCTTTTGGTTTTAAAAGATTCTGTCTTTTCTCCTTTTCTCCACTCTGAAAATGGCGTAGTTACTCTTCCTGCCAAAAAGTTTTCAATGTAATCTGCAAAAAACTCAGCATCATTTGCCTCTAAAGCTAATCTTCTCTGTAAATCAGCTACGACCTGTTTAGGATTTGTTCCCTTTTCCTTAGCTTTATTTAGTTTACGCTCTATTACCTCAACCTCAAGTTCCGCATCCCTTCCCACTAAAACCTCATTATCACCCTGCTTTACGGGTTTTTTTAATGTTATATTTCTTGGGGCAAAGTCTAAAACTTCCTCCGTAATCTCCTGGTTCTTAGTAACGTCTGTTTCTTCGGATGTAATCTTTGTGGTAGATTCGATGGTGTCTGTGACTCCCACTCCTTCGCCATCTCCGGTTTGTTTTGATACATCCACCTTCTCTGCGCTTGACTCTTGAACGGCATCTTTTTCTTTTTTAGTTAATTTATCTAATTTTTCTAGTATCTGTTTATCGGAAGGCTCAGTGATTCCTTCTTCTTGCAATGCTTTGATTGCATCTTCTTTTGTAGCTTCTTCAATAGATAGCTCAACCCCACCTTCAAGACTAATTTTTTCAAGGCTATCATTAATTTCATCAATACGAATCCTTTCTTTCTTTGACAGCGCTTGGTCTTTACCTGCAATTAAGTTTTCTAATTTTCTTTTTTCATCAACCAAAAGCATGGCCTCAACTTTTTTGTCTTGAGATATATCTAGGTCTGAAGTCTCATACACCAATGATGCGGCATTATCATATGCTTCTAATATTGCTTTAGACTCCGCTTCACTAAGGGTGTTGTTTTTTACTTTTTTAGCCAGTGTGCCTTCTAAAAAAATCTTACTGTTAGGAGAAGATATTATTTCAAGCTGGTCTATCTCCACAGAAGGCTTACCTTTTTCCATCTTGAAAGCCTCTGTTATATCTTTGTACTTAGATTTATCTATAATTTTATTAAGATTACTCCTTTGTCTTTTTTGGGATATTGCTCTTATTCCGGGGGACAATGTGTTTAAAGGAGCGCCAATAACACCTCCTATTAAAAATGTATCTAAAGCTTCTCCAACAATATTCACAAACGCTTCTTCATCTCCAGTAACAAAAGCATCAAGCATTTTTTGTGACAGTAAAGTTGCTGTCTCTGAGCCTCCTTCAATTCCAAAACCTTTTAATAAAGAATTACTGATTTTTTTTGCAGTTACTAAAGCCTGCTCTTTTGTTTTTCCTGCGAGCTGTTTAAATATACTTTTAGGTATTAATTTCCTAGTGTAGTTTTCAAAAATACCTTCAGCAGTTCCTGAGCCTACTGCGTTTATAAAAGTTTTATAATCTAAATCTTCTCCTTTTTCTTGTAAAGCTCTGCTTTTTTCTGCAGCACTACCCGCTCCAATAACGCCAATACCCCCTGGGATAAAAGCTAAAGCTAAGGAGGGTGCAGTGCCTACAGCTTCGTCTAGTAAACGGCTAAAACCTCTTACTACGTTTTCTGAAAATATATCTTCAGTTATTCCTGTATCGTATTGAGTGATGGTTTCTTGAATTTCTTCAGCACTTTGTTTTAATTTTTTGGCCGCTTCATTTGCAGTCCCTGCGCCCATCATACCTACGCCTCCTGTAGAATAGGCTATGGATGAAATAAAAGCATCTCTCTCTTCTGGAGTTGATTCGTCAAGATAAGATTGTAGCTCTGGATTAAAAGCGGTGGCTGCGTTTATTGCATTTTCAGCAACAAACATAGGTATCCTAGAAATACCGCTGGCCATTTCTAGCGCATTAGCTTTAAATTTTTTGAAAGCATCTCCAGAACCAACCGGCGATGGCAATTCCGTATCTTCTTTTTTTTTTAATGACCAAGCAGAAGTAAAATCTTCTAACGTACTTTTTTGAAATAAACCTTCTTGATTTCCTAATTCAAACAATTTATTTTGTTGGTCTAAATCAGCTGAACGAAAAACATCTAAAGAAATAGCATCAGATATTAATCCGTTGTCTAGATAAAGATTATAAAGTTGTTCTACTTTATCCATATTAGTTTGTAGTTTTTAATATTGAGTCACCTTTTGCGTTACCGGTAGTTCCTGTTGTCGTTCCTGCTTCAACAGGCACGGCATCAGGGTTATCCTCAGTGTTTTTTCTTGCATCTTTTTTATTATATATATCATACATTCCCGCTATGATTCCGTCAATAACACTTTTTAATGTGGCTTTGTCTTTTTTAGAGTCATAGTCAAAACTTACGTTTTGTCCATCCACATTTACACCTCCGACATCTTGAACAAAAGGAATTAATTCTTCTGGCAATTTAATATTTAAAACATCATCTATTCCAGTTCCAACTCCCGTTACTTGTATTTGATTAATAAAAGATTCAGTTCCAGGAAGAGGATAAATATCTTTTATAACATCTAAAACTTGGCTAGAACTATCTTCATCAGGGTCTGGAAGCTTTTTAATTTGTTCGGAAATAGAAACACCTTTATCTCCTTTAGCTACTTCCAATTTAGTTTGATATGTGCTAGAGTTTTCAGTTGCTATCGAAGTTCTTTCACCAAACAAACCCTTCTCTGTTCTTTCTCCTATCTTATTAGACTTTAAATATCCTTGCTTTGCGGTCTCAGCTTTTGTAGCGTCATACTTAGGACTAACTGCAGCCATCAAAGAAACAGCACTCTCTTCCCTTGCCTCTACACCATCTCTCATTATTTTGTCAATAGTCTTATCTGAAGTGCCATCATTATATTGAATAACATACGAAGTATCTGTTTCGTAAACATTACCTATAGAGTTGTTATTGGCTTTAATTTTTTGCAAAGATTCACCAGCAGTTGCACCACCAGCAGTTAAATCTAAAGCTAAGCCATAACCTATCTCTCCTTCTTTTTGAGCGACTCTTTCACCAGAACTTAATTGCGGTGTTTTAGGTGCTTTAGGTAAAGGTGCTGTTCGTTTTGCTGGTAAAAATCCTTCTAACATTACGTCAAACTTTTCAACAGCCAACTTCATTTGTTTTTTACCGTTTTTGGTGGTAAAATTATTTGAACCATCTTGATTCATTAATATTTTATACTCGTCTCTAGCTGCCTCATCTTTGTTTTTAGTAAAACTATAAGGACCCTTCCCCGGTTCAAGTGTTTTGTTTAAAGTATCAACTAAAAAAGAACCCGCCTTGTCATCCGTAAGAACAGCTTGTATCTGAAGTTTTCTAGCTGCGTCTAATTTATCTTGTTCAGCTGTTGGCAGTTTACTCACAGCCTGATATGCCCCCTCTATTGTTTCTCCGCCAATATCTCTTATTAGTCTTTGAGCTACAGCGTCAGCCAATGCTTTAGCCTCATCATTAGCCTGAAACTTAGCGTATTGTGCTGTAGCTCCTTGCATAAGTTCACTGGCATTCATAAAATCATCAGGGTTATCACTCATAACCATAACACCATCTTTCAATACTTTTTTAGATACATTTACCTCAGAGTCGGTAGGGTTTATAAATATGTCAGTGTTTGCAAAATCAAACATACTTTCTACTTGAGCTCTTGCTTGTAATGTTTTTTCACTTAAATCACCTGAATTAATTTTTTCCATGATTTCATCATAGTCTTTATTGTAGGTGTTATAAGCTTGAAGAACCAATTCAGTTCCTTGCGTTCTGTTGGCTAGATTTCTAGAAAAATCTCTTGAGCTTAGTAATCCGTTTTTTAACAGTCTTGAGTCCATTAAAGAAGAGCCGGTTATTGCCCCCACACCATTCATTATCCATTGATTAGCTTGAGCGTCTTTACCTAACTCCGTACCGGCTAATGTTTTAATTTCATCAGCAACAGCCTTATCCATGGCAACACGATTTTTTTCTCGCTGTTGCTCTTGCTGGATTAATGTTTCAGATACATCTTTACCTACCGTAGCCCAATCTACTCCAGTGCCTGCTAATTTCGCGTCAAACCCTATTTTTGTAGCCATCGGTTATTTATTGTTTTAATGATTTAAAGTATTCTTTTTTCTCAAATGGAGTCATACCTTGCATAAAGCTTAATTGTTCATCTGTATTTTGTCCGTAGCTTACTGAAGAAAAATCGTCAGAATAAAAATCTCCATACGATTGAGCTAAATTAGGGTCATATCCAGCAGAAAAAGTAGTTTCTGGACTAATATTTCCAAATTCTCCTATACTCATATCTCCGCCTATCTCTCCTTTTCTTCGTGCTCTGTTGAATTGTCTGTTTAATTTACTTACAGCTCTACCATCTGCTCCCTTTTGATACTCAGGAATAGCTGCTCCAACTCCCTTAATGAGAGAGCCAACTCCTTGAACTGCGTTTTGCATTTGTTGTTGTCTAGCTAAACCCGCTGCTTGTTCCGCTGCTTGTTGTCCTGATAATTCTTTTATGTCTAAGTTATATCCTAAATCTCTTAATCTAGAATCTTCTTCAGCTTGCATTTTTTCTAAACCAAAAAGCTCTTGCCCCATTGCAGTTCTTATTGCTGCTTGACCTTTGTTTTGAGCCATAGCCACTCTACCTGCGGTAGCAGCAGCACCTCTCTGACTTCCCTCAACTCCAGCCTGTAAAGCTTGAGCGCCAGCACTTAGCAAAGCGTCTCGCTCTAATTCATAAGCTTCTTTAGGGATGGATAATTCGTCTAAATAGTTTACTTCTAATTTTTTTCTAGCTTCTCCTAAAGCTTTGTCAGCTTCTACTTCTGCTTGTTGTTGTAGTTTTTTTTGCTTATTAGCCTGTATAAAAGAATTAGCAGTGGATGCTGCTGTTACCGCTAAAGATGCTATTGTTGTTACTGCCGCCATATTATATTGCTTTAATCATTTCTTTATTGTACTGGTCTCCAGCCATATAGCCTTCGTCTTCATAGGTCTTAATTAAGCCATCGTGCTTTATTAAAGCATATATGAATTTGCAGCCTGTAGTTTTTACTGTATCAGTAAGTGTTTTAATTAAAAAAGAAATAGCTTGCTGTCTATCTTCTCTATCTCTATATTGTTTGTTAGAAATAATCCAATCTACCCAAGCTACCTTTGAATTTGTCATATATATAAATCCTGCACAAACAGGGGTTTCATTGTCATAAACTATTAGCCCACCTTTACCGTCATCTGGAAGAAAATCTTTTAATGGTGCTTCCCATTTCCAATCTTTCCACCAACCTACTAAGATGTCTTGATAGTCATCTTCTACGAGTGGTCTAACATTTAATTTCATTTAACTACAAAGATACTAATTTTTAAGGATTGCTTTTCATTACTTCCGATTCTACTGCAAATAATTCAGTTGGTGTTGAATCAGAATTTGTAAGAGTAAACAAACAGTAATGCCCTAACAAACCATTTGATTCGGCTTGTTGATTTTTTATAAACATTATAAAAGCATCCTGTATAGGTATGGGAGTCACTGCGTTGGCTATAGAGGTATTAATAACTATATTGTTTATACCATTTACTATGTCTATATTTATCGCGCTTACTTGACCTCCAAGCTGAACAGTAGTGTACGAAGGCAAAGAATAATAAAGCATGTCGCCTACACTCAAAATGTTTCCTATTTCAATTAATGGATTAATAGAAAAGTTTATAGTAGTAAAGTTTCCATTTGCATTAACACTAGAACTTCTAGCAATACCACTTACTGAACGCATAGGATACTCTGATGCGCTCGCGGGGCTTGTCCCATTGTTTCTAACATAAGCAAACCAAGAACCTTCTTTTTGCTCAAACCAACTGTAATCAACAGTAGCTCCTGTTTGAATGTCACTATCTAAAGTTGCAGACCATGATGTGTCAGACTCTAAGTTAATAGTTTTAAATAATTTAGTTTCTAAAGCAGCTTCATTAAACACGGAAGTTATCTGTGAGTTATATTGCACCCCATAATAATTGTTTCTTAATGAATTTGTGTTATGCCTGTAAAGAGCTCCTCCCTTAAAAGAATAAAAATAATTATTCATACCCATCATAAAGTCAGGAAAAAAGGAATAAAAAGAAGGCCAACCTTTTGCGCCATCACTATACGATAAGGTATAATTTTCTACAGGGTCTCCAGGTAATGGCTCTACAGAAGGGGTTTGAGAAGGACAAGAAGCTAAATCATACACCAAGTTATTTTGACCTCCCATATAACCATGATAGAAACACTGATAACTTATTGTTCCATAATCACCGCTTACCGAAAGAGTAACATCTCCATAAAAGAAATTATAAGTATTTCCATCTAAACCTGTTTTTGACCCGGCATTAAATTGTCCTTGATATTCTATTAAAGATTCTTTGCCTGAATTTAAAAAAGCAATTGGATGTTCTGAAGGAATATTATTTATTACAAACACGCCTGTGCTTGTTCCGTACACACCGTATGCTCCGTTAAATATATATTGTTGGGCCATTTTTTATTTATTATTGACTACATGTAAAGTCGTTGCAACTTGATACAGTTTGATTAATTTTTCCGCCGCCGCCAGTTCCAACTCCAACCTGTGAAATGGTAGCGCAATAGGTAACTCCCTGAAAAGTATATTGTACAACATTTCCTACGGAGTAAGGTGTTGAAACTCCTCCTTGAAGGTATACTGCTATATTATCACTACAGCCTATTGCTATATAATATGTTGATGCCTGAACAGGAACTGTTATGGGTGCTACCACAGGCGTAATTACTGGTGGTGGAGCTGTAGGTGTAACTGGTGTTACTGTTGGAGTAACTACCGGCGCATTAACAGGTACTACCACAGGCGCTGGTATTACTACCGGCGATGAAACAGGTACTACCACAGGCGCTGGTGTAGGTGCAACTGGAACTACCACGCTATTGGTGGGGGATAAACAATAGTCAACTATCCCTGAAGTAGGTGCAGGTACTGGAGCAACAGGCACAGCAGCGCCTACAATTAATTCATAAGTAACACCACTAACTAAGCTTAATCCGTTTAAAGTAACAGCACCAAAAGATTCTGGAGAATAAGTGCTACCGTTTCCTCCGTCATCAATATATTCTAAAACCTCAACAGGCCCTAATATTCCATCTATAACATTACTATAATCAACAGACCATGTTCCAGAACTACCATCGCTTCCTGTAATTACTCCCGATAAAGAACCTGTACCTATATTACTTAAGGTACTAATCCCCATAAAGTTTGCAGCAAATCCACCAGTAGCCGCATCAGTGCTAAATTGAGTTAGTCCTATATCGCTTTGAGTTCCGCTTCCTTTTAAAGCAATTCCTCTTGTAGTAAGACTTCCCGTAAATGTAAATACACCACAGCCTATTCCAGGTAATTCCTGAGTAGCAACTGTAGGGCTTACACCTGTACCAAATGGAGGAAATGAATTAGGACATCCAAATAAAGTTCCCTGATGATACCCTATTTGGGCGGGTGAACCAGGTATTGTGAAAGAACCTGCAACAAATTTCCAGCCATTCATATAATTAATTTTATCTACAAATTTACGAATTTAATTGCTTAGATATTTTAAAGCAAAAAACCTGATACTTGAAGTGTAAACTTGTCTTTCATCCCTGCGTTTGCTGATAAGTGAAGAGGCTTAGAGTCCCACATGTAACCTTCTCCAGCTTTCCAGTTGTCAGATGTTTTCCATATATTATCTTCTTCAGATTTATACTGCAACATATGCCCAACCTTCCACTCTTCTAAGTAAACATTAGCTCTAACTTTTACTCTTTTATCGTCTGGAAATCTTTTTTTTATTTGAAAAAATGTATCTCTATGAAGTGCAATAGTATTTCCTGGAGGCTGTAGTATAGTAGATACTGTAACCACTTCCATTCCGGTTTGTTTTCCAAGGTCTTTAAAATCAACCTGGTCTTTTGTATACCATAACTGTTGAATAACAGTGTTGTCTTTAGTGTATGAATCCGCAAGACCGTACTCCTCATGTATATCTGTAAGCTCATCAAGTTGATGTGCTAGACAAGTACCTTTATGAATTGAGTAGTCTTGCATTGGAGGTAAAAAATAACCCCAGTCATAATTTAAGTTTAATTTTTTTATCATGATAATATATATTTATTGGTTATTACTTCGTTTATTCCTGTATTTTCTTTCATCCATAATGCTTCTCTGTAGGTGTTAAGTATAGGCTTTCCTTGTATGTTAAAAGAAGTGTTTAAAATAACAGGATGTATTCCTAAAATATTCCATAAAAAAGGATTTTGTTCTTTAGTTACTGTTTGCAATCTACAAGTTCCATCTATATGAGTAATTCCAGGTAACTTGTTATCTAAAACTTTAACATTATGAGTCATCCACCTATGCTTTCCGTAGTCTTTAAAATATTTATGAGCATCTTCTTCTCTGCAAACTGCCGCAAAAGGTCTAAACCATTCTCTGTTTTTTACTTCTGAGTTTAATTTTTCTTTAACTCCTTCTTGTGGTAAGCACAGAATAGACCTATTGCCTAATGACCTTGCGCCGTGTTCTCCTCTACCTTGTATCAGTCCAAGTATACTACCCTCACTTAACATATTAGCAACCTCTAAGACGCTAATTTCTTTTTTATTAGGAATGTCATCATAAGGGTCAGAACCTAAATAAGTACTATCAACAGTCTGCTCTGGTTTTAATAAGCTTAATAAACAACCCAACGCAATTCCCCTATCATCAGCATTTGGAGAAACAAAAGCTTCATAGGTGGTGTTATTTAAAATGTTCATTGCACCGCCGCCCGCAAATTGCAACTCTCTGTCTAAATTTTTAAATATAAAAGGGAGTGCTATATCTGCAAAATTCTTTTCAAATACATATTGATTTGCATAAGCTAAATCTTTTGCTTTGTCACCAGTTTGATTGCATCCACAAAAAATTTCACTCCAATTTTCATGAGCTTTGTTTACAGAATTTGTATCGCTTTTATCATAAAGTTTATTTACATAATCAAAAAGAACATCGTCTCTTTTTCCATAAGAAGATAACCCCATTGCTTTGCCAGCATTAGTTAAATTACCCTTAAAAATATCTGGTTCTTTTTTAATGTCATTCATATAATGACCTAAAGCAGCGTAAGGAACACATAAATCTTTTTGAGATTGGTGTATTAAAACTGGTGTATTGGGCTTATCCCCTAAGTAAATATTGAAATGACCATCGTCTGAACCTCCATCAAAAGAAACTATTAAAGATTTTTTTGCATCAGATTGATACATAACGTTACAAGCATGAGCTAAATGATGCGGGACATAAACTACGTTAGTGGCTTTTAAATGACTATTATGCTCTTGAGGCCAAGAGTTTACCATTGCAAAATCATATTCTTTTGCATTGTATTTAAATTCAAAGTAGCTTAAAATTTCACTTAAAATTTCTAATGGATTTTCTATAGGAAAATAATAAAAAAAAGCAGCGTTTTTTATTTGAACCCATCTTTCTAATTCTACAACTTCTAATATATCCCCACCATAAGATATTGCTATTGATGCATTGTGAGACCCGTGTACTCCTAGATTAAATTTTGCCATAATATAATTCACCCCATAAGTCTTGCCAATTATAAGGCTCTACCTCCCAGGGATATTTATTGTATTTAATTTCTTTTCTCTCAAAATTCAACGACTTTCTGTGATTATCAATTTTATTATTATAACCTCTTAATATATTTATATAGTCGGTGTAAGTAGACATTCTTGAACCAAAAAAATTATGTGCATTACAGCAAATAAGAGTGT
>Ga0307488_10002032_pt1 | contig 17095 bp, 17 predicted proteins | sample SB02metaG_FD_202248 | JGI IMG/M metagenome (GOLD analysis project Ga0307488, IMG submission 202248) | Sea-ice brine microbial communities from Beaufort Sea near Barrow, Alaska, United States - SB 0.2 | ecosystem: Environmental > Aquatic > Marine > Coastal | place: USA: Alaska | collected... | reverse complement strand
ACGAAACATATAATGATAATGAATATTGGGATAAATATTATTTATTAAATTTCTATGTAAATATGAAATGTAATACTGTCGGTAGAATAAAAATACCTTTATCTAAATTAAGATTAATTGATTATGGCGGTGATCTTACAAAACAGGAATATTTAGATTCAGTAAATATCACGTACGATTGCTATGTCCCGCCCGTTGTTTATGTGAACAATATTTTTTATAATAAGTGTCTGGGTTACAATAAAGAAGGAGAATTTAAATTATTTAGAAAGAACAAGAAACAGAGTAATTTCTTAAAAAATTTGACTTGATGATTCTAAGAAGTAAGGTCACAACTAAATCATTCGCAATGCCTTGCAGCATATGCCGACAAGCTGGACATAACAGATCAACGTGTGATCAAAGGGTAAATCCTGGCATAAACTTACAGAGGGTAGAACATGATCCACAGCGGCGCATTCGAGAACTGAGGGAGATTCTGGCGTCAGCGCGAAATGATACCACGAATATCATTCACTCGTTCCCTAGACCCCGAAACTTATGGAAAAGGGTAATTCAACGTATTATCGATGAAAATCGGTTCATAAATATTGTGAAAGAAAACTCTGGCTCAAGTTCTTATCGCATCAGTGACGACGTTCGTGTATATTATCCTTCATGGTTGAAGGTTGTTAGGTTTAGGATACCACTCGGGGACCTCGCTATGTCAATTTACATGCGTGACCCCTTGGCAACAACACAGTTAACAGTCCAGTTAGTTGGTAATATCCAGTGTATTAAAAACGCTTGTCTTATATTATACAATGAACGGACTCAACGAAATCCTATAAGAGTTGAACCACCGAAAACCGAATTGGGTACGATTAAATTGGTAAATTTAAGAGACGAAAATTATCTGGTTTATTGGGTCGTGGGTAATTATATGGTTCAGGAACTTGATGACAGAGAAAATGATATTAGATATATGGGACTTTGTGTGAAAGGTAGTTCTTTCCCTCTAAGAACAATGATTGGACATAGGTTCTATCTTGTTCCCCATCGCTTAAATACCGAACCACCCTATCATCCTCAAACCGATAGACAATTCTTTATTGAGCCGTATCTCCAATTAAATATCCACGATAAAACAGGTGATACGGTTTATATAGATGACAAAGATAAACTCTCGGAACTTAATAAATGGAAATTTAATGCCCTCAAGCTTGACTTTCTAATTAGAGAGGTCATTAAGTTAGGCGGGAAAAACAACGATGTATTAGAATCTGTCTTGGATTTACACGAGGATATTAAATTATCGGATACAGGTGAATGGTTCAAAGATGTCGCAGGTATACCTTCCACCTTTACGAATATTACATGATTTTAACGAGTCTTCCTTAACCTAGATAATGTAGTTTGTAATTCTTCTAACGTCGGTGGCTCAAACTGATTTGGATCTTTTATCGGAGTTTTATGAATAGGTTTTCCTTTCTTTAGTACGATACTCTGTAAATCTGAAGCATTTATCTTAGGTATAGTATTAGTATTAGTATTAGTATTAGTATTAGTACAAGGCATACCAGGAGGCATGGGCGGTGGTGGCGGTGGAGGCGGTGGTAGACCATCTAAACGTTTCTGACGATCCACTGCTTCCTTGGGAACGCCCATTTTTAACATTTTAGAGTATTTATCGTTTATTACGACTGTATCGGTTTTGTTTTTCGGGACTTCTACCGAATCACCATCATCTATGAATGAGTATTCGCTTAAATGAGTAGGTGTTTTTATTTTACCTTGTAATAGAGTCCACTGAAACCATATATTATCCTCGTTTAACCAGACACCCTCCAGTTCAATGATAAAAGTACCATAAGTATATTTATCTATCTTCTCTATTTTATCTCTTGATTCATTGTACAGGGATGTATTATCAGTCAGTTTTAGACGAATACATTCATTAAAATCTGTATTTTTTAAGAAATCGTTTACAATATAATCATACTTATATTTACGATAAACACAATCATAGATATGTTTTAAATTTTTATAAAAACTCTTTTGTGATTTATCATTCTCCATATTCTGGAAGGAAATATCTATAATTGATTTATTATTAGGTGTCTGTTGTATCCCATAAGGAGTAAATAATAAAGGAGTCTGAAAAATACATTTATGATAATGATTATCTTTTTGGAATCTTAGAGGGACGAATGTAAATTTATCCGAATACTTGAGGGGTTTGTGAATACAGAGATTATATTTTTTTAGATTTTCAGTATGATGAATGATCATCTCATTATACTATATTATCATAATATTTACTTAAATAATATTTAGTTATAGTAATAAATGAATTGTAAGACCGATGTTAAGCAGATAGTAAATGATCCGAATGGTCAAGTCAAGTGTAGATATTTAACTGCGGATAAATTAAGTCCTGATAATATAAGATTCGCCTCTTATCAATGTGAAGACATGAGCGTTACCAAGAATTCAGATAAAACATATATGGAATGTTCTGATTTAGATAAAGATGATCCTTGTTTTGGTTATCTCACTATTGGTTATTTTAAATCACCTCAGGTACATATTACAACTCCGATAATGAAATGTTTATTTGGGGTTCAGAAAAAAGGAGATAGTAATTTTCAGATGAATTTACAATTTACTGATTTAGACGAAAATCCTTACATGAAACAATTTTATGAGTTTGTTGAGAATTGTGAGTTTTATGCGATGAAACGTCTCGGTCTAACTGAAAATGATTCCGATAGGTTTATTTCTCAGATTTATCACGATAAGAAAGGAATGTATGAACCCAATTTAAATGTGAAGCTACCGTTTCAATATAATAAATTCTTAATTGATTTATATTCAGATCATTCTTCGGCTACCAATATCTTTTCTATCAATAAGTTTCAGAAGATGGAATGTGATTTATATATAGATAAGGTATGGCGAATGAATGATAAATTCTATATGAAATGGAAATGTAAAGTTATTCATATTGTTTAGATGCGTTTTAGATTAAATTTATCTTTCTATAGTAAAAATATTAAATGAGTGTTTATCGGCATAGTGATTTGGATTTTAAAAAAATTAATTACAAAAAACCTGAGAAACAAGGTTTAATATATTATGCGGGTATTGATTATAAAAACGAACCTTTATATTTACAGACACCGAGATTACTATTAACTAAATCGGGTTTAGAGGTTATAGAGAGTAAAAATAACAGTTTGGAACTGACACCCGTGAACAATGATTTTTCGTTTTACGATAGCTTATTAAATTTAGACGAATTAAATGTGAAACGTACCTTTGATAATAATAAAGAGTGGTTTGGTAAAGACATACCCTTAGAAGTAATTGATAATATGTACAAACGAAATAATAAACCTGTAAAAAAAGATAGTAAGCCACAGTTTGGATTTAAGATACCTATGATTAAAGATAAAGTTCAGTGTCAGGTATTCGATCAAAAACACAATACATTGGATTTAAAGACCATAAAGGCGAATACCGAATGTGTTTGTATTCTACATGTGAAAGGATTGAAATTTTTAAAACAACATTATTATTTAGATTTATATGTTTCTCAGGTAAAGATATTTTTAGACGGAGATTTAAAATATAATATTTTAGATAAATATTCATTTAACGATGTAGAAGAAGAAGAATCTGAACTTCGGGATTTGGAACGCGATTTAATGGTAGATGAAGATTATTTAGATAGTCTTAGGAATAAAGACGAAGAAAAGCAGAAGCTAAGTATTGAATTAGAAAAATATAGAAACACTTATTCAGAATGCGAATTAAAAATCAAAGAATTAGAAAACAGGATCCAATCATTTAATTAGTAATTTCTCTAAAATTTTTTTTTATTTCTATATATATAAAAATGGGATTTGATTTAATGGAACTGTGTAATGATAACCAAAATATATGTATTTTTCTTCTCGTAGTAGTGGTGCTTCAGTGTACTGGATATTTAACGAAGATCCTTAATATGCTTGGCTTAGAGGGGTTTGAAGTGGGTGACATGTCAAATGATGGTATTATGGCATCAGAACCTATTGGTCAAAATGAGAGTCAGCAGGCTGTGACCGGGTTAGGTAGAACCCCGTCTACTTGCTACCCTCAGCAGAAATTAAAACCCGAGGATCTTTTACCGACCGACGAAAACAAGGCGATTCAGGAATTTAATATCGCTAAACCGGTCGGCGAGGGTGTTTTACAGGGCGTGAACATGCTTGATGCGAGTTATCATGTCGGTGTGAATACTGTTGGACAGAGTTTAAGAAACGGAAATCTGCAGCTCCGTTCCGAACCCCCGAATCCTCAGGTTAACGTGAGTCCGTGGATGAATTCTACGATTGGACCCGACTTACCTCGCAGACCCTTAGAAATCGGGGAGAACTGTGGTACAGCTTAAGTCACCTTGAATAAATTTGATATTTATTTAAAAATATAATTATAAATAACTTTATAAATGGAAGATAAATTTAAGTCAAATCCTTATAATTCTAAGAATGTTTTTCTAACTCACGACGATGTTAGTAATATTATGAAATCTCTTAATATTACTAATTTTAAATGTAATAATTTAAGTCTTTATCAGACTGCTTTTGTTCATAAATCCTATACTCAATTAAAAGATTATGAAGAATATAATAAACCTGCAGGTGTAATGGAATTACAGGATATATCCTATGAAACATTGGAATTTATTGGAGATGCTTTCTTAGGTAATATTATCGCGAATTATTTATATACTCGGTATTTTCATAATCATGGTCTTCACGAAGGATTTTTAACTAAACTTAAGATACGATTTGTATGTGGGGAACAATTGGCATATTTGTCCAAATGTATTGGTTTTGATAAATATATGATTATCTCAAAACATGTAGACGATAATTGCTCGGGTAGGACAAATAGTAATATTTTAGAAGATACATTTGAAGCATTTATAGGGGCTTTATATCACGACACAGGAGATTTTAAACTTGTTGAGCGATTTATCATTGCTACAATTGAGAAATATGTAGATTTCGGGGAAACGATCTTATATGATAATAATTATAAAGATCAAATCTTAAGATACTTACAACATAATTATAAAGTATATCCGACATATATAACAAAGAAGGATGATTCTGATAATACATACACCTGTAAAATTTATAAAGAAGACGAATATATTGAAACAGGGAGAGGTAATAGCAAAAAGAAATCGGAACAAGAAGCTTCTCGGAGAGCACTAATTAAATATTGTGTTATTTCTGAATAATTTTTAAATGAATAAGTATTATAATCACTTATGACAGAAGAAGATAATCTTATTAATTTTGAACCCGAACCCGAATTGGACGAGGAAGAAGGACCTACTTATTCACCAGGATCACCTATACCTGGTGATTCAGGTTTAGAAGAAATTCTAGATTCTGAAGATTCTGAAGGTGAAGAACCCAGTGACCCCTTGACCGAGATTATACAGATTGAGGATTTAGACGATGCTACTCTTTCGCAGCATAGAAAGGGATATGTTAAATTTATTAATGAAGTTTTTTATGATAAAATAAAAGATCTTGAGAGCAATAGTTCATTAAAAGTTTATCAGGTTTTAGTGCAGACTTATTTAGCATTAAATACACCCTATAGAGGATTATTAGTTTATCATGGCCTAGGAACTGGTAAAACAGCGACCGCGATTTCATTGGCCGAAGGTTTAAGCAGTAAAATGAGAATTAATACTCTTTTACCCGCTAGTTTAGAGGGTAATTTTATTGGGGAGATAATGGGGGATCCTATCAAGGGTAAGATGGGATGGGGTGAAGAAATTAATATTAAAAATAAATGGAAATTTTTAAAATTATTGGAGATAGATGATGAATTCAGAGCGAAATATAAATTAGATGGTAAGATAATAAGAAGTATACAAAATGCCACTAGTAGAGAATTAGAGGGTTCCGATAAGAAAAAAGCAAAAAGTATTAGAGGATTATATGTCCCAGATAAAGATGGCAAATCCTATGAAGAGTTAGATGATATTCACAAGGTATTTTTGACGCAGGAAATATTCTACCTAATAAAGACAAAATATAATTTTATTCATTACAATCCATTTCCGAAAGTAAAATCATCCTCTATCAAGGAATTTGAAGGAGATGATGAAGACGATGATGACGACGATGAATATCTTTTAGACGAAGATGATAAGAAGAAAACATTAACTTACAACCAACAGATGGTCAAAGATTTAGAAAAAAGATTAAAATTTAACAAGAAGAATTTTAACGTTGATTCTCCATTTTATGGAGAGTGTGTTATTGTGGATGAAGTTCATAATTTCGTAAGAGAAATATTAAATCCTTCTTCAAAGCCTAGCAAGGTTTTTTATGAATGGATTGTTAATGCCGAGAATGTAAAATTAGTCTTTTTATCGGGGACACCTATTATAAATAAACCGGCAGAGATCGCAGTGTTGTACAATATGCTGAAAGGATTAATCAAGATATATAGTTTTACAATACAGACAAATATGGATATTGAATTAGTCAATAAACGATTCAATCATATTTTCTATGAAAATAAAAAATCAGATATAGAATTATTTTATGTAGAAAGAAAAAAAGGAAAAATAGTCATATCATTCATCCAAGAACGGACGAATTTTGAATCGGTAATGGATCCATCAGATAATATAGTTTATACGGTTCAGAGTAAGAAAGAAGGATTAAAAACTTTTGAGGATTTCATCGCCGAAATATACAACGGATTACATGAATTATTCAAAGATGAAGATATTATGCCTGCTAAAGCGTTATTTGATGAGATGAGTCCAAGAGGTAAAAACGCTATAATGAAGGGTAAGCCCGTGATTTATGATAAAAATTTAAATGTGACTTTTAATCGGAGACAAAAACTATTTGAGATACTTGACGATGATGTCTTGGTTGATATGACCAACAATGATAATTTCATGAGTTATTTCTTTGAAGGGACATCCGAGATACCAGAAAAGAAAAGAATACTCATGAAACGTATGTTAATGGGTCTAACCTCTTATTATCCAATTGATCGTTCGTCTATTGTAGACATGCCCAATGTAAAGGATCCCGAATATATATCCGAAGAATTAAAAAATCACAGGATCGTTGAGAATATGAATGTTGTCCCATGTATGATGAGTCAAACACAATTTGAGAAATATCTTGAAGTTTATAGCAAAGAAAAATCTATGGATGCTTTTGCTAGAATGAATAACTATGAAGATACACCCTTTCATTATCATATGAGAACAAGACAGACATGTAATATTGTTTATGCGGACGATGACTTCAGAACAACTAAAAAAACCGATGAAAACGATGACGAAATACAAAGACTAAAAACTCGCAGCTTCCAAAAAATATTAGATGAGGATAGTCTGGGAATAACGAAAGATCTAAAAAATCTATCACCTAAAATGTTTAAGATAATGAATAATATAAATAAGTTTACGAATGAGACAGACTCGGGTAGAGTTCCCACAGGTAAGATATTATTTTATAGTGATTTTAGATCTGATGGTGGTTCAGAGGCATTTGAGTTAATGTTAAAAAGTAATGGTTATGAAAAGTTTGATTATAAAGATCCTCAAAAAGAAAAAGGTAAGCGATACACCTTTATTACGGGTGGCGAAGGTACAGAAGAAAGAAGTATTAATAAAGAATATTTTAATGACGAGAAAAATAAATATGGAGATTATATTCAGTTAATGATTATCTCTTCGGCAGGTGCTGAGGGTATTTCATTGACCTGTGTAAGACAAGTTCATATTTTAGAACCCTTTTGGAACTATGTAAGAATAGATCAAGTCTTAGGCCGAGCAATACGTATGAAATCTCACGTAGACCTACCTAAAGAAGATAGAAATGTTGAACAATACTTATATCTAAGTACCTTACCTAAGGGAACAAATTTAGAAAGTGTGTATGAGTCGCTTAAATCCGACCCTCATCAGACATGGACTATACCTGATTTTGAGATTGATGAAGTTAAAAGCGAATTGAGTAAATCTGAAAATAGAGAATTCAAAGAAATATTAGATAGTATTATTCGTATCAATGTTGATACGGGCGAGGAAACCGCCGATAACCATTTATTTGAGATAATGGAGAGAAAATACAGAGTATCATTAGAAATTAGCAGTATTATTAAAGAATCATCCTTAGACTGTATCCAACATACACGAGATGATCCCGAACTAAATGATAAATGTATAAGGTTCTCGGATAAATTATCAGGAGAAATCGCGTATTTCCCCGGTATATCAGCAAAGATCTTGGAAAATATTGATATCATACAACTGAAAGCTAAATATCTATATCATATTAAACCTAATGTATATGTTATATCGGCGTCAAACGATCAAGGGAATAATCTCTATATTTACTATGAATATGCTAAAGGAGGACCAGATGAAGAAACAGACACCGATGTCGACATACGATATATCAGAGAAAAGGGTAGACGACTGTGTGATGTTTATATTGACACTATGATGGTCTTAAACTATGTTGATAAAGACCACCCTTACAACAAGAGATTAGGTAAAGAATTCTCTGTTTATCAAGAAATATATACTTTAGACGATAATATTATTGACGAATATATCAGTGTAGACAAGTTCCCCCCACTAGATAAAGTATTAGTAAAGGATTCATTAAAAGGATACAAATTAAAATATAATATTAACGATACATTCTATTATATGGGAAAAGATAGCATCTTACCCGATAAATGTATTCAGAGAATATATCCTTATCAGATATATGAACAAGATAATTATAAGATTGATAATATTAAACCGAGAGTAATATTTAATGGAGAATTATATATCCGAGATTAACGAAGTCTACGTGTTTTTTAATATATATATAATATAATATATGGGAACAGATTCAGAGGTTTTGAAGGAAGGCACCGAGTCTGAATTAATGGATTATGTCCGTAATGTTTTTTTAGGTATTAATAATGAAACTTGTGGTTTTATAATAAGATCCGGTAGAAAGCTTCAATTAATAAAAGATAGCGATGGGCCTGAAATAGGTGAAGATGGGAATGGTTCTTGTACTCATTCAAGGTATGAACCTATTATATGGCATACTCATCCAAATAATGTTAAGCGATTTTATCCTTCTGTTGAAGATATTGTTAAAATCTTGAAAGAAAGTACTATCAATGAATCATTTATTTTTTGTAAATACGGTCTATGGAATATGGTTTTTCGGGGTACCTACAGTGACCGCGCAATAGGTGATATACCAATGATTAAATCATCACAAGAAGCAGCAGAACCTTATAAAAACACATTAGGATATTCAATTAATTATTTGAATACAATATTAGATGAAAAATTAAAGTGGATAACCGATGGTAATTTTGGACCATCTATAATGGAATATTGTGATTCATTAAATACCATGATCCTGGAACGTTTTTCGGGAAATTTTATAATAAAATTTACTAGTTATGAAGAAGTTGAGGTCGCACACACCCTTACACGCCTCGGTAGAGTAGAACCAGGTGGTAAAAAGAGGAGAAGATCTAAGAAATCTAAACGGATAAAATCTAAACGAAGAAAATCTAAACGAAGAAAATCTAAACGAAGAAAATCTAAAAAAACGAACAGATAAAAGGTTTTGTCTTAATATCTTAACTAACTATCCGAGATTAATTTCATCGCTATCAACGACAGAAAAAATCATAATCATTTACGTCTTCATAATATGGTTTTAAAATCATAATCATCTGTTTATCAATATCGTATTTTAGAACCATATATTAAGTATGGGTAGAACCATATCATATGACTATTTGTATAGATATATTTTGATTCATCTTTAAACAATATGATATATCTTTCATATCTTTGGAATCGGTTTTTTCTATTAATATGTATTCATTAAAAGCATGTTTAACAAAGACACTCCTTAGATATTCATATTTATCATTTAATAAACCTATCTCTTGATTCACCTTGAAATCGTTGTCTTTGAGTTGCAAACACGTATATTTAGTATTTTCATACTTGATTGTTTTACTTTTACTTATCTTAAAGATATCTTTTTTGGTACAAGGACATATCAGTAGATAATTTAAAATTTCTATAGTTACTTTACCTTTATATTCTATACTATCTTCCGTTAAACATTCATAAGTATAATATTCATCTTCACCTAAAGTATATTTATTTTTAAGATGAAATGCTATATTCTCTTTTTCATTAAATCTTAAGAAGATAGTATCATTACTAAATAATGAATTTTGTTCTTTCAATAATGTAATAGTCTTGGGCACAAAATATCTTATTTCAGTAAGATCTGGTAATGATTCGCTTAAATAAATCTTAAAATTAAATCTATTTTTAGATTCTGTTTCTCTCTGGATACTATATATATTTTTTATTTTTTTTGTTGGAGGTTTAAATTCTTTTACTGGTTTAGATGCGACATCATTGACTTGATGAATAGGTTCGATCGTTTTTAGATTCTTTAATATCAGCGAACCGATAGTATTTATCAAGTGTTTGTTTAACGATGATAATTCGTCTGTATCTATCGCGTCAAATATACCGGGATAATATAAACGATATAATTCTATATATTTAGGATCATTTTTAATATCATAACCAGTTTCCTGGAGTATTAAAGTAGATAAAGTAGAGAACATGTAGTTTTTATTTTGCTTTGAAAAATACATGTCATAGGTCGACATAATTAAAATTAAAATTATTAGAATAATATTCTTTAAACTTATTTAAGGGTCTTCTTGGTTTTAGGGTGCCGTTTGCTATGCCGTTTGCTATGCCGTTTGCTATGCCGTTTGCTATGCCGTTTGCTGTGCCGTTTGCTATGCCGTTTGCTATACCGTTTGCTATGGCTATGCCGTTTGCTATGGCTATGGCGTTTGCTATGGCTATGGCGTCCCCCACCCTGTCCCCCACTCTCAACAGGGTGAAAACCGGCCACTCTTCCAGCATCAAAACATCTTATAAATTCTCGCCCCCCAGCAGCAGCATCAGCAGCAGCATCAGCAGCAGCAGCAGCAGCAGCAGCAAATACATCAGCATCAGCATCAGCAGCAGCAGCAGCATCAGCAGCAGCATCAGCAGCAGCAGCAGCAGCAGCAGCAGCATCAGCAGCAGCAGCCAACTCGCTGCTGTCAAAAATACAAAACCCATGATATCCCGTAAATGCTTGATGTACATGTATATCATTCAGTTCAGAGTGGAGCCCCGTTAAGTTCGGATCGTTCACAGCTACATGTTCAGTAGGTAAATCGTCCATTTCAAATGTTCCACCTGAACCAACTACCGTTTGGCGGACTACTAAGTCATTTTTAAATGAAATTGTAATATCTTGATAATTATGGGTATCGGCACAGATATATGTAATATTTTTGATTCGTTCACCCAATTCTTTAAAAAAAACTACTAAATAATCATTAATATCCCATATACGGATTTTATTTTTCTTTTCCTTAGGATTTAATGAAAGGATTGGCTTGTGTCCAAATACATAGATATTCTTGTCAATCGGTTGTATATGATCACCATTAAGCAAACTTTCTTCTGTATTAATCACATGGTAAATATCAGTTTTATTCTCAATGAAAGTACCATTCTCGTAATAACGCTGTTGTTCTTCTGGACGAGCTAACAAATTTTTTTGCCCTTGAAGTAGGGGGTATGGTTCCGATGGTTTAAGAGCTGGTGGAGAAGCGTCTTCACCATCTGTTCTTACAAAATCATGTTCTTTATATTCATGATTCCCTGTACACATATATATCGGAACATCGTTGGCCTGACCGATGGCGTTAAGTTTGTCAAATGTTCGTCTTAATAAACTCATATCACATACAGGCTTATTTTTATCTTTCCCTTTATCTTTCCCCCCCTTACCACTGCCACCAATTTGAATAGTAACATTTTCAATGGATTTATGAGGGGTGGGAATATACGCTTCTTCTTCAGCATGATAATAAAAATTATCACCCGTGATCATTACAAAATCAATATCCCCGTTTTCAAGTCTTGTATTCAGTTTTGCTAATATATGAAGCAAGGGTAAATGAGGATTGTCGGGGACACCTTTATTCCAGCATCCAAAAGAAATAAATTTCATAAATATATTATATGAATATATATATTATTTTCTTATTTAAGGACCCCCGGCATTATTCATTTCCGAACGGATCGCCATCATGTCATCTTCCGCAGCATCTCTAGCAGCTTGTGCTGCGACCGCCCTTACTACATCCCCCCCATCCTCTAAAGCAGCTCTCCTCTGTCTCTCAACGTTGCTTAGACCACCTTCTACTCTCGTACTATCCGATCCGAAGGTAGAAGGACCGGTTGTTTCACCGAGAGAACTCATATTCATTCTCGATAAAGATACATCGGGGGCCGTATCTACATAATTACCCGAAATACTATTATCAATATCCGTAGGTGGTACATCTACGTTGCCCTTTAATAAACTATCGGGCACTGAAAGAATACTATCACTTGGGAAAGCATCTACTGGATTATAAAAATCATAACTCGGTAATAATTCGTAGTTTTCCGAAGCCATGATATCAAAATATTTACCACCACTCGTTATTCCAGGGTTTCGGCCCGGGAAAATACCCGTAACTATATCACCTACAGTGGGACAATTTGTGGCGGGACATTCTTTAACAGGGCATTCCTTATCTGTGGCAGAACATTCGGGACATTTCGGACACGAACCACCATTGCATTCGAGGTCGGGACACTTGGGACACGAAGGACAACCCGGATGATCAGGACATTTAGGACAATTTAAATCTAATTTATTAATACTATCCTTGATATCTTTATTCATCGTTTCACTATTCGTCGCCATATAATAAATCATCGTTCCTATCACAAATAATAGGAACAACGATACATATTGTAATATTTCTGTATATTCACTTGTATCAAAATAATAAGAAAACATATATATAGTCTAATAGAATATATTTTTGTAATATTATATTTTAATGAAATAATCTTTTCGCAAATCTATCATTTGTTTATCGGATAACTTAGTATTTAGATATTCTTCAAATGATAATCCCTCTAACATTTTCTTAATAAAATGAATCGCATACATGCCGCACTGTGAATTATTTTTCTGATAAGAATGATCATTATAAAAATAATGAGGTTCTCTATTACATTTTATACCTTGCTCTTGCGTCTTCTTTATTAAGTCTCTAATTTCCTTTTGTGGTTTATGACCATAACTATCAAAGTAATAAATACCCGGATAATGATTATTATGTGAACCAAGATCCATATACAACGATATCCAGTGTTGTCCGTCCTTCGTACTCGGGTCCGTATTAAAGACTACACCGATCTTAGTTTCACCATTGTCTAAATGTTTCTTCATATCAAATGAACATAAATTACTCACTGAGCACTTGTGAAAATCAATCGGGACGGCACCATAAAAATAAAATTCTTTATCGGCGTCTAAATGCTGCTCCAGACAGTCTTCTATCTCAAAGGTGGATAACCATTCATTATAATCTTTTATCCATTCTTTAGGCATCTGGGGCTTGAAACTATCTAAAAATTCTTCTTTATCCGAACCTAATTCTTTCATTAGCGATTTTATTTTCTGCCAGCAGGCTTCCGATGAACACTTTGATATCTTACTTATCTGTTGACAAATATCACCGTGTATATCTTCATTTGTTCTGGATAAATCTACGGGATCTAATTTTTTATTTTTTTTACATAATCTATTAATCGCTTTACCGACTTTGATAACGATATCATCGTCTAAACAACTGCCTTCTACATCTTTTAAACCCGGAGAACAATGCTCTACCTTAAACATCTTCTTTCTTTCTCTACCCTTAGACCCCCCTATAGCGCCACCATCCAAGCCATCTGAACCATCTGAACCTTCGGAATAACCACCACTTAAATCCATTATAATATAAATTTGATTTTATATTTAAAAAATTAAAGCAATCTAATTTAAAAGAAATGAATATCGTGGAAAAGAAAAACCAAATCCAAGATTTACTCAATGATGTTTTCAATGAATACAATCGGATGAATGAAACTAAAATACAATCTAAATGTGAAACCGATTTAGAGATGAGAACCATGATCAGTAATATTCGTAGTTTAGAGACATCCAATCTGGAGAAAGATGTTCGTATTAAAACTTATGAAAAGACTATCAATGATTACGACAAAATGATTAACGACATGAATATGAAGTTAGAAGTTAAGGAAGAATGCGATAAAGAAACTAATCGCCACGATATGTTAAGGATACTTGCGAAAGATATTACGGAAAAGGATAGGGAAATCAAGCGTCTAACGAGTCTCTTAGAATTTCACAAGAAGGAGAAAATCAAAGAAAAATCAAAGAAGCTTGATACTCTTATGGATAATGTAACGAGTAAAGCGCTGGCCGACCCTGAACCTGTTTCCACAGAAACAGGTGAAGTAAATCCTAATTTCATATACGATAGGGAAGATAAAGAGAAAGATAAAGAACCCGAACCCTCCCCAGGTGGGAGTATTGATGGAGAGAAGGACGTGGGTTATGGAGATGATCTCCGTTTAGAACTAGCTATAAATAATTCAAAAGCAGATTCAGATAAGAAGGGAAAAGTAGATGATGATCCAGTACCAGAAGATAAGGAACCTGAACCTGAACCTGAACCTGAACCTGAAGATAAGGAACCTGAACCTGAACCTGAACCTGTAGATAAGGAACCCGAACCTGAACCTGAACCTGTAGATAAGGAACCCGAACCTGAACCTGAAGATAAGGAACCTGAACCTGAACCTGAACCTGAAGATAAGGAACCTAAAACACTAATGAAAATGAAGGCAAAGGGTATCCAATACTTTGTCTATAAAGGAGATAATCCTCAGGATATGTATGAATACAATGAAGAAAAACGAGCGGATAAAATTGTGGGAAAGAGAACAAAAATTGACGGCAAGTATAAAAACGAGTTATTTTAATTTCAGTAGTTTTATATAAATTTCACTTATTTCATCCTTTGTAAGAGCATGTTTAAAACTATTAATAAATCTCTTAGTATCATTCATATATAAATCAATTAAATATGGATCTATATAATTTTTTTTACAGACTGATGATGTGTTGTTCAATTTATGTGCTGTTTTTTGTAAAACCTCATTGATATTTTTCTTTTTCTCGGTTTCGGTAGTCGGATTCTCATATTTTAATATTTCGCTGATGAAACTTAAATTAGCCACCCATGTCCTAAAATTTTTACTACTGAAATTCCCAAACTTTTTTAAATATTTATTTACATCCGTAGACTTCAGAGTATACCATTTATCGCCAGTACGATAAGTAAATAAAGAATCATCCTTTTTTAAGGTTCGCTTCTTGATCCTGAGATTACGACTTAATCGCTTACTCCTACACTTACCCTTATTCTGAACTCCCTTTTTACCTATAAAATCAACCGATACTATATCTCCCTTTATTTTTATATGCCTCTGTTCCAAAGTCGTCGCACCAAAGGAATCATTTTCATCCCGATATTTTTCTGAACCGATCCGAATACCACAATCAACGACCAACATTAATGCCGAAGCGATTTGTTTTTCTTTGGTTTCATCTTCTGAATATAAATCACGCTTTACACTATTCATTATCTTTTTATAGTTTTCACCGAACACAATCATCTTATGAAATTTATTTTTACTATTTTGCTCTGTAAACTTTTTATTATAAATATACTGAGGTCTATCTTTTTCATCATAACCAATCGCCAAAACCTTATCGTTTTTATTTAGATTTATTTTGACATCTTTATATGCAGGAGGAACATAGAACCCCTCTAATAATCTTTTCACGAGTTGTTGATTTATCTTTGCTCCATGCTGATCTAAATATTCATAAGTATATTTATCTTTATGTTTAGATTTTATTTTACGAACTATATATTCTTTCATCTACTACTTCATATATTATATTATTATATTATTCATCCGATAAAAAATATATATATATTAAGAGAAATCATAGAATAATGTTTAATCTAAATTCATTAGAATATCACGTTTCAGAGTAAATTTATTTTCAACTTTTCGCCTATTCTTCATGAATTTAATTAGATCATCTGCCTTTTCATCTGAACCAAAGTATTCCGAAAAACACTCTTTATAAAATTTATTAGTATAACTTTCATAAGATTTATTCACTGTTGGGACGACGCTGGTATTTAAGGCCTGAATATTAAAAGTCGGGATATTTGATTTATCTAATTCCCCGATATTTAAATCCTGTAAAATTTCATCGCCCAACTTATCTCGCATATCCTTGACGGGCTTCATTTTTTCTTTCATCTTATCAGTGTATTCTTTTAGCTGATTATCACACTGAACCCACTGAACAATTTTAGTTTCCATTAGTTATTTAATTACAATAAACTAATAAATATTTAAATCAAATTTTTAAAAATAAAAGATAAATATATTATAAATGTGGAATAATTGGGCAAGATTTATAATGTGTGATAGTAAATATAGAAATATACGACGTTTAATAATTAAATCTATGATTAAAAAATTAATCAAATACACTTAACAGAGTTAGCTACTTTACCTGAGACAACGTGATAAAATTCATTACTAAATTTTAAAAATAACAAATCTTGACATTCAGACATAAAATAACAAAGACCGAAATAACAATAAACGTAATGATCATGCTGAATCCAAAGAAATAAGGATAGAGTTGATTCAAGACTTTATCTACGATCGGTTTAATAATATCGTTGTTGATCGTATCTAAATGTTCCTCTTTCTTTATTTCTCTTTTCACCGATTCTAATAACTTTGCTGTTATCGTTTCAAATGACATTAATTAATAGTATTATCTTTCTTAAAGTATTTTTTTAAACTTAAATAAATTTGATTGCATCCACTATTTAAAATTAATTAACAAGTATCTTTATACTATGGGAATCAAAGGATTAACCCAATTAATTAAAAAGAACTCGCCTGGATCAATTCAGCATAATGCTCTCTATACGATGAAAGATAAGA
>Ga0307488_10002031_pt1 | contig 17103 bp, 16 predicted proteins | sample SB02metaG_FD_202248 | JGI IMG/M metagenome (GOLD analysis project Ga0307488, IMG submission 202248) | Sea-ice brine microbial communities from Beaufort Sea near Barrow, Alaska, United States - SB 0.2 | ecosystem: Environmental > Aquatic > Marine > Coastal | place: USA: Alaska | collected... | reverse complement strand
TAAGTTTTAATTTTTTTGAATTTTCAATAATACTTTTGAAACTCATTAAATTTAATTCTATCTAAATAATCGTGATGAATGTTGATATTTTTTGGATTGGATTGGATTGGATTGAAAAATCTTAATTCATGTGAGCATTTAGATTCTTTGAGCTCAATAAATTCATTTAACTGCTCTTTAAAATCCAAATATCAACCAATAATACTTTCAAACTGAAACACTTTGCAGTCATTTTTGAAATCTGAATTTAATCTTTCCACACTTTTAAGTCTTTGCATCATAGTTTCTGCTCTTTAGAGCCTTTCTTTAACGGTCTTCTGCCGAATATCCGCTTTGATACATTCCTCAGCATACACTTTTTTGAGGCGCTTATTTTTAGCTTCTAGCTCTTTCATACGCTTCATCATCGAAGCGCTTCAACATCTAACGAAGCGAAAGACTTAGAAGGAACAGGAAACTGCATAGTTATATATGTTAGTTTAATTTTTTTCACCTTTAACAATTTTAAAATAAGACGCGGCAATAAAACCTACCATCATATAGTAGAAAAAAGAAAGTCTAACCTGTTCCGTAAAATTATTACCTATTGAAACCAAAGGAATCGTTAACAACCAAATTAAAGATGCATAAAAAAGACTATAATGTTTCGAATGTGAATTAAGGTACTTAACTATTTTCCATGCCTGAAACGCCGCAAAAAACAATATATAAAAATAGAATGATATACCAATTAAGCCATATCTATAAAAAAGGTAATTATAGATAGATTCAACATGTTCCATTTCGTCTTTTGCAGGGCCATTCCCAAAAAATAATATTAGTGGATTGTTGACTGCCTTATCTAAAGCAAACAAAAACTGTTCTACTCTTAATCCAGCCGAATTACCAATATCACCACTTTCTATCAAACGAACAAATTGACCGGTTAAGTATTTAAAATTTTCAATTAAATATGATAGGCTACTAAGAAGAAGAAGCATGATTACAATAAAAATAATATAAAACCAAACCAACCTTTTTTTAATAGTAAATTTTTTAATGTTAAACTCTGTACAATTTAAAATGAAAGGCATAATTAAAAAAAAGCCAACTAAAAATCCAACTATAACCGAACGAGACTGGGGTAAAATTAACATAATAATCGACAGCATAAAAAGAAAGATATATTTTTTTTTATAAAATAAGGTTTTCATAAAAAAATAGTAAACAAAAAACGTCATAAAAAAAGCAAAGTCGTATGGATTGACAAATGGTGCAGACACTCGACCTGACGTAACATTTCGTGTTTTAGTGTACAGCTCTAAAATAAAGTCATAATACCTAAAATAGTGATTTAGACCTAAGAGGAAAACGAGCAGGAAGACGACAACTAACGCATTCTCAAAAAATATTGTGTTGGCATGATTTGAGAAAAACAAAAAAGAATAAATAAAAATCAAAAAGTAAAGAATAGGCTTATAGAACTCATACATATCCCTTTGAATCAAATTGACACCACCAAAAAAATATCCAACTGCCATAGAAAGTGGTGTCAACGCAAACATAAAAAATATTGGATATATATATCCAAGTGCAACATTCTTATGTTTCGTATTTAAAAACCTAACAACATATCCATTTTTAAATACTAGATAGACAAAAAGAAAAACAATTAATGAACCATTTACAACCAACACACCAGCACTATCAAAAATGTTATGAAAAGTCGGCATCAGAATTGAAAAAACAAAAACAAAGAAAAAAAATTTCTTACCTCTTACGACCACATTCCGACCCTATGTTCTTGAAAACCAAAAAATGAAGATACTGCTACTAATACGATTAACATCTTCTTTTCAAACAATCTTAACTATCACACTATTATATCGTTTCCAGAGGTGCTGGTCCAATAAAGGTAATAAATAAATTTAATTCGAGGAAAGCAACCTTAGTGTCCGTCGTTAGATCGGTAATCCCCCCATAAATTAATAGAGGTAAAAGGGGGATTGTTTCTTATCCTATGCACTGGAGAAAATAATGAAAAAAGCACACTTGACCCACAGTCAAATAATGTTTTGAAGTAAGCAAACAACGGCGTACCTTTAACGGCGTTCCGTTAACGGAGTTATGTCGAGAGCATGGCAAGAGTAGCTGTTCACTTTATAAATGGCGCACCAAATATGGCGGCATAGATGCGTCACTCATGACAAAGATGAAAGAGCTAGAAGACGAGAACCGCAGGTTAAAAAAGATGTATGCGGAAGAACGCCTAAAGTCTGAGGTTATCCAAGAAGCCATGGCAAAAAACTGGTAAAGGCTTCATAGCACAAACTAATGGTGCAAGAAGTCGTGACAAACAAAAAAAGATGGGCATTGCGGCGGCATGCCGTAAATTTTTGATAAGTGAAACGTGTTATCGGTACATCCCCAAATTGTCAGTCAAGAATGAATAAATCGCAAATTTATTGTTAGGCTTGCCACAAAACCAACGTAATTGGGGATTTGGCTTATGCTTTTTGCATTTGCATAACGTTCAGGGCTATGGATGCAACCACAAACGTGTTTGTATTATTTACCGCGAGCTTTCACTGAATTTAGGAATTAAGCCTAACAAGCGGCGGAATAGAGAAGTGCAGCTGCCATTGGCAGTATCCGAAAAACAGAATGAATGCTGGTCGATGGATTTTATGTATGACCAACTTGCTGATGGACGCGGTTGCCGGCTATTCAATGTGATTGACGATTTCCATCGCGAAGGCCTCATTATCGCCACTGATATATCCTTACTAGCAGAGCGTGTCATCCGGTAGCTTGAACAAATTATCGAATGTAAAGGCAAACCGAAAGCAATTAGGTGTGACAACGGACTACCTATTGCATCAACCATTTTTTAAATACAAAAATCCCAAGCCACACATAATTGCAGCCAAAACATCACGAATTCCGACCTCATCTGCCACTCATATTAAGCTTGAAAATATTGCTTACCATGATATGCAGATGTCCTTAGTTAAAGGCACTAACGGACTTAACATAGCATTATTAAAAACCGAGGGCGTAGAGCATTATCTATTAGGTCGCACAATGCGCCTTAACGGCCCGATGATTTGCGTCCCTCGGCAAACCTCGAAATAGACAATTGATACCTTTTTTCACGACCGCATGAGCGACGCTGGCAAGTTTACTTGCAACGGCTTTGTAGGCTTTGCGTTTAGTGTCTGCTGAGTCACCATTCAGTTTGATATAACGTTCAAACTTATATCTAAAACTATTTTCTCGTTGCCAAATAGTTGGTGTAGCTGCTAATCAATAAGCATAACGCAAGCGCGCATTCTAGCGCTTGGAGAGTTTATAAGCATTCTGCCTTTGTCCGCTTTGCATCGATGATAAGTTGAACCCACAGTAATTTAAGTATTGTCGGTAATGTTCTTAGTCGCTGGTAGTCAGCTCTATCCGCAAGGCAAGATTCAGACTTTTTCTCCAGTGCTAAACGTTGTCGAGTAAGTTTGATATATCGATTTAATTGAAGTTTATAGGTCTCTACCGCTGCGCTCGTCAAGTCAGCAGATAAGCAAATATATGACCTGCAATGTCGTATACATGCTCTAAGAATTGCTGTTTGAATTGTTCGCACCCAATGACAGTCCATGCACGCTTGACAAAGGTCGCTTTCTTATACCTAGTGATTGAATTTGGTGTCGGAAATTTCAATAACAACTCACAAAACCCTCTGATCTGGATGCATGCAAAAACTGCTCAGCTTCTGGGAAATAGAGTGTCAAATTGTGATTTGCCAAACTATTCAAGCATCAGGTGCGCGCCATAGTCATTTGATAATACGTATTCGATAGTTCTTGAATATCCATCGTCTGGTTAATTAATGGATCAAAGAATGGTTTTGAAATTCCAGAACTTAAAAGATACAAAATCATTTTTGTATCTTTGCTATCGTTTTTATCCCACGTTTGATACAACATATTGCTCGCTCGAGCACAGGATAAAGATGACACTAAATGACACTGTGCTTCCTGATGTTCGACCAGTAAGCTATATTACGATGATAATCAGCCGTCGGCTCAAAGCCGATCCGCACAGGCTCATTACTTTTGATAGAGGCTGTCCATAATCGCTGATATGCACCTAAAGCTTTTTCATTCTTCATTTGCAAGGTTTTACTATTAGAGAACTGAATAAAAGCATCATGACTTTTTTTAGCAATATCAATCGTCACTAGTGTTGAACTTTTACTACCATTTTAATTATCGGTCATTGGCTAACTACACTTGTTGTTTGCTCACTTTAAGTATTAGTTAATGGCTGACGTCTTTGATAATTCATATGACTAAACTATCTTATTAAATAGGTATTACGGCTCTGAGTATATCAGTGAAAAACTAGCCGATTGGGCAAAAAAGAATGGGATTACATTGTTGTTTATTTAACCTGGTAATCCTCAGTAAAATGCCTATATTGATCACTTCAGTGCTAGTATTTCCTTAGACCAATTAGTGATCAATAATCTCCGCTTATAGCTTATAGCTTATAGCTTATAATATGTTCACGCCGTGTTTAATAACCTAGTATTCTTCGGTTTTACTTGACCATTATGATTAGCAACTATATGGTACTGGGGAAATTTTGGAGAATTCAATAAAGGGCTTTGGGTTATTTAAAGCTAGATTTTTGTCTTTGTACAATTAAATAATTATTTTTAAAAGGTGTTTTTTGTGAAACATGGAGAATTAAAGCTTAATACAACTAAGCAATTTACGCTCATTACAGATGAAGTAAGAAATTTTGCTTTAGAAAATAAAATAGAGAATGGTGTTGTAGAGGTATTTACACCTCATACAACTACTGGTTTGATGATAACGGAGAATGAAATATTACATCTTGTAGATATTCGTTTCTTTTTAGATAAGGTAGCTCCTTTTAAAAAAGAACCTGAAGGGCCTCACGGTAATGTGAAATATTTACATGATTTGATTTCTTTGCGTAACGATGTACCCGAAGATGAGCCTGTTAATGGCCATTCTCATATAAGAAGGTTATTTTTTAACTCGTCTATCCGCGTGCCCGTCATCAATGGGGAGTGTTTCCTCGGAGACTGGTCTGACATTTTTTTCGTTGAATTGGACCCAGGGCGTGACCGTAAAATTATTATCTTTAGTGAGTCCGTATAGTGAGGAAAGTGTTTACTATAATCAAAGAGAAATCTGAGAGAGTACCCGAAAAGAATTTCCGCATCATCGGGGGAAAGCCATTATGGAGATGGCTTATTGATGAACTGTCAGATTATGAAATTTATGTCAATACTGATTCTGATTCTTTGTATAAGGAACTAAAAGGTTTTTCTCATGTAGTTCCAGTTAAGCGCAGTGAAAGGCATATTGATTGGGAGAATAACGCTAGTCAATTAGGTAGTCCGGTCATGGATATGGTTAAAGAGTTTTGCGAGGATTATCTATCAGAAAGTGAAGATTTTGCACTAGTTCACGTGACATCTCCTTTTTTGAAAGCAGTTACCTTAGAGAATGCATTTAAACTATACGAAAATTCCAAAGGCTATTCCTTACACAGCGTTAAATCTATCCAAGATGCTCTCATGTACAAACGCGAAGGCAAGGTAAGTCCATATAATTTTACTTTTGATAGGGTTAGTAGGACACAAGATTTAGAGCCAATATACCAATCACTTGGTGCTTTTTTTATTCTGAATAATACGAAACTTCAAAACGGACACTTTAACCGTCTTGATAACAGTACGATACTTTTTCCATTATCACCTCTAGAGTCAGTCGAGATTGATAATTCAGATGATTTTTTACTTGCAACTTTAGTTGCGAAAGCTTTAAAGGATAATACGTGATGAATATAATTGATGTAACGCTGCGTGATGGTGGACACATTGTAGATTTTGATTGGCCTGACGAATTTCTAGAGAAATATCTTCGAACGGTTTCGAAAGTAAAAGAAATAGACTATATCGAACTTGGATATTGGTCTCAAACGACTAAGTCTGATAATAGATTCTATAATATGAACGCTTCCGACTTAGAGGCTATAGCGGACAAAGGGCTTAATAAGCCTGCTTCGATTATGATTGATTATCATTATTGTAAGAAAAATATAGAATCATATAAGTCAGATGTTTTTTTAAAGAATGTAGGATTGATTCGCCTTTGTTCTCGTCGTGAAGACATTGTAGAGGCTGTAAAGTTTGGGCGTCAGTTAATTGACGAGTTAGGTGTCGACCTAAGTCTAAACTTTTTTAATATAACAAATTATAGTAAAAGCGAAATTGAATACTGTATTGAAAATGGTAAAGAAGCTGGTGCTAAATACTTATACTTTGCTGATACTCATGGTGCACTCAACCTTCATAAAGAAGCGGATATCTATCGAGAGTATGCAAAGATGATAAAGAATAACGGGATGATTCCTGGTCTTCACTTGCATGATCATTCTGGTAAAGCATATTTAAATTATTGCATAGGTATGGACATAGGCTTTGGTTCTTTTGATTGCTCTCTTGGGGGAATGGGGAAAGGTGTTGGGAATTTAAGAATGGAGCATGTTGTAAACACAATGGAGAACTTAGATTTACTCGACCTTTTGAACAATGAGCAGTTGTTGCGCATGCCATCGTTAATTCCTGGTTTAGTTACATCTGCTCTTTCTGCAACAGATTATTATGCTGTTATGAGTGAAAAGCTTTCTATTAAACCGTCAGAGCTAGCAAAAATATTGGCTGGATGTTCGTCTAGTGAACGCGATATTTTCGATAAAAATATTTTAACGAAGGGTTAGTAATGAAGGTTTTTTTAGTTGGGCAATCTGGAACTTTTGGAACAGCATTGAAAGCTAAAGCTGTTGAAAGAAAGCTTGAAATACAAAGTATTTCTAGAACAGTCACCGATGGCTCTAATGATATTTATTGTGATTTAAATGATATCCACAAAATAGATGACTGTTTGTTTACTATCGATGATAAACAAGAAGATGCGGTTGTTATAATAAATAGTGGAGTCCTAGGTGGGGTTAGCTTGATTGCTGATGCAGATTTCCATGAAGTGTTGCAGGCTTTTAATGTTAATGCACTCAGTAATATTGCGCTGTTTCAGTCTCTGTACCGAAAAGGGGTTAAACAGTTTGTAGTTATTTCGTCTGGAGCAGCAAATAAAAATTACTCGGGTTGGTTTACATATTGTTTGTCCAAACAAATGCAGAAAGGATTCTGGGAAGGTATATGTCATGACCATGATGATGTCAGCGCTAAATTAATTGCTCCAGGAGTCCTTGCATCTAGCATGCATAACTTTACTGACTCTATCAATCGTTCTAATTATCCTGAGCTTGATAAATTTTTTGAAATAAAAGAAAAGTCAGATTATCAGAATGAAAATGAATCAGCCCAAAAATTATTCTCCCTTTTTGAGAGTGATGATTTTTTTAATAAAGGTTGTGAGTTTATTGATTTAAGGAATGTTTAGTTTATTGTTAAATTAGAATAAATGTTGATTGCTTGTTTAACTATCTTTTATCGATTTTATTGTGTTTAAACTTCTGCCAAATCGATAGATGCCAAGTAAATAAGTAAACCTACAAGAAATGAGGAGGCGGTGCACTAGCGAACGGCGCAGTATACAAAAATCCAAAATTAAGGTCTTTATTAAAGTTACCAAGCGGGGTTATTGTGTCGCAGACCAAGAGTAAATGCGAGGAGTTACAGACCACAGTACGTTGGTTGCCACAGTACGTTGGTTGCATGTGAGCCTAAAGCTGTGAAACTCGAGACTGATTTCGCGTAGCCCAAAAAGGATTAAAAACTAGAAAGAGAATTGAATGTTGTGAATGAGCAACGAGCAGCTAACAGTGTATAAAAATCGGTATCCGTATGAATCAGTTTTGAGGATGGCCAGCACGCCTGATTTTGGAAAATAAAGGCAGAAAAACGAAGTTAATAGGTTTAATAAAAAATTCTAGGGTGGGAGTTAATAAAAACTGAAACTACTGAAAGTCAAGAAATAGCGGCTACAGTTAAAAATTTTTTTCTTATCATCCTTCGTAGCTAGATCTTAACTCTCACTGATATAACATTGCTTAGGTAGTAAATGTTACCTAAATCAAGCCTCTTGAAAGCGAACTCTATTTGGCGGCAGTATTGGATTTGTAATACCGAAAAATCCTTTGTTGTTTAATAAATTTATTGATGACTAAATAGCCCGTTTTACTCTCGCTATTAACTGGTCCTCGACGACGATAGTCTGTAGCTGATGTGTAGGTTATATGCACCGTGGAAGCCAATAGAATCGTCAAGCATGGCAATCGTTTCTGACCGAATGTAAATATGAGGGTAAAGTGAGCAGACGTGATACTTGTCTTGACGCTGTGGTTGCAGAAAGCTTTTGTCAGTTGTTTATACGTGACTGAACAAAAATGAAATTCAATCGACAATAGAAGTTGCGAGGGCTGGTTTACTCAATTTCATAAATATGTATTAAAACGAGAGGCGAAAACATAGTTTCCATAATTTGTTGTCACCAGTAAACTTCAAGAAGCAAAACCAAAAGCAACTGAAAAGTGTTTAAGCTTTCAGTAGCAATTCAAAATATAGCGATTTTATTGTTGTGCGGAGATATTTAATGCAGAAATACATGTTGAGTGCCATTTGTAATGGATGGGAATTGCTCGATACTAAAGAAAAAGGCGAGGCTAAAAGACTGTTATTCATAGTGCTTTTCGCTGCTGTCTTGAATGCTACAATGATAGGTTCTATTTGGCCATTTTTGGAGATAATATCGAATCCAGAAGAGATATTAGAAAATGAAAACTATTCTAGAGTATATTCATTTATTGGCTTTTCATCTCTAAAGTTCTTTGCTATTGCAGCGGCCTTATTTGCATTATTCATTATTTTATTGTCGACTATTGTTCAGATATATCGCGTCTTTGCTGTATCTAAATTCTCGCTCATGAGGTTTCACTCATTAGGTTACAAATTGTTTCACTTATACCTCATGAAACCTTATGAATTTCACACGTTGAATAATAGTAGCGATTTAGAAGCTCATTTATTATCGGAAACGCAGCATGTCGTGCAGCAATTATACCGCCCTGCTGCGAATGTCGTTTCCTCTTTAGCATCAGTCCTCGCAATGTTGATTTTATTACTTTTTGTTAACCTGACAGTCAGTTTAATTGTTTTTTGTGTTTTTGGGCTGTTTTATTCTGGTATTATTTTTTTCACGAGAAAAGCTATTAGAGAGTTGGGTAATACACGTCATAAGGAAAACAAAAAATGCTTTAATATTGTTTCGGAAGCGTTTAGTGGCATAAAAGCGGTAAAAGCGAGCATGCTTGAAGATACTTATTTATCTAAATTTGATAGGTCTGCAAAACAGGTATCTGAAAGTCAAGTCAAAGCTCAAGTATTAGGGGAGTCGCCTAACTTTCTGCTTCAAGGGATAACATTTGGTGGTATGATTCTGTTTACTTTGTTGATACTAGACCTTGATAGCGTTTTAACCGGAAGTTTTGGGAAAATTGTACCATTACTAGGTATATATGCTTTTGCAGGTCAAAGATTAATACCTGAATTGCAGCGTTTATATCAAGGTTACACGCAATTTCAATATGCAAACAAAGCTGTAGATACCATAAGAGATGCCTTTTACTTAGGTGGGTCGGCACATAGCTTTCCAGGTCATGACCAAAATACTTCAAATGATATTGAAAAAAAGAATTTGGACGTTAACTTTGAATCAGTGAGTTATAAGTTTCCGGGAGCCGAAAAAAATAGTATATCCAATATTAGCTTTCGAGTTCCTTTTGGTACCAAGGTAGGAATAGTCGGAGCTACTGGAGCTGGAAAAACAACTTTGGTCGATCTGTTATTAGGACTGTTAGAGCCAACAGATGGTGCCATAAAGGTTGGTAGTCAACATTTAGATCGTCAACATAAAAAAGAATGGCTGAGTTTATGCTCTTATTTACCTCAAGATGTTTTTCTCATTGACGGTAGCATTAAAGATAACATTTTATTTGGAAGCGATACTAAAGTCGATTTGAATATATTAGAGTGGGCATTAGACACTGCCGCTCTGAAAAACGTTATAGAGACTAAAGATGATGGAATCGATTCTGAAGTAGGTGAAAAAGGTGTGCTGCTTTCAGGGGGGCAAAGACAACGAATTGGTATAGCACGTACACTATATCGACGTAGTCCTGTGATTGTATTCGACGAGGCAACGAGTGCTCTCGATACCGAAACTGAGAGAATTGTCTTAGAGAAACTGTACAATGGAGTAGTTAAATCCACAGTTTTTGTCATTGCTCATCGATTATCATCAATAAAATCTTGTGACCATATATTGGTACTTAATAATGGTGAATTAGTAGGCCAAGGGGATTGGGATTCTTTATACGAAGATAATAAATGGTTTAAAAACCTGGTAATAGCTGGTAAGTAATAGGCTAATAGAAAACTAAAAGTAGTTATATTTAAACCTAAGTAATGGTTTACTTAGGTTTTCAATAAGGTATAGTTTAATGTTTAAAGATATAAAATGGGTTTTTTTTGATGTCGACGGAGTGTTGACTGACGGAAGATTATACTACTCAAGTGCTGGTGAAGATTATAAAGTTTTTAATGTAAAAGATGGTTTAGGAATATTAAATTTAAAAGCATTAGGTATCAAAGTTGGTATTATATCAGGAAGAGGTTGTGAGGCGCTGTTACGTAGGCTAGAAGAACTTAAAATTGATGAAGTTTTGATAAATAGACCTGACAAAGCGAATGCATTTGAGGACTTGCGTGTCAAATATGGTGATGAGATTCTCAATTCAGTATGTGTTGGAGATGATTTGCCAGACTTGGAATTGTTTCAGAAATGCCGATTTGGCTTAGCGGTCAGTGATGCAGTCACGGAGGTGATTGAGCGTGCAGATTTAGTACTAGAAAGGAAAGGTGGTTATGGTGCTGTTAGAGAAGCATGTGACCTTATTTGTAAAGAGAATCAGTAGAGTATATCCAACCGTATGTTTTTTTTGTTTGTAATTACCCGCTTTTATTCCAAGCTAGTTCAGAAGTGCTGGCTTTTTTTCAGCTATCGTTCACGAGACCTTTTTAATATCGACAAGTTTTTGGTTTATCCGCCAAATATAAAATCTTATGAAGAGGCTTATCATAAAATATCTAAATTTCATCTAAATTCTAGTATTAGAGATCTTAAGAAATACTCTAAAAGTATTGCTTACGCTGAATTAATATCCCTACATAAATATTATAATAGTGTTTTAAATACGCAAGCATCATTATTAATTTATCATGAAATATTAAGAAGAAATTCTAAGGCTTCTTCGTTGCTCCGGCCCTTTGGCGTAAGACGTTTTTTAGCAAGTCAAATTATGCTTGGAGGGATTGGTATACCAACACGCATTAATCAAAACTATCCAAAGAAACTAATAGCATTTTTATGTCTTTTGACAAATTTTGATAGCAATCGAAAATACTCAAGTTACTTGCGAGATAAGAGTATATCCTTATGTGGTGGTGCTCCTTCTCCTCGGGAGAATTTAGAGGATATATCGTCAAACGATGTGGTCGTTAGACTCAATCGTGATGAAGTATCTGGAGAAAGCGTTGATATAGTATATTTCAGGTCAGAGAAGCTCAACACCCTAGCTACGACCGGAGCACTTGCAAATTTCTCAAAAGTGAAGTATTGGCTGTCAATAAAAACATTTCGGCATTACTTGAAGCTTCGCTACATTGATAAATTGAAAAAGATAGCACCAACTGTATCGTTGGATACTGCTTTTGATTCTGGAAAACTGAACGCCATTCCGACCGTTGCGCTTGATCTTATTTCTCGATCCTGTGGGACTATCCATATATTTGATACTGATTTAAATTTGTCAAAAAGACATAAAGAGGGCTATCGAGGTGCGGACCAACCCGATGTTAGATTCGATCTTATATTTGGCGAGCACCCTAGTTATATCCAGTTTACTGTGCTTCGTTACTTATATTTAGCTGGCTTTCTTAAGTTTGAGAAAAATCCAAATTTTGATATCGGATGGAAATATACTAAATTCAACTCTGTTTTTTCCAGAGTCTATGGCTAGTTATGTACAATTTAATTATATTTATAATGGTTTGTTTTTTCAGACGTACTCTGTTACAAGATATCCTATACGATTTGCAGGCTAACAAAGTCAAATATACTCGTGATAATTACGCGAAAAGGAAAACTTCTTTTTGGTTTATATCAATGATTAATCCTATGTTTGGTCTGGTGGTCTCTTATAGGGTTTACCACAAACTCTATACCTCTAAAAATTTTCTTCTGAAGAGAATTGGAGTTTACCTTTATTACTCTGCATGTAGGAGATTTAGTTGTGATATACACCCGGCAAGTGTAATCGGAGCTCCATTAAAAATTGGGCATTGTTCTGACATAGTTGTCGGACCCAATGTAGTTATAGGTTCTAATTGCTATATTTTAAATGGTGTTTCTTTAGGTAATAAGCACGTTGGTGGTGATAATAAAATGCCAACAATTGAGGAAAATGTAATAATTGGTACGGGCTCCAAAATTCTTGGTGACGTTAGAGTGGGTAAAAATAGTACAATAGGAGCATTAACACTGGTGACAAATGACGTTTCCGCGGGGAAAACTGTTGTCGGTATACCATCACGAGATATTTAGGTTTTATTATTACCCATTTTTGCTTGCCAGTTATATACTAGCCTTTAAATAATAGTTTCTTTTGAGATAGGTATGTATTTTAAAGATTTTTCACAGAAATTAGCTAAATGCCGCGCTGAGAAGTTCAAGTTACACTCCTCAGATGAGACCGATGAGATATTCCTGGCGGATGCCTTTAATATTCAGGCACAAGTCATCAGTCTAATTAATAAAGAAATTATTGGTTGGAAGCTAGGTGGTACTAATGATGGTTCTAGGAATGCCACTGGATTTTATGAGGTTTTTTGGGGACCATTATTCGATAAAACAATATTTTCTTCTTCAGCAACTTTAAATGACCCACTTTTGTTGGGTGCTGAAGTAGAAATAGCATTAAAAGTTTCAGCCCAATTGAATGTGGAAGAATTATCAGATTTTACAGAGGTTGATTATGGCAAGATATTTTCTCAAGTAGCTTTGGCTATTGAGTTACCATGCTCTTCTGTTACGAGTGGGGGAGGAGGAGCTATTGTAGCTGACCTTTGTGCTTCAGGTTATGCGGTCATTTCTGATTCTATTCATTATCATAAATATGATAGTTCTCGTCTTTCTTTTGATGTTTATTTGAATAATAAGTTTTTGTTATCCGGTGATGATAATTATTTGTGCGAAAAACTTGAAAAGCTTGTTGTAGATTTTATAACATCAGCGTCTGCCAAAGGTTTTTTAATAAAGCCTGGTCAATGGATTCTTGCAGGTGGTTTGACACCATTAATAGAAGTTAGGGATGGTGATACTGTTTTAGTTAAAAGTGAGTTGTTCGAACCTATATCAGCTTGTTTTGCAAGTGCGTGCACTCAGCGATAAATTACAAAAGCAAGATGAACAATTTACATAAATGAAAGATGACAGAGTAAAGTAGTATTTGTGAGTTTCGCTAGAGCAATTTTTTTACAGAACAAGTTGGTCTCTTTTTTCACTATATAACGCTGGGTTAAGTTACTAAGACTTGCTAAAAAGATTGTTGTTAAGGATAAATAAGTTGAAAATCACATACGTAACCATGCAGTTTCCTGTCCCTTCTGAGACTTTTGCATCATTAGATGTTGAAGCGCTGCGTGGGCAAGGGCATGAGCTTTCAGTTTACGGAATGCGGCCTAAACATGAATACTATGAAGAACTTATGGTGGAGCGACGTCACTCTAATTTATCTGTGTTTCATTTTTCATTTTTTTCGGTCTGGATGGTTTTTTTGTTTTTAATTCGTCATCCTTCGATTTTTTTATCGCTTTTGGGTTGGCTTTTAAAAAATTGTTTAATGAGCCCTAAACATTTACTCAAAAGCATTATATTGCTTCCTTCTGCTCTCTTTATTTTTGCTTCTATTTACAAAAATAAACCCGATATTGTTCATTTATTCTGGGGACATTATCCATCTATGGTAGGGTACTTAGTAAAAAAATACATGCCTTCCACTGTGGTCACTATGTTTCTTGGCGCGCATGATTTGGTTTCAGCTTATCCTGGTAGCATTAGTCTTTCACATAATGTAGACGAGTTATTTACGCATTCAAAATCAAACCTACCTATGATTGCTAAGTTGGGAATAAACAAATGTAAAGCGAATGTGATTGTCAGAGGAACAAAGCTAGATTTCTCAACTGAGAGCGATATCAACAAGTTTGATAAATTAAGTTCTCCTATTTTTTTAACTGCTGGACGGTTGATTAAAGAAAAAGGAGTTGATGTTGTTTTGCAGATATTCAAGAGTCTTTTGAACTCCCATTCTAATGCTATATTATATATTGCTGGGGATGGTCCTTATAAAGATAGCTTGGTGGATATGGCTAGATCTTTTGCTATTGATAAAAATGTAGTTTTTCTTGGTCATATTGAGCAAACAGAGTTAATTAAAATAATGGCGAGATCGCACTTTTTTTTGTTAATGTCGCGTTATCCTTCGGAGCGTTTACCAAACGTCGTGAAAGAGGCAATGTATCAACAGTGTGTTGTTGTGACTACAAACACTTCAGGTATAGCTGAACTTATTGAAGATAATGTTGAGGGTTTTGTTGTTGGAATGCAAGCAGCGGGTAACGCTTTGAGCTGTATTGATGATTGTTTGATCGATCAGAAAAGAATGAGGTCAATCTCGACTGCCGCAAAATTGAAAATAAAAGAAAAGTTTGATGTCAATGTTTCAATGTCTCTTTATCTACATATATGGGAAGATGCTATAAATAGAAAACTTCAGTGATGCGTAATGTTTTAATGATTACTCCTTGCTGCAATGGCGCAAGATAACTTGACCACTTCAGTTGAAACCTAAATTTGAAGCTTCCCTTATCGACATGGAGACATCTAAATTCTGCACTTGCATATCTATGTTGTTGCTCGGGTTATCATTGTCACATCCAATTAAGAATGTTGTTAATATTGTAAATTTTATCTTCATGGGTATCCAACAATCGAATGCACCGATTACCGGCAATGGTGTTGATAGGATTTCCTTAATCCATGCATGGTTAAAGGAATGTGTTACTCACGTATCGACCCTAGACAATAAAGCATACATAAAACAAAGTAATACAGTAATTATACACCTTCAACACTTACTAATCACATAATGATATTAGTGAAATAAGTTAGGTCACTTATAATCAGTTATTAAAAGGTAACGTTGTTGCTTGTTTAACGGCTGTGTATGATACTCAAAACTTACGCAAAGTCCTTATGCCTGATATTTTGAAACGACAAGATTTTGGCCTTTGGCTTAAAATAACGAGACGTGGTGTAACTGGTTATGGTATACAAAAATCATTAGCTAAATACCGCCTTAGAACAGGCAGTATTTCACATGCTAAGTTTAATACTATGCTTTATAAATGGGGTCTTTATAGGAAAGTTGAAGGGCTAAGTTTTATCCTTTCACTTAAGTATATTAGTAGCCATTTATTAACTGCAAGTATCAAACGTTTAAAAAATAAATTTAAAGTATTATTACAAAAGAATTAGGCTGTTTATGAATGTTTTAGTTACTGGGGCGACTGGGTTTATTGGCAAAGAGTTGTTAAAACGTCTCGATTTTTGTGATGTCACTGCGATATCTAGAGATAAACAGGTAGATTATAACAATATTAAATGGAAACATCTTTCATTAGAAAACCTTTTAATCTCTGACACGCTAGACGATAAATTCGATGTGGTTATTCATTTAGCTGGCCGTGCTCATATGCTAAATGAAAATAGTGGCGATCCTTTAACAGAATTTAGGAAAGTGAATAAAGAGATAAGTGTCGAATTAGCAAAGCAACTCGCAACCAATGGTTTAAAGCGCTTTGTATTTGTTAGCTCTATTGGAGTTAATGGTGCAACCACAGAAAATCAGCAACCTTTTACTGAAAAATCAGTTGCAAACCCGCACTCAGCTTATGCTCTTTCAAAATACGAGGCTGAAGTTGAACTTTCTAATCTTGCAAAAGAATTGAATTTTGAATTGGTTGTTATTAGACCACCTCTAGTTTACGGCTCAAATGCGCTAGGTAATTTTGGGAAATTAATACAAATAGTAAAAAAACAATTACCTCTCCCATTTGCTAGTATCAATAATAAACGCAGTTATGTTTCAGTTACAAACTTAGCTTCTTTCCTTGTGATTTGTGCCACACACAACAAAGCTGCTAATGAGACCTTTTTAATTTCCGATGGTTTGCCTATATCAACCACTGTATTGTTACAAAAATTGATGCAAGCATTAAACAAAAAATCAGTTTTATTACCATTACCTAAATTACTAATAAACTTCCTGTTACGAATTTTGGGAAAAAAAGCGATGGCAGTGCAATTACTCGATAATTTGGAGGTTGATAACTCAAAAGCTCGCACCTTACTTCACTGGTCTCCAGTTGAGACAATGGATGAAGCATTACAAAAAATTAAGAGTTAAAAACATTAATATTTTTTAAATTATCAAATAGGTTTTATTCAATGACACACATTTTAATCCGTACCTTTGATTTTCTGATGGCTTTATTTGGCCTAGTTATCACTTTTCCAATATTACTCATAGTGACCATAATTGGCTATTTTGATACGGGATCTTCAATTTTTATCCAGCAGCGTGTCGGTAAAAATAAACGACCTTTTAAGCTCATTAAATTTCGTACTATGTCGGTTGATACTAAGTCAGTAGCCAGCCACCTTGCTAGCACAGCTTCTATCACTAAATTAGGTGCTTTTTTACGTAAAACTAAAATAGATGAACTTCCACAACTAATTAACGTGTTAAAGGGCGAGATGAGTTTTGTTGGACCGCGTCCAAACCTGTTTAACCAAGAAGAATTAATTACTGAACGTGAGCAACGTGGGGTTTATGATGTATTACCGGGTATTACAGGGCTAGCACAAGTTAACACCATTGATATGGCTACGC
>Ga0307488_10002030_pt1 | contig 17105 bp, 15 predicted proteins | sample SB02metaG_FD_202248 | JGI IMG/M metagenome (GOLD analysis project Ga0307488, IMG submission 202248) | Sea-ice brine microbial communities from Beaufort Sea near Barrow, Alaska, United States - SB 0.2 | ecosystem: Environmental > Aquatic > Marine > Coastal | place: USA: Alaska | collected... | reverse complement strand
ATGGTAGCTAACCCATGGGAAACTACTAGAATATATGAAATAGGAAACATTGTATATCATCCTGTTATCGTGGATGATCCTGCTACTACAGGTGAAGATCAAGTCTTAGCTTGGTGGAGAGCAAATGTAAGAACTACACAAGGTGTATTTGATACTAGCCAATGGGATATAATCGGTGGATTAGGTTCAGGTAATATTAATATACAAGGATCAGTAGGGTTTGGTAGAATCAATGTAAATTCAACTGCTGCTGCATCATTCCAAAGTGGTAACGATGCAATAGTTACTTCAACTACACCTAATGATATTTTTAATTTTATTGCAGGGCAAGGAATGCAACTACAATATGATTTAACTTCTAAGTCAATAAAGTTAGTAAACACACTAGCTGCTAACCCAGGTGAGGCAAATGTTGGAGAGAATATAGGATTAGGAGCCACTCATCAAGATATCTATGCTGGTAAAGTTGGTATTAATTTACAATTTTACGGTTTAGATTCAACTAACACCGGTAGTGGCGCAGCATTATCACTAAGCACAGATGCAAATCTTAAAAATATTATCTATAATTTTAATGAAGGTTTAGTTGACTTGGCTAAATTGAATAGTGGAGCACCGACAATTGGTATGTTATCTAATGTATCAGTAAATGCAGATACTCCAACTGCTTTAGATATTTTACAATATAGTATTGCAAATGGATGGTCACCAGCACCATTAAGTTCATTAGGTGGCCAAAATATTTATACTGCAGATGGTGTAATAGGTTCTGGAACTAGAATAGTTAGATTAGATGGTGGTGCTGGACAATTACAATTTAATAGAAACGGTAATACTAACAGTGGTATACATTTTGAAAATTTATCACTAACACACCAGATACAATTAAGAGATACAGCTGCTGCTGGTAATGCCGCAACACAATATGCTTTAAATAATTTAGTAGTAGCAACTGCTGGTATATATGGAACTGATGGTTCCTTTGGTATTAATATAGGTACTACTGGTTTAGCAGGTTTGTCTGTAGACGCTTTAAGCATATCAAATAATAATGAACTTTTTATACCTCAAATTGCAACAGATACAGTTACAGCAGCAGGTGTTAACTTTAGAATTCCTTTTGTTAATCAAGGGACAGTTGTTACTGGAAATACTGCGTTGGATGCAGGTAAGTTTGAATCTACTAATAATTATAGATTAAGTTCTTTCTCTAACCAAGGCGGTGGCGTTGATATGATCGGTATTAACCATGAAGGGAATTATGCACTTAAAGGTGTAAGTGGCCAAAATGCTACTACAGTTAAATCAATTGATGTAGATAGTGAACATGATTTTGCCGCCAATGCTTCATTAACAGATGGGTACGGTTTATACATGAATTATAAGACACCTACAAATAGTGAAGGTGTTAATATTTTACAGTGGATGGATAAGACGTCTACTCGCTTTATAGGAAGTCAAATACAGACAGATTCAACTAGTGATATAGCCACTAAATATATTGGTTCTAATATTTCACTTGATAATAAAACAGGAGTAGCAATTAATGTTGGTCAAATTATTTCATTTACTGGTAGCGGAACAGATCCACAAAGAGTTGGTCTGTATTCTAATGTTATAGATTCAGAAGCAAGCTCTGATAGCGAACCAGTGTTAACTGATTTAATTGCTGATAGTGGTACATGGGCTGGTTATTTTGTAGGTTGTGTTAATATAGATCAAGGTGGATTAGTTCTTCCTTCTACAACTTTTGCAAACAGACCACTCTGTAATGATGTAAGTGGGGGAACTGTTGCAGAACGAACTCTATGGATTAATTCTGCAGACGGACATTTATATAGAGGAACTGTTGATCTTGAAGCAAGTGGTAGTGGAGATGGTTCACTAAGCGGTTTAACTGATGTTACAATTACAAGTATACAAAATGATCAACTTCTTGTATATAATAGTTCTACAAGTAACTGGGTAAATGCAAGCTTAGCTGCGTATAATTTAAATGCTGTTGAATTGGTAGACGGTGGAGTGAGTATTGCATTAAGTGATGGTACTGCGAGTAGTGATGTTGATTTATTGCCTGGTTCAGGTATATCATTTAGTGTAAATCAACAAACTGATGAAATAACTATTACTGCTGGTTTAAGATCCGGTGATGTTAAAGATTCAATGGTATCAACCGCAAGTTTAACAACTACTGCAGCTGAAGCTTCATATGAAGGGGCTATCGCACTAGGTGATGCTGCAGTCGCTAATGCAATTAATAGTGTTGCTTTAGGTAAAGATGTAACTGCAGAAATTGCAAATACAGTATCAGTAAAAGCCTTAGAAACACAAGCAGATGGTGGTGTATCTATTAAAGGTGATGGTACTAATGCAGGTAAATTAAAGTTATTTTGTGAAGATGCAGCCGGTACACACAACATAACACTTGAAGGGCCAGCGCATTCTGGTGGATCAACATACAGATTAAAGTTTCCTAGTGTACAATCAGCCGGTACACAAATACTAGAAGCTGATAATACTGGGCAATTATCATGGATTAGCACACCAGGTGGCGGTGCACAAGGACCACAAGGACCACAAGGTGCAACAGGTGTACAAGGACCACAAGGACCAACTGGTTCACAAGGACCACAAGGACCACAAGGACCAACTGGTTCACAAGGGCCACAAGGACCAGCTGGTTCACAAGGACCACAAGGACTACTAGGTTCAACTGGTATACAAGGACCGCAAGGACCACAAGGTGCAACTGGTATTCAAGGTCCGCAAGGACCACAAGGTGCAACTGGTATTCAAGGTCCACAAGGACCACAAGGCGCAACAGGTATTCAAGGTCCACAAGGACCACAAGGTGCAACAGGTATTCAAGGACCACAAGGACCAACCGGTTCACAAGGACCGCAAGGACCAGCTGGTTCACAAGGACCACAAGGACTACTAGGTTCAACTGGTATACAAGGACCACAAGGACCACAAGGTGCAACAGGTTCACAAGGACCACAAGGACCACAAGGACCACAAGGCGCAACAGGTTCACAAGGACCACAAGGACCACAAGGTGCAACAGGTTCACAAGGACCACAAGGACTACTAGGTTCAACTGGTATACAAGGACCAACAGGTTCACAAGGACCACAAGGTGCAGCAGGTACACAAGGACCACAAGGACCAACAGGAATTGCTACTGCTACAACCGGAGCTACTGCATTAAATTTACAAAATGTGGTAGGTGTATATCATGATATGGGATCAGCTAATACTGCCACAACCTATACAATAAGTCCAACACCAACTACATTAGGCGGTTTTGCAAGAGTGTTAATTAATTCAACATCACAACCATCAGTCACCTCAGCTACACTAATTAAAGGTGATACGTTTGCACCAAGTATAAATATGTATATGACTGCTCAATGGAATGGGAATAGGGTTGAATATTGGTTTGAACAAATAGCACCATAAATATGAGAAAAATATTATCAGGCCGTAGGGGCGGCGGTACCCCTGTAAGTGATTACACAGAAGGATATTACTTTGATAGTACACCTTATGCTTCAGCTAATGCGGGGTGTATTGCTGGAGATGATACTGATAGTATATACTTTCATAATGGTACTGAAGATCCCTCAACGTATATACCACCAGAAGGAAGTTTCTTATATGACGATGGTGATCCATCACAAGCAACTTTACTAAACCTAACACCAGGTTGGTATGGAGTAGCAGTTGATGCAAACATACTTACCACAGCAATGATACGAATAGGATCAAATGGATATGAGGTTGAGGAGAGGTCCTTATGTCCATAATAATGTATATGACTATTCAATGGATTAATTACTCAGTTTTGGTTTAAAGCAATATAAATTATAGTACATGAGAAAAATATTATCAGGCCGTAGAAGCAGTTCAAGTTCAAACGGTGAGTTTAGAATAAGAATTTCAGGAAGTAACCAATTTACCTTTACTATTCCTATCGCAAGCGCTACTCCTACTGGTGGTGGTACTTTATCATTTTCAGTAAATTGGGGAGATGGTTCGGCTGGTGTTACGATAAATTCTTCTAATTACAATACCTCAGCTGCTACACATACTTATGGTGGTTCAGGTACGCGCAGCTATAGTATAGTAATGAAAGGTGCTGTTAGAGGTGTGAAATTCACCGTTAACCCATTTAATAATGCAACTAAGTTAGACGACATTACTAATTGGGGTGACTTTAGATTTACCGAGACTGATACATTCGCAGGTTGTGGAAATTTGAATGACATTACTGCAACTGATATTCCACAATTTGAGCAAACAGACATGGAAGGTACTTTTGCGGGTTGTGCCAAGCTGAAAAAGATTACAAACATTGCAAATTGGGATGTTAGTGGTGTTACTAATATGAGGGAATTTTTTAACGGCTGTAACGCGTTATCAGAAGGTGGAGGTGGTCTAGGAACAAATGCTGATATTTCTGGATGGGATGTTAGTACATGCCAGGACTTTAGTAAAATGTTTTTGGATTGCAATGCTTGGAATGGTAAAATGTTTAAAGTAATGACAGGTGGGAGCGCGATAGGTTCAGTTAAATTTGAAAGATGCTTTCAGAATTGTTTTATCTTTAATAATGATGGATCCAATAACATATCAGCCTGGTCTATGGGCAAAGCAACTGATACATCATTTATGTTTAATAGAGCAGAAAATTTTAACCAAGATATAAGTTCTTGGGATGTGAGTAACGTGAGTACTATGGAAGATATGTTTAGGGATGCAAATACCTTTAATCAACCAATTGGAAATTGGGATGTGAGCAGCGTTACGAATATGAGGTATATGTTTAGGGATGCAAATATTTTTAATCAGCCTATTGGAAATTGGAACACTAGTAGTGTTACTGATATGACTGGAATGTTTTATGAAGCACCTTTGTTTGACCAAGACATAAGCACCAAATCAGTTACTGTTGGGGGAGTAACTTATACTGCTTGGGATGTGAGTAGTGTTACTGATATGAGTTCTATGTTTGCTATAGCAGGCTCATTTAATCAAGATATAAGTTCTTGGGATGTAAGTAGCGTGAATACAAGTATGGGTAACATGTTTGTTTTAGCAACCTCATTTAATCAAGACATTGGTGCTTGGGACGTGAGTAGTGTCACTAATATGAGTTTTATCTTCCAAAATAGTGGATTAAGTACTACTAATTATTCTAATACTTTAATTGGCTGGGCTAATTTAGTATCTTTACAGAGTGGTGTACGTCTAGGGGCAGGAACAATCCAATATTCAGCAGCAACAGCAACAACAGCACACAATACACTTACATCTGCACCTAATAATTGGGTAATTACAGATGGCGGAGCAGTTTAAATTGTTAATTTTACTAAGTTACATAATTCTTAAATATTAAAACAATTTTTATTTTTAATGTATAATAATAAATACACGCATAATGACAAAAGAAAAAGAAGTAATTGAATCTAAACATTGGCAATGGATTAAAGGAGATGAAACCGGTTCAGTAGTTACTATTAAAGACGAAGACGGTGAATGGATAAATTTTACACAAGGCGGTAGATTAGCACAGGCGCTAAAGGCTGAATATTTACAAGAATTGGATTCAGACATAGCTGGTGAATTTGTAAAAACAACTAATTCCGTTGTTGATCCTTTAAACCAAAGTTCTGCATTAATATCTCAGATTGCTGAAACTACTTCTGCAGTTCCTGCCTTGGAAACTACACTATCACCTATTAGAGTTTTATTTAATAAGCAAAAGAAAAATAATAAAGTAAAACTTCTTTTAGAATTTCCTGTAAACATTCCAGTAAAAGGCGTTTATGATTTAATGAGTACTTCATTTGATAAAGATGAAGTTGATGAACAACTCTTTTCATTTGTTGTAGATCAACTATCACAGGATGAAATTACAGATTGTTTATTAGATAGTATTAAATCATTAATCGAGAGCAAGTACAAAGGCGAATAGCACACTTTATAACTAGTAATATATAATAAAATTAATCATATGAACGAGACTGCAAATCAAAATATACCTAATCGTAGCCAAAGAAGAATGGCAATGAAACACCAAGGAATCTTAAAAATAAAAAGTAAATTATCATTAAAAGATTGGGCTGAAGTATGTAAAAAGACAAGAGAGAAAGGTAATGAGATACATGAGGCTAACGTAGAAGCAGCTGAAAAATCCATTTATTCCAGTTTAGAGAAAATTGAGAGTAATAAAATATCTCTGTGGAAGGAAGAAGGGTATACAGATAAAGAAATAGAAAAGCTAAGGGATGCTCTAGCTATGATTACAATTAAAGATAAATCTACTTGGCATACAGATAAAAAAGTAGCAAGAAATACTTTTAAAGAACTAAGATTAAAATTACAAGAAAGATCATAAATGATTAAAATAGTTTTAGAGCCCGCTAGGAACGGTGTAATTAAAAAAGTCATTGATGATAATCATGGTGGTGGTAAAGAACATTTTACTTCAACTGATGTTTATGAATCAAATGAAAATGATAAGAATCAATACAGTTATGTAAAAAGATTCTTTTTTGATTTATGCGATGATCTAGGTTTAGAGATAGGCAGTAAATTTGATAAAACAGTATTAGATATTAATACAAAGTGGGGTACTCACTATGAACCTACCGCTAAAGATATCGAATTTAAAATAAAAAGACTTAAGAGTGAGCTTAAGGTATTAGAAGAATGGAAGAACATATAGAATTTAATTTCATATACTCTAGTGATGCATTACGCGTTAAAACATTCTTAGGAAACGTCCCTAGGAGTATTGAGTGTATAAATTATATGGATATATTTAACAAGCTTACAAAAAACGACTTTTATCAATATGAACCATCTGACGCAGTAGTATCATCTTACTTAATGAGACAATTACAAAATGCAATAGGTCGTAATATTTCTACAACAATATTTTATGTTTTAGGAAATCTTAATAAAGAAACAGTTGGAGGGATACAATCATACGTAGAATCTTTATCTAACAAACCTATTACTTATACAATTTATCATTCACCTGATATTACTGTCAACGGAACTGCAGAGCTATTCGATGACATAATAGAATTTGAATGAAAACACATAGAATATTTAATAAAGGACAAAATGTATACTGCTTATTAGCATCTCACACTAATCCTAACATTCTTTTACCAGTCAAAGGTATTATACTTGATTCCAAATGGGATCCTGTAAATCCTCTTTATCAAATTCGTATTATTAAGTTTTATGATAATATGAGATTTCTTAAACAACATTTCTTTGATATGAATTTTAGACATTTGTTTGAAAACAGAGCAAGGAAAATGATTCTTAAAGCAGAAGACTTTAAAACTGCTAAAGTATTAGAAGATAGATTAAATGAAAAAGATAGAGAAAGATTTTATGTTATCATAGAATCAGTGATGTGTACTAAAACTAAAGTTGGATTATCTGAATTATTTGAAAAAGTCCAATTATATATGATTTCTAAAAACTTAAAAGAAATTAGAGACATATCTTCTAGATCATTTTTTAAAGGCCCTCTCTCAATTGATAGTGTAAGAGAATTTGATGCTAGATATAAAAAAGGCTGGGCAGATAAATTTAAAAAAGGAAAGCTTAACATTGACAAGTATCTTAATAGCCTAGGTTAAATATATAATAAAAATAAACCTATCTTTATGGCTTTTGATTTTTCAAATGTAGTAGCTAATATTAATGATGCCCAGTACCCTAACCCATTTAAGAATAATCCTAATTTAGTAGGACCCTTTGGTGGAGAAACCGTAGGATTTGCTAAAGGTGTTGGAGAATTATATAGTAGAAATTTTTACGGTGGACTAGGAACTTTAGCAGATGCAGCAACCGTTGCAAAAGGAATGGCCTCAGCTAAACTTGCTAACTCAATTGGTAATAAATATGCCTTATTTAACTTTCAAGGGTTTTATGGCAATCTTTCAAACAACGCTAAAGACAATTATATTGACAGTGTAAGTAATCCTTTAATGGGTGGGACACAGGCTCAAAACGTGTCATTACCAAAGATCATAAATTATTTTGATGAAAATTACCCTAAGATAGGTTATAAGCCATCAGATTTTTTATATTCAAAGTATTATAAAAAAATTCCAGTAAATCATTTAATTACATTAAGAAGGTTTCCAACTGCTATACCTGACAATATTTATAATTATAATATAAGACCAAAAGGAGGAGGAGAAGGGGATTCAGAAGATGCTACTCAAATTGCTGGTGTAACTGCTATAACCTATTTAGGAGAAACTGCCGGTAATCCATTAAGTGAAATAATGACAATGTCATACGGTTTAAATTATAAAGAGATTGAATCTAAGATGGAAGAGATTGATTCAGGTGGAGCAGGTGGTGGATATACACAACAGCCGTTTTATAATAAAATGGGAGGTATAGGTAAAGCTGTAACTGATGCTGCAAAGAACGTATCTGCTGGTGCCAAGTTTAGAGCACAAAATGGTGCAGGTAGTAGTACTGCTGATAGATTAGGTACTACTTATGCTAATTTTGTATTAGGTCCTGTAAATGTTGTAGATAAAACAAATATTAGAGATAGAGGTTTAAAGTTTACTAATGATATTAAATTAACATTTGAATATGAACTCAAATCATTAAGTTATGTTAATCCTAAAATTGCAATGATTGATATTATTAGTAATATGTTAACTATGTCAACTAATAATGCTCAGTTTTTTGGGGGTGGTCATAGATACTACGGAAGTGCTGGGTTTGTATCCAGTCAATTTGGAGATATTAGTATGTTAAGAAGTGGTAATTTTGCCGGTTATATGGGAAGTGTAGTTAATGATGTTGAAACTGGTTTTAAAGGATTATTCGGAACAAGTGAAGGTGGATTTGATTCAAACAGTATTATAGATGGATTAAAAAAAGTTGGGACAAATTTATTAGGAAATATGATGGGTAGCTTTTTAGGTGGTAATGTAGGAGGACAAACTGGGACACAAGCAACAACTGCGTTTATTAGTGGTGAACCTACTGGTGATTGGCATGTAACTGTTGGTAATCCATTAAATCCAATTGTAATGATGGGTAATATGATTTGTGATAATTCAACAATGACATTAGGACAAGGTTTAGGTTATGATGATTTTCCGATGGAGGTTAAATTTGAAATAGATATGAAGCATGCTAAACCTAGAGATAAGGGTGATATTGAAAATATGTTTAATGCTGGTCAAGGTAGAATATACGCATCAGCACAAAATGTTGAGGATGTATTAAATCTTTCAGGTAAAGAAGTTTCTACTTATGGTTCAATTCCAGATGTAGGAACTAGTAGCTTACAGCCGTCTACTAACCAGGCACCTTCTGCTGCATTTACAAATGAACAAATTAATAATATTAAACCTAGAACACAAGCATCTACAGCCGTTGCACAGAATCAAAGTAATGGTGAATACGTGAGTAATTTAACAAGAATGTTAATAGACTCTTAAAAGATTAAACAAATATGAATATTAAATCTCTTACATTAAAGAATAGATTAACTGATGATAAAACTGGTCAACAATATTTTGACTTAACTGCTGCATCATTTAAATATAAAAGAGAGCTTGGTGTAAAAGCTTTACATTATGTTACACAAGATCAGGTAGGTAGGATAGATAAAATTTCACGAATTTATTTTGGGTCAGAGCAATTTTTAGATGCTATTTGCGTTATTAATAATATTTTTAACCCTTTCTCTGTACAAGAAGGTGACATCTTAGCTATACCAAATTTACAAAATCAAAATATAGTTTATAAAAGACCTAATGCAGCATCAAGGCCAAGCGCATCATTAGCCCAGTATGTTAATACAGATGTACAAAGCGAAATAGATCAATCAAGAATACAGCGACTAATACAAAAGGCAAAAACTAAAAAGACTGGAGTTAAAGCTCCTATACCACCAAACATGTTGCAGCAAGGACAAGCAGCTAAAACTTTTGCCGGTGGAAAAATTAAATTAGGGGCAAATTTACCAACAAGAAATAGTAATACACAAACATAGGTTATGTCAGAGAGTATAGTTGAAAGAAACATATTAACCATTATAGAACCTGCTATCCAATTAGATCCTTTAGAAATCTTAGATATAGAAAGTGGAACTGAAAATTCTGATAATCTTACTCAGCAAATAAAGCCATCGAAATTTTCTCAGGTTGTTCCAGTAATTAGAGTTAATTCTTATGATGTCCAAATGGATAGACTGAATTTCTTTTCATTAAAGAATGATGCGTTTTATCCAACATGCAAAATTCAATTTGCAGATGTTGATGGTATGTTTACTGCCAGATTTTATCCTAAGGATGGTGATTTAATACAAATTAATATAAGATCACAGGGTGATGAGACTACATTTAAACCTATAAGAATTGATTTTACTGTTGTTAATTGTAAACCTGTCGGTGGAGGTGGTGGCCAAACTGCAAACGAATTTTTAGTAACAGGGAGAATGTATGTTCCTAATTTATTTACTGAAAACGTAGAATATGAAGAAGAAGTAACTAGCTGGGATGCTTTACTAAATATTTCAGAAAGATTACAATTGGGCTACGCATCAAATGTTGAGGAGACTGCTGACGTTATGACTTGGACAAATCCTAATGATACTACTGAAACCTGGATCCAAGATATAGTAGCTAATAGTTATTTAAGTGACGAAACATTTTTTACTTCTTATATTGATCCTTATTATTACTTAACAATGGTTGATGTTAATAGATTATTTAGCCAAGAGGGTGCTATAGAAGCCAGCCAAGGATTTAGTACAAACCCTAGTGATACTATGGGAACAGACGAAGGTGAAGGCCAAACTGATGACATTCCTAATTACTTAAGTAATATGTTACAACTCCAAGGTGGAGCTAGATATATTTCAAAACACCAGATGGTTAATAATAGTGGTGAAATAAGCAAAGCAAATGGTTATAAAAAATATTCTCAGTATTGGGATCTTAATGCTAAAGAATGGGTAAGTGAATTTGTAGATCCTTTAACTAATAATACACCTGGAATGATACCTGCTACTAAAGGTAGAATAATAGATGGTGAAGTAGAAGGACCAAGAAATGATCAAGTTAAATATAAGTATCTTGGGACACAAGGCGATAATGTACACCCTGAATTTCAATATTCTACAGTTTTAAATTATCAAAACATTACAGAGATTAATAAAATGGGAATGATAATTGAATTAGATACAGTTAATCCTGCCCTTGTAAGATATAGTAGAATTTATTGCCAAATTCTAGAATTTGGTAGCCCAGTTAAAAATACGCTATTAGCACCAGAACAAGATGAAATAGAAGGGGAGCAGGCACCAACAACTAGAACAGGCGGGGATGATGAAAATAATCCAGACTCTGAGCAAGGAATTGTAAATGAATATTTAACTGGATTTTATGTTATTAAAGGTGTGGAATGGTTATTAACTAAACCAGGACCTATAAGAATGAAATTAACTTTAGTACGCAGAGAGTTCACTCCAACTACTTAAATAAATATAAAAACAAAAGTATATGGCAACTAACGGAAATAATAACAATGCTAATGAGCTAGGTAATCCTTTCACGGCTGCTGGTGTGTCTGGTAGTTCACTGAGTGGTGGTTCATTCCCAACTGCCTATGGATTTGCTAAGAAGTTTGTAAATGCTAAAAGTAATTACGGAAGTGGTAATAATGGTCTTACATCAATAGATGATCCTACATACTTAGGATTTGAACTAATGTTTGATATTTCATCTCCATTATTTAATGGTACGGTTATAGGTGATACTGGTATAGAAGACGGCGGTAGTAGTAATGAATATCCGTCAACACCTTCAGCTATTGGTTATCTTAATAAAATTGGCCAAGCTAATAGAGTTCAATTTTTAAAATCATTTTGCCAAGGTATACTAGAAATACAAAGAACAAGACCTTATTATTTTCAAACTATCACCGGGTTAATAGAAGCATTTCAAAAATCTACAGATTTTTCAATAGACCCTTTTACCGGGAGTACTGGTGAAGAAGGTATTGCCATTGGTTGTTTAGAAGCTTTAGATTTAAAAATAACTGCTTTATTTAATATGTATAGAATGGCAGTGTATGACATGAGATATAAAAGATTTGTTGTACCTAAAAACTTATGTAGGTTTGACATTTATATTAATGTTCATGAAATAAGAAAGTTTAAAGCAGTAGTTAAAGATGCACAAGATGGAACTACAAGATCCACTCAAGCTGGGGATACCGCTGCTGTTACTAATGAAAATACTTCTCAGATTAGATTTAAATTTACTGAATGTTTATTTGATGTTTCTGCAAGCGGAAAGGTTTTTAACGGAGTTACTAATACTGGTGGAGAAATTGCCACTACTGAAATGAAGTTTGGTTATAGTACATTAGAATTAATATCTCAATATTCTGGATTTGATAGTGCAATGGAAGAAGATAAACAACAGACTATTGAATCACCTGGTATGCAAGGTAAGCAAAAAAGTTTCCTTAAAAATAAATTAGATCAGGTTGTAGCTAAAGCTGAAGGTATAGGTAATCAAGCATTATCTAATCTTAAAAATTCACCTGAAAGATTACAGGCCGCAGTAGAAGGTAGAATAGGTGGTTTAATTGATAGTGGAGTTTTAGGAAATGCATTTGGTTTACAGGCTCAAGCATTAGGTGCATTAACTAATCCAGGTATAATTAATGCTGCATTAGGTGCAGCATTACAAGGAGGACTAGGTGGGGCAGGTGGATCTATATCAACTAATGTAGGTGATGGTGCGTTTGATCCAGCAGTAGATCCAGGTAATTCGTTAACAGGAAATCAACAAGTATTTGATCCATCAACAAATACTCTTGGTGGTTTAGATTCGTCTAATATATTTGGGCCTTCAGGACCAGGGTCTAATTCTAATTTAATTCAAGAAAACATATTTGACTAATGGGAAAAGTTAATCCTAAAAATTTTAATGCTGATGATTTACGAACTACTCAATGGGTAGGTGTTGTAGAGGATACTAATGATGATATCTTTGAAGGGCGATGCAAGATAAGAGTATATGGTAAAATGGATGACCGAGTAGATCCTGAAGATACCGAAAGTGCATTTAAAATTCCAACTGCTGCATTACCGTGGGCAAGACCCCATCAGTTAATGTACGGTGGTAGTAATAGTGGGAGTGGTAAATTTGAAATTCCTAAATTAGGATCTGTTGTTAGAATAGCATTTGATAACGGAAATTATTATCAGCCTGTTTACCATGAAAACATTTATCCTTCAGATGAAACAAAAGCTGAAATAGAAGCTTCATATCAAAATTCTCATGTATTAATTTATGATACTGCATTTGGATTAAGCGGTGAATTACAAGATGGGGCTTCTGAAGTAACAAATGAAAGGGAAGGTGAACATGTTAAAATTTTCTTTACAGAAGAAAAAGGGATAATGATGGACTATACTACAGCAGTAGGTCCAACAACAGTTAATATAAAACCAGATAATTCAGTTGAAGTAATAAATGCAAACGGTGATACTATTCTAATGCTTAATGATGGAAATATAACATTTACACACTCCGCTCAGTTTACAATTAATAGTGGAGCTGATACTGTAATTAATGCTACTACCGATACTCTTATTAATTGTGTTAATGCTGTAGTAACTGCAACTGGGGAAACACATATTAATTCACCAAGAATTAAATTAGGAGAGGCAGCAGCAGAAGCTGTTATTAAAGGTGATACATTTGCAGGTATATTTGATGCACATTCTCATATAGGTAATTTAGGCTCGCCAACATCGCCTCCTACATCAGTCACCGCACCATCTTTAAGTGCAAAGAATACAACTGACTAATATATAAACTATAAAATTATTTAATTATGCCATTATCAGCAGGAAAACCAGTATTAGATGCAGCATTAGCGAAAGCTTTTACTGATGCAATGAGAGAATTTAGAAAATTTGATCAAACTGGAAATAGTGGAGTAGATAAATTTAATGCAGCTACAACTGCTGCAGGTTTAGTATTCGGCGCAGCAGCGGCACCTGCAATAGATGCCTTTGTTAAAACAGGTTTAGTATCAACAACAGTAGCTACTACTGGTTCTGCTGCCGCGCAGGCAGGTACTGGAACTGGTGCAATCACATAATGAAACAATCTATTAACTTATATGTATAACTAATATTAGATCTACAAATATATAATCTATAATAACCTCATAAAAAAAATAAAATGACAGAACAAGAAATCACAATTCAATTAAGTGATGATCCATTCGATACAAAAGTAGTAAAAGTTCAAGTCCCTGAAGGTACAAAATTACTGTGTAATGAGGCGTATGCTGCTGATGCATTATCTCTATACGGAATTACAGATCACCAAGCACAAAAAACTCAATTAATAGAAGATAACATAGGTTATATAACCAGAGGTGAAATTTCATTTATATCTGAAAATAAAGAAAGAGCATTAATAGATATTGAATCTAAATACACTGCTTATTGTGCGTTAGGAAAAGAGCCTGATTACATTGTAGAGCAATTAGAGCTTGGTATGGAAATTGATGTTAAGATTAAAACTAATAAAAAAACTGGGGATGTTATTGCTTCTATTTCTGATGCAATAAAAGAAGTTAAGTTAAAAGAAATAAAAGATGCTATAGGTAATGCTACAGTTGGCTTTACTGCTAAAGTTAAAGAATTAATCCATGGAGGTTATTGGGTAGACATAGCAGGTATTGAATGCTTTATGCCAGGTTCTTTAGCAGGATTAAATAAATTACATGATTTTAATGCTATTGTTGGAAAGGATATTGTTGTTATGCCAATTACATTTTCTCGAGAGAAAGATACTGTTGTGGTATCACATAGAGAATATTTAAGAACAATGATTCCTTTAACGATTGAAAAGTTAAATGAAACTATAAAAGAACCTAGAATAGGTTTTGTAACAGGAACTACTAAGTTTGGTGTATTTGCAGAATTTGACGAATGCTTAACTGGATTAATTCCTAAAGCTGAATTAAGTGAGGAATTGCAAAAATCATTAGATGATAGAAATATTAAACCTGGTGATGAAATAACATTCTGGGCAAAGGAAGTTATATCAGATAGAAAAATTATATTAAGTCAACTAGGACCTAAGATTGACTTGTGGGATGGGATAGATGATAAATATAAACCTATGATGATTACTGAAGGTAAAGTTACAAAGATAACTTCTTATGGTGCATTTGTTGAGTTAGAAAAAGGAATAAGTGGATTAATTCATAAGTCTAAATTAAAAGGTGCTGATTTATCTAAAGGTGATTCTATAAATGTAAAGATTGGTAGTGTTAATGTTAGTGATCGTAAGATTACAATGAACATTGCATAACCTATTCCTGGTTTGAATATATAAACAAATCAGGAATTACATGTACACGAACGAACAGCTAAATGCCATATATGCATCCAAGATTGGATTAGAATTTGAATTCTTTGCTAATGAAGGATTAGACGAAGTTAAAAGAAGTCTTTCTACTGTCTTAAATAAACGAATACAAATAGAAGAAAAGGCACACAGTGAATTTACTCCTAGTAATGAAGTATTTAAACTAGAGCCTGATAATTCTGGTGGAACAGGTATGATTGAATTGGTTACTGGGCCAATGCCGTTTGTTGAATCAAAACTTATTATTGCAAAAACCTTAAAATGGATTCGTGAAAATGGATCTACCAATGAGAGATGCTCTATACATATTAACATAGCTTTTGATGGTAAAAAATTAGGAACACCTACAAATGTATCAAATTTAGATATTGGTAAGTTTGTATTAAATTTTGATGAGAATAAAATTTATGAAGCATTTCCTAATAGAAAAGACTCTGTTTATGCTAAGTCAATAAAATTTATTGTTCCTTTAAGTGGAATGACTCAACCTTCTCCTGAGAGAATTTCATGGAAAAATTACATGTTTGTATCAGAAAAGTATTATGGTGTAAACTTTTCTAAGTTACCTAAAAATTATATTGAATTTAGGTATTTAGGCGGAAAGGATTATGAAAAGAAATATAATACTATAATGAATTTAACAGAACATTTTGTTTTATCATTATATGAAACTTTAATGTATCCTAAATACACTGACGTAGATCTTAAGAGATTAGATTCTATTTTAGAAAAGCATAGTGGTATAGTTGAATCTTATAAAGACTACCAAACATTCAAGAAAAAATTTCCAAAGATAAAGTTAATGGTTGATCTTAAAACTTATGATCAAATTGTAGAAACATTTTATCCTAAGATGAGAGAAGAAATATTTAAGCTTTTAACATTAGCAGGATTAAAGGAAGGTTTAATTAATTATGATGCTGATACTGGAAGGATACAATTAAAAAATGCTGAATTAATGAGATGCTTTGAAATAAAAGGAATTGATATTGTAGATTCTAAAGTTCAAGGTAATATTATAAACTGTGATATATTTAGTTCAGAATTAATAAATTCATCTTTATTTGAAAGTAATATATTCGGGGCTAGCGATGTTGCAGATTCTAAAATAGAAGATTCTTATGTTAGTAAAAATGTAATGTGTAAAGATTCATATGTCTTTGGTCCTAGGGGTGTATTTAGTGGGGAAATGGAAGGTGGTATTTTTAGAAAAGGTAGAGCAACTAAACTGGCTAAATTTGAAAATACTGAAATAATCGAAATAGAAAAAATATAAACAAAGTATGGCTAACAAGAATACTTATTGTAATGATCCGGAGGAAGCAGCCTGTTTAGATGAATTAATTAAATTAATTAATGATGATCTTACTATCGCTTGCCAAATTCCGTTTACAGTTCCTAAAAAGGAAATAAACAATATTATACAAAGAGCAAAAAAATATTTTTATAAAATTTATGAAGACAGTGTAGAGCAAATGTATATTGCTTTACCCGCGGGCGCCTTACAGGTACCAGCATTTAAACAAGGTGTACCTTATGGATCTGGGCAAGATAAACAGGTTATAACTAATAAAGCCAATATTGATAATCCTAGAGGTATAGTTAAAATGCCTTCTAGGGTTTATTCTGTTA
>Ga0307488_10002024_pt1 | contig 17111 bp, 23 predicted proteins | sample SB02metaG_FD_202248 | JGI IMG/M metagenome (GOLD analysis project Ga0307488, IMG submission 202248) | Sea-ice brine microbial communities from Beaufort Sea near Barrow, Alaska, United States - SB 0.2 | ecosystem: Environmental > Aquatic > Marine > Coastal | place: USA: Alaska | collected... | reverse complement strand
CAAGTTGCAACATAGCAATGGAAAAAGGCAAGTGTGAAGGCTTTGACAGAACAAAATACGCAGACGGCTTACTGCCAATAGATCACTACAAGAAAGATGTAGATAAAATTGTGCCACACAAACAGAGGATGGCGTGGGAGAGTCTGAGGAAAGACATTGCCAAGCATGGACTAAGACACAGCACACTGTCAGCACAGATGCCAAGTGAGAGCAGTTCAGTAGTTTCAAACGAGACGAATGGCATAGAGCCACCGAGAGCATTGTTATCAATCAAGAAGAGCAAGAAAGGTCCTCTGAAACAGATAGCACCAGGGTTCCCTAAACTCAAAAACGATTACACCTTACTATGGGAAATGCCAAGCAACGAAGGTTACATCAATGTTGTTGCCATGATGCAGAAGTATTTCGATCAAGCCATATCAGGCAACTGGAGTTACAATCCTACACACTTTGAAAACAACGAAGTTCCACTATCAGTTATGGCCAATGATATGCTGACAGCATACAAACTTGGTTGGAAAACAAGTTATTATCAAAACACATATGACTTCAAAGGTGATGACGAAGATGTACAACCAGCTGGACTGAGTGCTACCATAGACACTGATGATGGTGAGGACGTTGAATTACCAGAAACGATAAATACTGACATCATTGATGGTGATGATTGCGACGCCTGTACAATTTAACAACAGATAAGATTATGACAAAAACAGTTTTTAACCAGAGCAAAGTTGACTTCATGAAAGAGCCTATGTTCTTTGGTGCAGACGGTGGCATACAGAGATACGACGATTTCAGATATCCACAGTTCGACAAGTTGAACCAAACAATGCTGGGTTACTTCTGGAGACCAGAGGAAGTCAGTCTGCAGAAAGACAGAGCAGACTTCATGAACTTCAGACCAGAACAGAAACACATATTCACAAGTAACTTGAAGTATCAAACATTACTAGACAGTGTACAGGGTAGAGGACCAAGTCTTATGTTCCTACCATATGTTAGCAATCCGGAACTAGAAGGTTGCATAGTGACGTGGGACTTCTTTGAAACAATACACTCTAGATCATACACACACATCATGAAGAACGTTTATTCAGATCCTGCTGAAGTGTTTGACACGATACTAGACGACAAAGAGATCCTGAAGAGGGCGAAGAGCGTCACAGCAGAATACGACAAGTTTGGTAAGATGGCATTAGATCATGCAGTGGGCAAGAAAGTGGACATGATAGCATTGAAGAGACAACTGTATCTTGCGATGAACACCGTGAACCTGTTGGAAGGTCTGAGATTCTACATATCATTCGCCTGCACATTCGCATTTGGCGAGCTTAAACTTATGGAAGGGTCGGCAAAGATCCTCTCATTGATCGCTAGGGATGAAGCAACACACCTAAACCTGTCAACACACGTGATCAAGGCATGGCACAAGGGTGACGATCCTGAGATGACCAAGGCCATGAAAGGTACAGAGAAACTGGTCATACAGATGTTCAAGGACTGTGTTGAAGAAGAGAAAGCATGGGCCAAGTACCTGTTCAAGGACGGATCAATAATAGGACTCAACGAGAAACTGTTGGGCAACTACGTGGAGTGGATTGCCAACAAGAGATTGAGGGCATTGGGATTAGACCCAATATATGATGTATCTGCATCAGCAAACCCACTACCATGGACCACACACTGGCTGTCAAGCAGAGGCATGCAGGTGGCACCACAGGAAACAGAAGTTGAAAGTTACATCTCTGGTGGTATCAAGCAAGACGTCAAAAAAGGCCAATTCAGCAAATTTAAGTTATAAACCCAGCGGTTTTCACAATCCATAAATACTGGCATGCCAGCAGTAGCGAGAAAAAACGACCAGGAAAGAGGACCAAGACATTGTACCCAACCCAAGAGGCAGGGTGCTTTCGGCACTGTGTTTGCGAATGGTATTCCAATGAGCGGTTACGGGCACAAGAACAACAGCCATTTGAAGAGGGTAGGATTGAAATGTAAATTCCACAGTTTTGGATTAATAACAGCATCATTCACTGTGTTCGCAGAAGGCATTAGGATAGGCAGGGTCGGAGACAGGACACGTTGTTCAAAAGTGGTGCGTGGCTCACCTAGCGTGTTCTCAGGATAATCATGACAGTAAACAAAGGACTATTATCACTGGTAGAGAACACACCAAACTTCTCCAACCAAGCACTTGAAAACAGTGTAGGCACACTGAAGTTAGGATGGGTCGCAAAGAGCTCTACGCTAGATTCATTGATAGTGACCAATCCAATACTGACTGCATCGCAAAAGACCGACCTAAAGGCAGATATAAACAATTTGTCACATATAAACTTGGGTAGGGTGTTGGGAGATCTGATTAGACACAGTGCAACCATAATAGATGGCACTATCATACCATTAGAAAACGATGGAGATCAAGGAGCAACATTACTTCAAATACTACAAAGTGTACAGAGTGTGCAATCACTTGTACCAGAACTTTACGGAGTACCAGCTTCAGACAAGTCAAGGGCAGTGAATGATCACCTGGGCACGATCAATAACATATTCGTTGACACCGAAGACAGTTCGGCACCTGTGTTCACAACATTATTAGAATCTATCAACTTCATAGTGACTGCCAACCTGGCCACTGAGACTGCGTTGGAGACCGCATACACAAACCTAATTAATTTTATCAATAGTGTTGTGGCGGACTCAACAGACTTCCAAACGACACTGGACAATTTAGCCACAGCAGTGGCAACAGCACACACCAACTTCAATGCCGCATTGGCGGCCGAGCCTTTGCTCACACACAAGAACAGATTGATCACAATGATGAACGAGATAAACTCACAAATCACACTAGAAAATGCTAACCTCACAGGTATAAACACCTTCCTCGATACACTTACAGACAACATAAGCTACACATCGTTAGCCGAAGACGCAACCCTGAGGAGACTGATGTCTAAGGTTGCCCAGGACAAGAACTGGCAGACCTACTTCGAAGACTACGAGACAAATCAAAACAATCTCAATCCGATCTACGCAGGCACAGACACGGATGCAACCGTTGATAGAGTGCTGGCGGACAGTGGACTCCCAGATGTCACAGACGCAACTGACTTCGAAGCAGTGGTGGCCAAGGCCAGACGTGATGATAGGATAGTTACAACCGGATATGACAGGCTCACCGTGGAACAACAGATCACCAGAAGCTGTGAACAGTTGGGCATAACAACTGCAAACAGAACAATCTCTAGTTTGAGTAACACACTACTGAATAACATGAACAAACACGATCGTGACGAGATCGCAAGGCGACTGGATCTCAACCAATCAGCAAACACTCTGAGCTAATGTTCACCGACGTACAAGGCTCATGGCCCATGCACCAAAGGTTAATCCTGTTGTCATGTGATGAGATATATTTCAACCAGTACTTCCCTAGATTCTACAAGACATTTAGCCAACACTGGCGATTACCCATACATGCACATATCATAGATCCAAGCAAAAAGTCATTGGCAAGACTAGTGAAACTTGGGGTCTCCCACACCTGGTGCCATACTGAGGATTACGATTGGCAAAATGCCATTGCTGTGTTCAGGAAAGAAAGCAACACCATGCCACAACATTCTGACGAAGCAGTGAAACAATGGTTGTACGAATGCTACTGCCAATGCCAACGATTCGTAGTATTAGGTGCCAACATGACTGACAAGCAGTCAGTGATAGTGGCTGACATAGATGCCTACGCACAGAAGACACCGTCAGAGAAACAGAAGCAACTGCTGTTCTCATGCTCTGCGTTCACAGAATTCCATGGAAGACTGATGGCCACGTTCTGTCATTTCCATCCTGACCAACTCAGTCAGATTAGACAGTTATCATTAATGATTGTTGATCAGTTAACTAAATTTTTCGTGCTGGGCATGGATCAAAAGGGTCTAAAGAAACTATTCATGACTGCTAGGATAGACCTCAAACATGAAGAATGGATCAGGCATCTGGACATAAAGAAAAAAAAAGATCTGAAGCTACATGCAAAAAGTTTGATATACCACGAGAAAGGCCGGAGAGGCAAGATTAAGCACGCCAGCGTCCTGAGTCCATGCACAACCGTTGAGAACGTCATTGGCTGGGAAAATATGGAGTAAATGCCCCTTTCTGTTGCAAGGCAGGGGCCGCCCCTGAAATTGTTGGGTATTACGCCGCTAATCTCAATTCAGCTTTGCTTGGTAACATAAATGTTAGGTCAGCAAAACCTAATGCTTTTTTGTTTGCATTTATAAACTGGACGTATCCTCGTGCCTACTGGGTAAACTCCTAAGTCCTTTACTCATCTGTCGAAACCGATCACCCCCGTAAAGCATACCTAGATATGTTTTGCGTGGAAGATGGTGGAGGTGCAGGGAATCGAACCCTGGTCCAAAATGTTTATTTCGACTCAATCAACATCTACAAATATAATTATACCATAAGGTTGACGTTCTGTCAACTTTGTGCTAAATTATAATATATGTCAAAAAATAGAATATTTAAAATAAACGACGGGACAGAGACCAAGGAAATCGAAGCCATGTCTTTCAAGAAGGCTGTGAAATCATTTCAGGGCAGTTCTAAAGCGAAGATGATAACTATCGAGTGGACAACGAAGAGAGGTGAAGAATTCTTCAAAGAACAAAAGATACCATTAGGTAGAAGCAAAAAATTAAGATAATACAGAGTAAAGGTCAGAAGTCAGTGAGAACAAGTAAGAATCCGTTGATCAAATTGTTGGTAAAGATGAGAATGATGTACGCAGATGTGCGTGGACACCATGGTAAGAGGTGGAACTACGAGCCAGGCGAACACTACATGGGCATCAAAAAGAGCAAAAGGTACAACAAAGTCAAATGAGCAAAGTGTTGTGGACTATCATTGTCGTTTACACATCAATCTTCTTGTACGGTTGCATCACACTGATATAAAATGGGTAAAATCACAAACAAATTTTGGGTAGTTGAGGGCACACACAAAGACCCCAACGACCAAGACACACTTGATCACAGAACAGAGACAGAGCACGGTCCTTTCGAGGACGAGATACAGGCCACAGGCATGGCAAAAAGACTCATACAGAAGAACATAGACGACTTCTACCACAGAGCCTGGGTAATCACAAAACATTAGTACGCACTAAACTTACAGTATCAATCACAGTAAATAATACTGTCAAGGGAGGGTACTATGTTCAAGAAGGCACAGAAACGGACAGATTACTGGTCCAAGATAAGGAAGAAGGCTCCCAAGGTACCTGACATCACCTGTCCGGACATTGACTATGTGCTGAACAAGTTAGAGAACTTGGTGGGCAAGAACCTAAACAAGACACAGTTCAAACTGATCGAAAAAAAATTGGAAAAATTACGTAGCGCCAATGAAAAGCTGAGGGACTCGGGTGTGTACTGGCACGACACATGCAAGGAAACAGTAAGAGATCTCCTGGGTAAGAAGAAGTCAAGGTAAATATTTTTATGTGGAAAGTAATGATAATAATATGCACACTGGGTAATCCTTGCTCCGTATTTCAGCAAGATCCCATGGTATACCATAATACCAAAGCGGAATGCATGGTAGTGGCACAGGAAAAAGAAGCACTGCTGTTGGGTTCATTTATGGAAATAGGTTTCATGATAGAAACTTCTGAGGCAAGATGCGACAACACATCCACGGGCGCCTAGTTGATCTTAATTAAGCCTGTTGACAAAATCATAATATATGTTATACTAGTAGGGTAATTTGGGGTTTATCCTATTGTAGGAATTCTGCTCCCGGTTACATACATTAACAGATATAATGGAGTTCGCATGAACAAAGTAAAAATGTTGTCTGACGTCGTAGCAGAAGTCAGAAAAGAAGCACCAGAGGACGTACCAAACTGGTCAAAGAGGTACGAAGAAGCCAAACAAAATTTACAAAATCAGATAACGAAGGGAAGGATGTTGCCGAGGGGTGTTGAAGATCATCCGTTAGCGGACTTCGGGTTCAACTATTCCGTACAGAGAGACGTTAGAGCAGGACACGTAATGAACATAATGAGAAAATTTGATCCACGTGTGTGTTGCCCTGTAAGTGCTGTTAAACGTTCTGATTCCAACACACTGTACATATTCGATGGACAGCACAGAGCGGTTGCACTGGCACTGTTAGGATATGAAAAGATACCAGTTACCATAGTTGAGACAGACGAACCGGCCTTTGATGCAGAAGCATTCGAGATAGTGAATGACTCGGGTATCCTGAGGGCAGGTACAGAAGAGATACACAGATGTCTACTGCACAGATACAAGATGGGTGAAACAGAAACTGAAAGAGTTGCCACTGCACACATGGTACAGGAAATATTTGATCGTGTGGGCATAGATCTAGAACCCAAGAGAGTCAGGAAGAGTTCTGGCAAGTGCGGACCTAACAAACATTACTTCTCGCATTTTGACTACGCATACAAGGGTATCAAGATGGCAGGAGCAGAAGGATTAGAGTCTGCCCTACGAGCCATCAAGGAAACATACCCAGATGAGGACGGTGGGGAGATCAACCAGGGCCTGTTCATAGGACTTATGAAACAGTACCAATTGGGCAGTGAGGCCAAGAGATTAAAGAGATTGCCTGCAGATTGGATGCTCAAGATGTTACAGGCAGTCAAGCAAGGCATGGGATCAAGTGGAGCATTGATACACGCCGCGGCCAAGAAACAATGGCAACACGCAAACGGTGTTGGTTGGGACGCACCAGTGGCAATGGGTCATCTTCTGAGGGAAGTCTATCTCATAGAGGACGGTGAGTTCGAACCCAGCTACATGCCCAACGTGACACTTAAAATATTCGATGGAGACATAGCACCAGACTCCGAGGCACAGACAGCCTTGAACAAGTATCTAGAGAGAAAAAGTGAAGCGTGATTGCTTTTACAAAGTAACGGTAACAACATGTGTCCCAGACTCTATCAACATGTTCGAGGACGAGGATGTGTACCACTGGGGCTACTATCCATACAGTTGGGTAATGAAAGAGGTCAAACAACTGTACAGAGACGGAGCAGACGCAGTGGTGCTTGAAATGATAACACAGGAACAGTTTGATAAAAGAATGGACAAATACAAAGATCAACAAGCATGGGAGGAATATCAGACCAACGGAATATGGAATGGAGAAGAATGATGGACTACCAAAGCCTCAGTAACCTACCTGAGATAAACTTCAAAAGCAAGGAACGGCCTGCACTACAGGAACTGGCACAATACATCGATGAGATGAAGGCAGGACTATTCAACGACAAGTGGAGCACTGCCACAAAGAAACACATCAAAGGTTCGTTGGCATTGTACATCAGGACCATGCAGAAACAGTTGGCGCCTAATGGTGCACACTACAAAGCAGTTGAGGTGGGCAAACAACATTTGGAACACCCCATACCACAGACCAAGATAATAACGGCATACCTACACGATAAGCTGACCGCTGAACAGGTTCTACAGATGCCACTCTGTGTTATTGATGATGCAGACAAGCACATACTGGAGAACGAATGGCAGACCGTGGCAACATGGGAACACCCTTTCAAGAGATACCAACAGGCAGGCTACACAAGGACGATCAAGAACGTGAGGGGTGAAGTGATAGAGTTCTCTGCGTGGACCTTGCAAGATCATTTTAAAATGTTGGGCGTGGTTGACATTTTTTAAAATTTCTATATAATTAAGACAGCACAAACAATCTATAGGCATCTGAGCAGTTCTCTTTTTTTAATCAAATTTGAGACGCTTTACGTCGATGATGATATAGAAGCCCACGAGTAGGGCGAGGCTGTTTATTTTGCCTATGGATTGTTATAGCTATATAAAATATTATGCCAAGCGAGAAAACAAAAGAACTCTTAGCGGGATTAGGCAACATAGCCAACAAGACCCGTATAACAGAAGACAAACACACAATGGTGTCCAACGAGTTCGGGGAGGACGCAAAGGGCAAGATCATATACATTGATAGGATCTACAGTGACCTGTTTGGAGGCATCAAGCTGATACAGAAGAATCACAAAGAATACACAGGCAAGATACACAAGAAACGTAGACTGATATCGAGGAAATCAATAAACGGTGACAACATCAGCTTCTATTCTGTATGCTATGTCACAGCGGACAACAGATGGTTTGACAATGTTGGATTGCCCATAGAAGCACCTAAGAATTCGTTAGACGAGGAAGTGAAAGAATCCAACGTAGAGATAGTCAGGATGCCTCCCAGTGCGGAAGAGCTAGAACAGATCAAACAACAGAAATTGGATCAAGAACAGAGAATCCTGCAGAATCTAAAATAAATAAAAATGTAACGCCATCATCCAGATGACGTCGGCAAAATAAATGACCTCTATGCTTAAATGCGTGGGCCGTGCCGTGTGCGATTATATCGCTAACTCTAAACATTAGTATAGTATAGGAACAATATATTGACCCCTATTGCTTTTCTATGCTATACTATGAAATATAGCAGTGAAAGGAGAAATTATGCCATACAAAATTAAACACAAAATACAAGCTGACAGGTTAGACCCAAAAGATGCAGTACCAGAAACTATATTAGAACAGTACCCGTGGCATTGGGATCCTACTGAAAAAGAACACACCGATCACGCCGCTTTTGAAGGCAATATAAAGTTTGACTGGAAAAGACTAGGAGAATGGGCCATCGAGAAAGTTAACAACGACCGTGTGCCACAGAAGTACTGGTGGTGGGACGACAAAGAACAAGCTGTGATGCATGCCAATGAAAATGTAAACAGTTATCCAATCTACAAACAGGCATACCAACATGTCAAATTGAATAATTTTAACGAACACAACACACAGTATTTTAAATACGCCAATGAAGAATTAGGTGAGTTCTATAAACCATTAAAGGAGATGTTCCCGTCGATGTCCCCTGAAAGCATGGGGGTAAGCCTTTTCATTCAACTGCCGGGACAGACTATACCATGTCATGTCGATACCTACAGTACCTATATACGACGTGTTGGAGGCAAGCCTAACTATAAAAAACTAAGAAGATACATGATTTTTGTACGTGATTGGGACTTTGGACATTTCTTCCACTGGGGGAATACCTGTATAAACCAGTGGCAAGCAGGCGACTTCTGGAGTTTGAGAAACGGAATATATCACGGAAGTGCCAATGCAGGAGTCAATCCAAAAATTACGATACACTGGAGTGGCGAAGTTGAAGAATAAAATAAATCTCAAACGGGAGTTTCAAGAAAACTTTCCATGGCACTATGATCCTATGCTGAAGGATCATGATGATGCGCCGGCCCTCGGAAATATTAAATTTGATTACAAATTAATGTGTGATAAAGCTCTAGCTCTTTGTGATAACCAAGGTGATCCTAGGTACAACAATCGAGGATTTAGTTACTATCTAAATAAAGATCTTGAAATTGATCCAAATAACTTCAAAGACAGGGATGATAATTTTAAGAAACTGATGTCGCTGTGGTTAAGGACACGTTGTACGGCAGACAACAGTTGTTATTGGGAATTCCATGATCAGGAAATTGGCGAGTTGTACGAACCTTTACTGAAAACTTATCAAGAGTTATATCCGTTTGTAGACAAATGTCAAATGAGAGTTGTAGTAAAACCGCCAATGTCAGCATTGACCATGCACGCCGACACCTACGGAACTTACAGCAGGAAGTACAATGTTAATAAAGATCAGATATTTCGAGTGCTGACCTTTGCAGAAGACTGGCAGTGGGGGCATTATTTCTTATTGGGTAACCACGTTTGCCATCAGTACACTGCAGGTGACAGTTACCAAGTGAAGCCAAATGTGTGGCACATGACAGCGAACATGGGAGTGAATCCTAAAATATCACTGACCTTTACGGGGATAGACACAAGGAAGTAAATGGAAACATTATCACTGATCAACATTGGTATTCTCGCGATGGCAACACTGACGGGGATAGTAATCGGAGTCTTGCCCGGAGTTGGCATAGTTGTCACAATGCTGTTATTCTTTCCATTGCTCTTAAGTTTTGACCTTTTCCAATGCCTCATGTTTTATCTTGGCGTGACCAGTGCCAGTCAGTTTAGCGGAAGTGTAATTGCAACCACGCTAGGTGTTCCAGGAGAGGCCAGTAGCTGGCCGGCTGTGAAGGAAGGAAATGCTATGTTCAAAAGAGGCAAAGGTGATTACGCCATAAGCAGTGCCGCAATGGGCAGTGTGTTCGGTGCAAGTATAAGTGCGTTGAGCGTGGTGTTGCTATTGCCTGTAGCCCTAGAAATAATCAAAACATTCTACAACAACAACGTACAGATTTTCCTCTTTGCACTCGTGGCGTCTATCATAATATTTCTTAATAGAAAAGTTTTCCAGAATATCTTGTTATTTGGACTAGGACTACTCCTTGGGACAATAGGCATGAGTCAAGTGCCATTAAAACTGATGTGGAAAAACTATATCCCATACGATGTGTTCCCGGATCTATACCAAGGACTTCCTTTGTTTCCAGTAATACTAGCCCTGTTTGTTGTGCCTACCCTTATTAACAACTGGAACATTAAGTTTGAGTCAAAAGGGGTAGACATAGGATTTGGAGAGATCAAACTCGTAAAACATTTTAAAAAGTATCTAGAAAGTTTCTGGAGTGGTATTCGTGGTAGTGTGATCGGAAGTGTTGCAGGTCTTGTGCCACACGTGACCACATACCTAGCAAGTAATGTGAGCTATCTGATAGAAAAACGTCTAAGGGTCAAGAAAAAAATATATCACGAGCAAGGCGACATACAGTGCTTGACATCTGCCGAGACAGCCAACAACAGTGCGGCATTTGTTCAGCTCATGCCCTTGTTATTGATAGGTATACCTATCACCACCAGTGAAGCGATACTTCTAACAATTTTAGAGACAAATAGTTTTATCATAAACTATACGACGACAATCGAGACAGGCATGTTTAGTGAGTTGGTTGTTTGGTTTGTGCTTATCAATATTATTAGTTTCTGTCTGGCGTGGCCTCTCGTGAGGTACGTAAACATGATTTATAAAATTCCAGTAAAAATAATGGTTGCGATTACTTTTTCAGTTATGTTATTATTACTTGGGTATGTTGGTTCTGAGAATTATCAAACAGTTTATTATTTCATCTGTTTCTTGTTTTTATTACCAATTGGTGTTCTATTGAGGAACACCGAAACAATAGTTGTTATCATTGCATTTGTCTTACAGGATAAGATATTTGCGGCAATAACACGAGCATTGACCATATGGTCAATGTAAAGGATCAAACAAAGGAGAATACATGATCAGAATAGTAATATTATTGATGTCATTACTAGTTGCCAGCAACGCCATGGCAGTCAATAAAAAGATAGAAGTGTCAGTGCTGTACAAAGAAGGTGGCACAACATTTGAACGTTCAAAGGCACTTGCAGATGGCCTGCAGGAACTTGGGTGGAATGTTAGATTCGTGCCCAAAGGAAACTGTCATAACCTGTTAAAATATGTTAATGGTGAAAAAACACCTTTGATTTTCTTAAACAGTGACAGCTCAATAACAGAAGTAGCAGAGCTTGGATGTGATACAAAACCAGCTCAAGAAAACTTTGTAACAATGCTGTACAAAAGAGACACAGTCCTTTGTAGTACGAAAGGTGAAACTGTAGCATCATTCCGTCAAAAACTTTCTAATGGCAAAGATTTTGCAGTGGGAGCCACTACGTTCTATCCGGAAAAGGTGATCACAGCAATGAGCAACGCCACAGGCAAAAACTTTGTGATGGTGCCATACAACAAGTCAACAATGGCCATCAAGGGACAGATTGCCGGAGACACTGATTTTTATCTCGGTGGTATGCAACCAAAAACGATGGACAACGTGGAATTAAGTTGTGTCGTGCATGGGAAAGTTGCTGACATAGATGGAATGATTTCGTTCAGTGAAATATTTCCAACATATGAATATGCAAATCTTGCCACGCACTACTTTGCACATAGTTATAATGTTGATCCAGCAGTGAGAAAAGTGTTAGCGGAAGATCTAAGAAAAGTAATGAAGCTTCCAAGCTGGAACAACTACATCACTAAAAGCCAGATGACTTCTGCATCTGAACTTACGCACATCAAGGTCACTGATATTATCAAGAGCCTAGACGCCTGGTCACAGTAATGCAAGGGCATCACTATTCGGTGAATGGTAGACGTTTCAAGAACTATTATGCCGCTTTGCGGCATTCTGGTGAAGTCAACTCATTCGCCGAGTACGTGATTCCTAGAACACATCTAGATGCATACGAAAGTGTTTCGGTAAAGGCCTGCCTAACAAAAACACCTGAATTTTTTATAAAAGAAAAAATATCCTATATATTCAAGAATTTTCAAAGTCAGAGACTACACTACTCCGGAGGATCTGATAGTCATACTATAATGCAGATAGCAACCGACATGGGATACAAGTTCACTGATTCTTTGACCGCATGTAGCAGTGTGACCATGGACGAGTATGTTGACGAGGAATATGTACTAGGAATTGAACACATTAAGAAAAATCCAAATTGTGTAGCAAACCCTGAGGTATTCTATCCAAGTTTGAAACACTTCGAAGATCTATGGAGAGACCCGGAAACTTTTTACAATCAGTCCGGTGCATACTTTTCTTTTAGGCCAATATACACTGACATCATAATGCAGGGACGTACACAAAGAGAAGCAGAAATTACAGGACACTCTAAACAAAAAATAATCAGGAAAGATAATCAATACTATTGGGTGCTTTTTAGTTGCAACGATGAGTATATAAGTTTAGACAACGAGATTAGTTTTTACGGTGATGGGTTAATACCAGAGCTGGCCGTACAGCAGGCCTATATTAACAAAGATTTTTTTACCAAAGTTTTGCCAGCAAAAGACGATACAAAATTAGAAGTTTTATCATTCGAAAGAATTCCCGAACATCTAAGAAATAATCTGAATACAGCACTGGGTAGGACCCCCACACTTTCATATAAACTAACTATAGGAACTATTTTAGGTAAAGCAGACGGATTGAATGAAAAAAATCATAGGAGTATGAAAGAAATACAGTCTCAAGGCCGACAAGACATTCTGAATATGTGGGACAACACAAGGAAGAAAATAATTTCTGATCTAAAGGACATACCGCACGGTATAGAGTTAATATCTCAAAAGTGTGCTGTTGACGGCTATAAGGAGAACATATCAATACCAAAAAGGGTAAGTCGTATAGGGTTTGCATACAGACTTGATTCTGATAAAATTGTACCAATAGACCATACAGAACTTTTTTTATAAACATGATAAACTTGTATATAGAAACGACAAACAGAAAAGACGCATTTGAAAGTGTGGAAGATCTTTCAGGTAGAGCAATACCGTCTGTTGGTGATGGCAATTATCAACTAGAGCAGAAATGGCATTTGTTGAAAATCCCATACAAGGGTGAGAAAATTGAGATTACAGATATAAAGTTAAATCATCAGAGTATCAAACACCTTATATACACAGGATATTTTAAAAGCAAGGTAAGTGGCAAGATACACCAACCTGCCACTGCGGTTTGGGAAGATGGCGACTTTGAGATATGGTTTTTTCCAAGTCTAGGCACATGGCAGAAACAGGTATACGAACAAATAGAAAACGGCAAGTTTGGTCAAAATTTATTCGAGGATTACATGCTGACCGTAGACAGGCCTGTAGCAATAGCACCCATGTTCCCAGAAAATGTTAAAGGATTTTTTGCAGATGCAGTAGGACCGGTTTGGTGGAAAAGAGAAAGTGTAATGTTTCCATACAGAAAATTAGATATAGAAATAACAAGAGAAGTCATTAATGCAATTGACGAAATTGAATCCACCCTCCCCCACAATAAAACCATAAACGGCTGGATAGATCACATGTCAGAGACGCCCACAAATGATGCAGACCCTAAACGTTTATCAACTTTAAAAAATCCGGTAGTTGAAAGATTATTAGGCAATGCAGGTTACTCCCATGTGTTATCTTACAGTGTCTTGACACTGAATCCTGGGTGTTACATAGACCTGCATGTGGACGATCACACGGAATGTAAAAACCCTCAATTCATTAAAGGTTGTCAAAAATTCTACATGTCATGTGAACAATCAGAAAATGTCTATTTCAAACTGGGATCAGCAGGCCTAGTTCCGCTTGATACCCCGTTAATAATAAACACAAACCAGCACACACATTCTGTAGTAAACCAGAGCTCAAATCCCCGTAAAGTGTTCATGGCATATGGCGTTTTAACAGACCCAGAGGAGTTGAAATTGCTAGAGAACCTAAAATATTATTTATAACCCAATAAAACTAATGGTTATACCAGGTTGACGTAATACCATTACCTGTTATAATAGTGGTAACAAAGGAGAAAAATAATATGTATAAATGTTCAGCAAAAGCAAGTTTGGTACTGGATCAAATGAGATCAAGATGCCAAGAAGACACGCAGACAAACAACAAATGGCACGGCAAGTCAGGAAACTACATGTACATCATGGGCAGAGAAAATGCTGATGGTAAGGCCACAGGTGTGGTACACAAGATAGCAGATGACGGCTCACACAAGTTGTGTGGATCATTCAAGATCATGTCAGATGGTATCATCACTAGGTTCACGGGTATGTCAAAGGCAGACTGGAACAATGCGATGAGAAACGCAGAAGCAGAGTACAAAGTGAAGTACGAAGCAGAACAAACTGCAACACAAGAACCAGCATCTACAAAAGTTGCTGTATAAATTGACGATGCAGAGGACGTGGGCTCGAGTTCCCCAAGTGCCAGAGATAGGCCAATTTCTAAAAATCTCGGCCCACACGCATCTTAAATAAAAAGTTATGCAAAAACAAGAGTTCAAAAAACAACCAAGCACAATCAAATGGGTGGTTGCCACTATTATATTGGTAACTTTGGTTATTGGTGGATCATTCCTAGGTGGCACATTCTATCCCAACACATGGACAGTGGACAAGATAGAGGACGAGATGCACAAGAAGGAACTGAATCAAGTTACTTTGTTGGGACTGAAAGAACCAGAATTCGAGTTCACAGACAAAAATACTTTCGTAACTGCCACAGGCAGATGTGTGGAATACCTAAACTATACTACGGATAGGTTAAGCAGGGTGCCAACTAGCATTATAATTGCCATGGCAGGCATAGAGAGTGCATGGGGTACATCCAGATTCGCAACTGAAGGCAATGCACTGTTTGGTGTGAGGACCTGGGACAAGAACACTCCACGGATGAAGGCCAAGGGAAACCCAGACGCATCATGGGGAGTCAAGAAGTACAAAACCAAGTGCCAATCCGTTAAAGACATGATAGCCATACTAAACAGGCATCGTGCATACAAGGAATTCAGAGAAGAAAGAGAAGATCAAATAGACGCTGGCAAGTGGGACTACCGCAGGCTGATGGTAAGAATGAGTGCATGGAGCACCAATCCAGATTACCACGAGATAGTGCTACAGGCCATAGTTGACAGCAAACTACCTTAATAGTATAATAACATATGGGATTCATACAAATGAAACTGCCAAAACGTATCAGGATCAAATTGGCAGACACTAAAAGAAAAAGAGAAGCACAAGCCAAGCACCGGGAATGGTTAGAGGCAAACGGACTTGATGACAAGACCCTAAGGAGAAGTGCAAAGGATTTCAAGGGCTACGACATACCCGACTACACTCCAGACCCCGACCAACCCAAGTGCGGAGACAAAATACCCGTGGGCACAGGCAAACAGCCACAGATGCAGTATTCAGGTGAACGTAAACTGCTTGGTATTGGCATGATGCACAAGAGCAATCTCGTGCCAGTATGGGACGAAGAAGGTGCCAAAGAAATATCTACTATGCGTAGGAACTAGCATTAAGTATTGTCATGCTAGACAATGTCAGAGAGATCCACATAGAATCAACAAGTGTCTGTAATGCGGAGTGTCCTATGTGTGCAAGAAACATCAACGGTAAAGGACTTAATCCTTACATCACTCTCAAGAGTCTCACAACTAGTTGGTTCGAATCCAACATGAAACCCGATCAAGTAAAGCAATTACAAAAAACATTTTTCTGTGGCAACGTAGGAGATCCTGCAGGTACCCCGGAACTGCTAGACATCATAGGGTATTTGAAGAAATGCAATCCTGATCTTGTAATAGGCCTCAACAGCAACGGTGGACTGAAGACAAGCACATGGTGGAGCAAACTAGGACATCTACTAGACGGACCTTTAGATTACTGTGTATTCAGCATAGACGGATTACAAGACACGAACCATTTATATAGACGCAATGTAAAGTGGGAGAAGGTAATGGAAAATGCAAAGGCTTACATATCAACAGGAGCAAGTGCCCACTGGGACATGTTGGTATTTGAACACAACAAACATCAAGTATCTGGAGCAAAGGCACTAGCAGATGGATTGAAGTTCACTTGGTTCCGTGCCAAAGAAACAGACAGATGGGATACCTATACTTCGGACCTAGGAATACTACCTGCAGGAGAATACTCGCCACCGTCATATGGTCGTGAGATAGTTTGTGAGAAGGATCGAGACGACAGTGTGTTCCTTGATTACACGGGCAAGTACTGGCCTTGCTGTCACATGGCAGAAGCGTACCTGAACAAGATCGGGCTGGAACTACACAATGACATCAGAGATTATAACAATGAAGAACTATTCAAGGAATACAAAATGAGACTTACCACAGATACACCATTCTACATCTGTAAAAGAGCATGTGGCGTATCGTCTGGTAAACGATCACAATGGAAAACAGAAGAGCAATTAAGGTAAATGAAAATTAGGTATTACAAGAAGATAGACGGTTGGAGATGGACGGGATTCTTACTGGCAATGGTCAGTGCATTCACTTTGAGCGGTGGTGATCCTGAGATACAATGGATTGGATGGGCAGTGGCACTGATATCATGTAGCATATGGATATGGATGGGCATAAAGGACAAGGACACACCAAGGGCATTGATGGAACTGATGTACCTACTGCTGGCGATCAGGGGTGTATTCAATTG
>Ga0307488_10002023_pt1 | contig 17117 bp, 10 predicted proteins | sample SB02metaG_FD_202248 | JGI IMG/M metagenome (GOLD analysis project Ga0307488, IMG submission 202248) | Sea-ice brine microbial communities from Beaufort Sea near Barrow, Alaska, United States - SB 0.2 | ecosystem: Environmental > Aquatic > Marine > Coastal | place: USA: Alaska | collected... | reverse complement strand
AATGAATACTATCGTCAGTTTCCAAGAACAGAGAAGCATGCTTTTAGAGATGAAGCTAAAGAATCTTTGTTTAATTTGACTAAAATATACGAGCAAATAGATTACAATGAAGATCTACGGAACACAAACGTAGTTACTCAGGGTAATTTTCAGTGGGAAGGTGGGATTAAAGATACTAGAGTAATGTTTGTGCCAAACAAAAATGGCAGATTCTTTGTTAGTTGGGTTCCTCCATTTGCATTACAGAATAGATACAATATAAAAAATAATATAAAATATCCAGGAAATGAACACTGCGGAGCATTTGGATGTGATAGTTATGATATATCTGGCACTGTTGACGGTAAAGGTTCTAAAGGAGCTTTACACGGATTAACTAAGTTTTCAATGGAAGACGTGCCGCCTAATTTGTTCTTTTTAGAATATATATCTAGACCACAGACTGCTGATATATTTTTTGAAGATGTTTTAATGGCTTTAGTATTTTATGGGATGCCTATATTAGCAGAGAACAACAAACCTAGGCTTCTATATTATATGAAAAGAAGAGGTTACCGAGGTTATTCTATGAACAGACCTGACAAGGTTATACATAAATTATCAGTAACAGAAAGAGAGATAGGTGGAATACCTAACTCAAGTGAAGACATAAAGCAAGCTCACGCGGCTGCTATTGAAGATTACATAGAAAACCATGTAGGATTAAAGACTGATGGTTATGGTGATACGTATTTTCAAAGAACATTAGAAGACTGGGCTAAGTTTAATATTAACAACAGGACAAAACATGATGCCTCTATTAGCTCGGGTTTAGCAATAATGGCGTGTAATAAACATAGATATACACCTGTAGCGCAGCGAATAGTATCAAAGGTCTCTTTAGGTTTTAGAAAATATAATAATACAGGTGAAAATTCAAAAATAATATAAATAAATGGTCTATACTAATAATAATAGCATCTTTCCAGATCAGGTGGTACCTGAAGAAGAAAAGAAATCATTTGAATATGGTTTAGCTGTTGGAAACGCTATTGAACAAGAGTGGTTTAGAAATAACAGTGGACAGAATAGGTTTTCCTATAATTTCCAGAACTTTAATAGACTTAGGTTGTACGCTAGAGGCGAGCAGCCAATACAAAAATACAAAGATGAATTATCAAATAATGGTGATTTATCTTATTTAAATTTAGACTGGAAGCCAATACCTGTTTTATCTAAGTTTGTAGATATAGTTGTTAATGGTATGACTGAGAAAGGTTATGAATTAAATTCATTTGCCTCAGATCCGTTTGCTTTAAAACAACGTACTGACTTTGCTTCTAACGCTATGCGGGATATAAAAAATAAAGCTAGTATAGATCAATTATCTCAAGCTACTGGTCAAAACTTTTATGCTTCAGCTGATCCAGAAAACTTACCTAGAGATAAAAATGAGTTAGATCTTTTTATGCAGCTTAATTATAAGCAAAGCATAGAGATAGCAGAGGAAGAGGTTATAAATAACGTGTTAGATGCTAACAAGTTTGATGAGACTAAAAAACGTTTAGCTTATGATCTGACCGTGTTAGGTATATCTGCTGTTAAAACTAGTTTTAATTTATCAGAAGGTATAACTATAGATTATGTTAATCCAGCTAATTTAGTTTATTCAGCTACAGATGATCCTAATTTTGAAGACATATACTATGTTGGTGAAATAAAAAGCCTAACGCTTCCCGAGATTAAAAAACTTTTCCCTGGCTTAACGAATGAGGAATTAGAAACAATACAAAAATATCCTGGCCGTCAGAATTACGCTCAAAGTGATTGGCAGGTTAATAGCGACGTTAACCAGCATCAAGTGCTGTTTTTTGAATACAAAACATATCAAGATCAGGTATTTAAAATAAAACAAACAGAGCAAGGATTAGAAAAAACTTTAGAAAAACAAGATACATTTAATCCTCCACCTAATGATAATTTTGAAAGAGCTTCAAGATCTATAGAGGTCTTATATACAGGAGCTAAAATTCTAGGCATGGGAGATACTATGCTAGAGTGGAAGTTATCAGAAAACATGACAAGACCTTACGGTGATATTACTAGAGTTAATATGAATTATTGTATTTCAGCTCCTAGAATGTACCAAGGTAGAATAGAATCTATAGTCAGTAGAACAACTAGTTTTGCTGATATGATACAATTAACTCATTTAAAACTACAACAAGTTTTAGCTAGATTAGTTCCTGATGGAGTTTATGTAGATGTAGATGGATTAGCTGAGGTTGATTTAGGTAATGGAACTAACTACAATCCAGCAGAAGCATTAAACATGTATTTCCAGACTGGTACTATAGTTGGTAGATCGCTTACTCAAGACGGTGAAATGAATCGAGGTAAAGTACCTATTCAAGAACTTCAAAGCTCTTCTGGTATTTCTAAGATTCAAGCTATGATACAAACGTATCAGTATTATCTACAAATGATACGAGATGTAACGGGATTAAACGAAGCTCGAGACGGAAGCGCACCGGATAAAAATGCATTAGTTGGTTTACAAAAACTAGCAGCAGCTAATTCTAATACAGCTACAAGACATATCTTACAGTCTTTAATGTATCTAACTATAAGATCTTGTGAAAACGTTAGCTTAAGAGTTAGCGATATGCTTCAATTTCCTTTAACTAAGGCTTCTTTATTGAACAGTATAAACGCATTTAATACAGCTACTTTAAAAGAAATAGATACATTATCTATTCACGAGTTTGGTATATTCTTAGATTTAGAACCTGACGAAGAAGATAAAGCTCAATTAGAAAAAAGCATACAAATAGCTTTACAAGCTGGTAGTATAAAATTAGCAGATGCTATAGATATTAGAGAAATACAAAACATTAAATTAGCTAATACGCTTTTAAAGTTTAGACAATCAGAAAATGCAGCTGAAGAAAGAGCAGCTCAAATGGAAAACATACAAGCTCAAGCTCAGGCCAATGCCGAATCTGCTGAAAAAGCTGCGGCTGCTGAAGTTCAAAAACAACAAGCTTTAGCTCAAACTACGGTTCAAATAGAGCAAGCTAAATCTCAAATGGAGATCGAACGCATGGAACAAGAAGCTAATATTAAAAGAGGCTTAATGGCTGAAGAGTTTAGTTACCAAATGAAATTAGCTGAAATGCAAGCTCAAGTAACAGCGAAAAAAGAAGCTCAAATAGAGGACAGAAAAGACAAGAGACTACAAATGCAAGGCACTCAACAGAGTGAACTTATAGATCAAAGACAAAACGATCTACTTCCTAAAAGCTTTGAATCATCAGGTAACGACAACTTAGATGGATTTGGTTTAGAGCAATTTACCCCTAGATAGGGATTATTAATTTTTATTATATTATATTATGTCAGAAGAAGTAAAACAAGAAGGAGAATTTAAATTAAAACCTAAATCTCCTAAAATTAAAGGTCAAGGTAATATCGTTCCAGATGTAACTAAGATAGACTTAAGTAAACCGCAAAAAGAAGAAACAGATGCCATTCAAGAGCAAGAAACAAGAACAGTGGTTGATGATAAACAAGCCGGAGATATACAAAAAGTGGAAGAACAAGTACGGGAGCCCGGCGAGATTCCTAAAGTTGAAATCAAAAGCGAAGAGTTAGAGTCACCACTTCAAATAATAGAAGATGAAGACGATAACGCTGAAGAGATCACAATGGTTGGAGGCACTGAAAGTCCCAACACCTCACAGGAACAAAAAGAAGTACTACCGCAAACTCAAACACAAGAGTTACCAGAAAACGTAGATAAATTAGTTTCTTTTATGAAAGAAACAGGTGGTACGATAGATGACTACGCTAGATTAAACGCTGATTACAGCGATATAGATGGAGAGACTCTACTAAGAGAATACTATAAACAATCTAAACCCCACTTAGATTCAGAAGAAATTCAATTTGTAATTGAAGACTCTTTTAATTTTGATGAGGATTTAGACGAAGCAAGAGACATTCGAAAGAAAAAACTTGCATACAAAGAAGAAGTTGCAAAAGCTAAAAGCTATTTGGATTCAGTTAAGGATAAATACTACGCAGAGATCAAGTTGAGACCTGGGGTTAATCCTGAACAACAAAGAGCTACAGACTTTTTTAACCGATATAATGAAGAGCAAGTTGCTACAAAAGCTAATCAAGACAGATTTAGACAGCAGACAGATGAACTTCTTAACAACGAATTCAAAGGTTTTGATTTTAAAGTTGGAGAGAAAAAATTCAGGTATGGTGTTAAAGATCCAGTTAAGGTTGCAGAAAGCCAAAAAGACATTTCAAGCTTCATTGGGACGTTCCTAAATGAAAAAGGCGAAGTAAATGACACTAAAGGTTATCACAAAGCTTTATATGCAGCTAGAAACGCTGATACTATAGCACAACACTTTTATGAGCAAGGTAAAACCGACGCTATTAAAAGCCAGTTAGCTAAGTCTAAAAACATAAGCACAGAGCCTCGTAAAACTCAAGATGGCAGTGTGTTTATTAATGGGATGAAAGTAAAAGCGGTAACAGGCCAAGACTCTTCGAGGCTAAAAATTAAAACAAGAAAATTTAACAATTAAAAATTAAACAATTATGGGAACACTAGCCCCACAATTTGGCTCGATTATACCATCGCAGTCACAACAATTATTACAGTCTAACTACTTGCAGTTTAACACTGGAACTGGAAAAGACTTTGCACAACAGTATCTACCTGAGATCTACGAACAAGAAGTAGAGCGTTACGGAAACAGAACTCTTTCTGGATTCTTACGTATGGTTGGAGCTGAAATGCCAATGACATCAGATCAAGTTATCTGGTCAGAACAAAATCGTTTACACATCGCTTATAATGATTGTACTAATGATGGAGTAACAGGAATTCAAATAGGAAACATAGGAGGTACTAGCATTGCTGGAACTTTAATTCAAAATGTTATTTCTCCTGGTCAAACTATCGTTATTTTAGATGATTTAGGAGCTGAGTTAAAAGCTATAGTTACTTCTTCTCACCCAAACACAGGTGCTTTAGTAGTAGCTCCTTATACAGCTGCTGACACTTCTTCAATATCTACCGTAACAGACGCCGTGAAGATATTCGTTTATGGTTCTGAGTTTAACAAAGGATCTCAAACATCTTCATGGGATGGTTCTGCTGGAGCGATCACAGGAACTACTAATGTAAGTATTGACCCTACGTTTACTCAATTTAGCAATTCTCCTGTTATTATTCGTAACGGATATACTATCAACGGATCTGATATGTCTCAGATTGGATGGGTAGAAGTAGCTACTGAAGACGGAACATCTGGATACTTATGGTATTTAAAAGCTGAATCAGAAACTCGTTTACGTTTTGAAGATTACTTAGAGATGAGTGTGGTTGAAGGTGAGCTTGCTTCTGCAACTGCTGCTGGATCTGCTAACGCTGCTGGATTTAAAGGTACTCAAGGTTTGTTTGCCGCCGTAGGCGACAGAGGAAACGTTGAAGTTGCTTTTAGTGGAAATAACTTAGATGACTTTGATGCTATTCTATCTAACTTAGATACTCAAGGAGCTATTGAAGAAAACATGTTATTCTTAAACCGTGCTACTTCTTTAGAAATTGACGGTATGTTAGCTGGCGTTTCTGCAGGAGCTCAAGGTGGTACTGCTTATGGATTATTTGAAAACTCTGAAGAAATGGCATTAAACCTAGGGTTTAGTGGTTTCCGTAGAGGATCTTACGATTTCTATAAGACTGACTGGAAATACTTAAATGACGCTTCAACTCGTGGTGCTCAAACAGGTATTAGTTCAATCGAAGGTTTGTTAGTACCAGCTGGAACTTCTACAGTTTACGATCAAATTTTAGGAACTAACATCCGTAGACCATTCTTACACGTGCGATATAGAGCTTCTCAAACAGAAGATCGTCGTATGAAGTCTTGGTTAACTGGATCAGCAGGTGGCGCTTTCACAAGTACTCTTGATGCAATGGAGGTTAACTTCCTATCTGAAAGATGTTTAGTAGTGCAAGCTGCTAACAATTTCGTATTATTCAAAGGAGCATAATTTGCTCTGGTAGGTTTACCCTCGTTGAACTGACGGGGGTAATTCTTACCTTTATTAAATTATTAAATTATATTATATTATGGCTAAAAAACAAACAGTCCAAGATACGTCTTGGGAAATTAAAGATAGAACTTATTTAACAACGGGTAGTCAAAAACCATTAACATTAAAAATCCCTTCTAAACACTCACTTAGGCATGCGCTTCTCTATTTTGATGAGAAAACCAATGAACAACGAGAGCTTAGATACGCAACCAACCAGAACTCACCTTTTAAAGATGAGCAAAAAGGAGAAGTTACTTTAGGGCATATTGTTTTTAAAGATGGTTCTTTGTTTGTACCTAAAAGAAATCAAGTACTACAAAAAATATTATCACTGTATCATCCTCTAAAACATAAATTATATAAAGAACTAGATCAAATTGAAATTGCTCAAGATGATTTATTTGAATTAGAATTAGAGATTGATGCTTTGAATGCAGCGCAAAACATAGATGTAGATCAAGCTGAAGCTATATTAAGAGTTGAGATTGGATCTAGAGTATCAGAGATGAGTTCTAAGGAGCTTAAAAGAGATTTATTGTTGTTCGCTAAGAACAATCCTAAACTATTCTTAAACTTAGCAAATGACGATAATGTTCAATTACGTAATTTTGCCATTAGAGCAACAGAGGCTAAGATTATTAAACTAGCTGATGACCAACGATCATTCACATGGGCTTCAAATGGACGTAAATTAATGACGGTTCCGTTTGATGAAAACCCTTACTCAGCTATGGCATCTTTCTTTAAAACAGACGAAGGCATACAAGTCTTCCAATCTATAGAGAAAAAATTCTCATAACATGTAATATTAATAAGGGAGGTGTAATGCCTCCTTTATTATAATAAAAATAAATAATGGCTATAAACGTAAATACAGTATATCAAACTGTTTTAATGATACTGAACAAAGAACAGCGGGGTTATATGACTCCTACTGAATTTAATACAGTAGCAACACAAGTACAGTTAGAAGTATTTGAAAAATACTTTGATGATCTTAATCAGCAACTACGTATACCTCAAGCGGATACGGATTACGCGGATAGACAAGAAAATATTGATGAAAAAATAGCTATTTTCAAAACTTTTGGTAATGCATTGTACACTACGGATGGTAGTTTATCATACTTTGAATTACCTATAGACGACGCATATACAGAGGAGGTTGTTTTTTATAGATTAGGCAACGTGCTTTATAACGATGAAAAAGTCGTTCAAAGACTTGATAGGCATGAGTTTTATTATGCTAATCAATCTAGACTTACAAAACCTACCACTACAAACCCAGCTTATCTTTATGAAAATCAAAAATTATTTGTAAAACCAACAAGTATAATTGATAAAATAAAAGTAGACTACATAAAAAAACCAAAAGATGTAGTATGGGGATTCACAGTTGGTGGATTAGGCCAATACCAGAGTGATAGGAATTCCCAAACTACTACTAGTGTTGATTTTGAATTACACGTATCAGAACAAAGTGAAGTTATATTAAAAGTATTGCTCTATGCTGGAATAGTAATAAGAGATCCTCAAATAGTTCAAGCAGCTGCAGCGCAAGTTCAAGCTGACGAAGCAAATAAAAAAAGTTAACAAATGGCTATACCTAATAATGGTTTAATAACCGAAACTAATTCACAGTATTATGCTGGTTCTCAAACTTTCGAGGCGCCTATAGTTAATTCTGCTCTAACAACTACTTTTGATACTGATTTAGTTTTTGGTAGTTATGATCCAACTACAGCTGAGTATAATTTAAATAACTTTAAACTGTACGTAAGCGCTTCAGGATTTCCCGGAACCTTTATAGAGTATGCTTCAAGTTACACTGTAGCTAATAACGTGATACAGTTGACAACATCACCTCAGCCCGGCGAGTGGTTTGTTGTTCAGTTGCTTAGTCAATTTGGTGGTAACTACGGAGATAGAGACGCTTTTGGAGATACAGTTGAAGACAACTATGGTGGTTATGCTTATACAACATTAGAAGACGTGATAACTAATTTTATGGTTGGTTACGTTGGCGCTGGAAAATTAATTCCCAGTGTAAAAACAACTGATGTAATGTTTTTTGCTAAAAGAGGATTACAAGAATTTAGTTATGATACATTAAAAAGCATTAGATCTCAAGAGCTAAACATACCTAGTAATTTAAGTATACCGCTTCCTCAAGATTATGTTAATTACGTAAATGTTTCTTGGATTGATAATCAAGGAGTTAAGCATATCATATACCCTACGACCTTGACTACTAATCCTTACGAGATACCAGGTCAAGATGCTGATGGTTTACCTATACAAGACAATTTAGGTGAAAACATAGATACTACTTCTATAACAGAAGATAGATGGGCTACTAATAATTTAGAGGAAATAAATGCAGCTCAAAGTAATTTAACTGGTATGTTATTATCAGATGGTCTAGGTTATCCAGGAATGTATGGAGATAATTATATTGGCCAAAGATATGGACTACAACCTGAGACAGCTCAAATCAACGGATGGTTTACTATAAATGAAAGAAACGGTAAAATGTCTTTTTCTAGTGATCTTGCTAATAAGCTTATAGTATTAGAATATATTTCTGACGGTCTAGGCTATGACGCTGACATGAAGATACCTAAGTTAGCTGAAGAGGCACTGTATGCACATATAAGTCATGCAATACTAGCTACTAGAATTAACCAACCAGAATACGTTATACAAAGATTAAGACGTGAAAAAAGTGCTAAACTTAGAAACGCTAAGATTAGACTGTCAAATATAAAATTAAATGAGTTTGTTCAGATTGCTCGAGGTAAATCTAAATGGATTAAATACTAAATTGAATGGCTGAAGTTAAAAATGCTTTTATAAAGTCTAAAATGAATAAAGACCTGGATAGCAGACTGCTGCCTTCAGGTGAATATCGTGATGGACAAAATATACAAGTTAGTAAATCAGAAGGCGAAGATGTAGGTGCTTTAGAAAACGCTGTTGGAAATATTCCAGCCGTAGCAACACAAGGAGATGTAGATTTTAGCGTTTTATCAGGATGTGGTTGTAATTTAAAATCAATAGGTATTTTTGCTGACACTAATTCGGCTAACATATATGTATTTTTAACAGACTATGGGCCGGACACAGAAGCGGAAAACAACAAATATTCGCCTACGTCTAATAACTATATATATTCTTACAATACACTTACGACAACTACTGTAAAACTAGTTGAAGGATCTTTTTTAAATTTTTCTCAAAATAATCCTATATATGGTATAAACGTTTTAGAAGACTTATTATTTTGGACTGATAATAGAAATCAACCTAGAAAAATAAATTTAAGCCTTGCTAATCCAGACGTATTAGAAGCGCCTACATATTATACAAGCGAAGATACTATATCTGTTGCTAAATATAATCCTTATGAAGTTATTGATTTGTACTATCTTGACGGTCCTCCAAATCAACCATCTAATATTTACGTAAGTTCTCTTCAAGATGTTACTTCGTTGAATCTTCCAGACGGAAGTGCTAATCCATATTATAACGCGGATTGGCCAGGAGATCCTGATTATTTAGAAGATAAATTTGTTACGTTTAGCTATAGATTTAAATTTATTGATGGAGAGCAGTCGATAATGGCTCCTTTCACTCAAGAAGCTTTTATTCCTAAGCAAGACGGTTATTTTTTAGGAGACAATGAAGATGATGCTTATAGAAGTACTATAGTTAGATTCATGGAAAACAAAGTAAATAGTGTTGGGCTTTACGTACCTCTTCCGTTTGCAGCGAATGAATTAAGCAGTAAGTTAAATGTTTCTGAAATAGAAATACTATACAAAGAGTCAGATTCTTTAACTGTTAAAGTTTTAGACTCAGTGCCATCTAGCTCGTTCAAAGTTCTTAATGACGGATCAGCTAACACTACATTTAATTATCTTTACGACTATCAATCTCGAAAACCTTATAAAACTCTACCAGAAAGTGAAATAATAAGAGTTTACGATAAGGTTCCCGTTAAGGCTTTTGGCCAAGAGGTTATAGGCAATAGAATTGTTTATAGTAATTTTCAAGATAAGCACACTCCTCCGCCTACAATAGATTATGATACAGCTGTTACGCCAAAAGAAAATTTTGACGTGAGTAGTGATAATAAATCTACATGGACTACCAGTGAGAGAGAGTATCCAATGCACACAGTAAAACAAAATAGAAACTATCAAGCTGGCTTTGTGTTGTCTGATAGATATGGAAGACAATCAACAGTTATACTTTCCCCTGTTACAGACAAAAAACAAACAGACATAGCTACTGGCATTATTTTTGGAGGTTCAACATTTTATCATCCATACACAGCAGATCCAGCAGTTAATGATATTGATTCATGGCCAGGAGACTCTTTAAAAATATTATTAAACAATCCAATACCTTCTGCTTTAGAAGATCAAACGATAAAAGGATATCCTAGCTTATATAATGGAGATCCTAATAGTGCTGACTATAATCCCTTAGGATGGTATTCTTATAAAATTGTTGTGAAGCAAACAGAACAAGAATATTACAATGTGTATTTACCTGGTATATTAAACGGATATCCAGATTACATTAGTGCTACTGGTGTGCCACCAGATCCTGAAAATTCAATAGCGCATATAACTCTTATAGGTGACAATATAAATAAAGTTCCTAGAAACTTAACTGAAGTTGGTCCAGAGCAAAAACAATATGGCAGTGAAGTTCAGTTGTTTGGTAGAGTTACTCCTGAAAACTCAGCAACCCCATCAAACACTATACCATATTATCCTCAAATAAACTCTCAAACTGTTGTTACTATATCAGAGCAAAATAATTTATTTGCCGATGTTGATCCTATTGTTCCTTATGGTACAATATATCAAACAGACTCTAATCCATATGTAGCTAGGTTAGCTCAAAATAACGTAGGAAATCCACCAGAAACTCTACCACTTCCGATAGGATCTCAACAGGTAAGCACGGGAACAATACCACTAGATTATAATATACTATTAGGTATATTCGAAACAGCACCTGTAGAGTCTTTACTAGATATTTTCTGGGAAACTTCAACAGCTGGTTTAATATCAGATTTAAACAAAGCTGCCGGAGCAGACAACAGCGCTAGTGGCTTTTTTAATTTTAACTATATACAAACTGAAGCTTCTATAGCTGGTGATTCCGTAACAGAACTTCCTTTTGCTCCGTCTACAGACAGCGGTCTTGGAGCTCAACCTATGCAGTTTAGTTCTATTCCTGTAAGTTCTTTTAACGTAAGCAGTGCAGGTGTTGACATAACGTCTGATTTTGTATTTGCTAAAATCAATGCAAACAGCCCTTCTCCTACTGGTAGCCCTACCTTAGGCTACGATTCATACTTAATAACTGTAGCGAATCCAAAAAGATTTAGAGCAGATGGATCTCAAAATACATTTACTTTTTCTTTTTCAATAACAAACGACACTCCCGGAATACCTCAGCCTCCAGCCACGATAACTAGAACAGTTATAAGTGTTCTTGGTAACGAATCTCCGTCAATAGATGGATATACCGGAGTTGCTGTTCCTCCTGTTATTGATGCTCCTGCAGACAGACCAGAATCTTCGGTTTTATATACGTTTTACGGTAAAAATGGAGCTACAGCCTTATCAGGTGCCGATCAATTATTAGACTTAAAATGGAGTATTCAAAGCGGTTCGCAGATTCCAGCTACTCCAGTGTTAACCGTGCAAACTATAGGTTCAACAGGACAGCTTTCTGATCCAGGAAACGCAGCTAGAGGAGGTTATAGCTTTAATCTAGTGTTAAAAGACGCTGAAGGCAATTCAGGTTTTAAAGAGGTTGTTCAGAATGTTTCTATTGCTTTTGGCCAAGAACAGACTAACCTAGAATTTGGATCATCAGGTTTGCAAAGTAAAATTTTAAGTAAAGGATTACAATCTTCTGGTTTATTCTGGGGTTCTGACTATAGTGACCCTTCTTTAATAGATACATCTGTAATACCTGTTAGTGGATTCATATCAACAGGATCTGGAACCGGTTCTAGAAATGCTTATCAAAATGTATCAGGAGTTGTAGGCGGAACTGATTTTGTATTAAATAACACTGGTCTACAAGGTGCGGACATTAATAGAGACTACAGAATATACGAATCAAGCTCAAATCCCGTTGATGATCAAGATAATAAATATAGATGGAAAAATGAAAATTATAAACCTTCTTACTTTGGTACTGGTGACAATTCTGATAGTAGTTTAAAAAAGGGTACCGCTTATATTAAGTTAGATTTTAGATTTAAAGGCTGGCCTAGTTACAGTGACGATTCTTACGGACTTGCAGGATCTGGAGGAGAACAAAACATTAGCGCGGAAAATCAACTTGGAGTATCTTGGTTAGCCTACTTGCAATACAGACCAAACAGTACGAGCGCTTGGACTACAGCGACAGACGTAGAAGGTAAAGATATCAGTTTTGGAAATACCCAACAAAATCAATTAGGTTTATCAGGCGCAGGTTCGAGTATAGGTGGCGATAATTTTTTAACTCAAGGTGTTTTAGTTGATTCTACTACTTCTGCCCCTTGGTCATTGCCTCAACAAGGAGAACTAGCTGAAAACATAGCTGTTTCTACATCGCAATGGGTTGGAGCGTCAAATTTGAATGCTAGCGTATCTACTCAAGGTAGCAACAATAAAATACCTTCGGCTACATCTTCTAAGGTGTTTGTTTTTGGTAAAGATCAAGGATACAAATCGTCTCCTGATAGGTTTGGTGAATATAGACTTTTAGTTAAATACCCACAAAGCATACAGGGACAACCATATGCACGAATGGTTCCTACGCCAAACCAACCCTTTATGCCTAATTGGATTTTAAATGGAAGTAACGGAGCTTACGCTGGTGGTCCTTTGTTAACTGATTTTAACATAGACGTTAGGGTTTCTTTTGGAGACTTTTACTACAAAGACGCTAATACGCCTTCTTCTTTTGGATATAAAATCTCAACTCCAACTGCTATAGAATTCCAAGCATCATTCCAAAATCCAACAAAAGAAGTTTGGGCAAGAGAGTGGTCTCACAAATATGTAACTCAGTTTTATAATGATGCTGATTTAACTGAACTAGCTACTGGGTTTATAGCCAACGATAATTGGTATAGTTATTCTGCATTAACCGATCAAGGTAATCCTTTAAATACACAAAGTGGATCTGAAAACTCTGGAGTTTCTGGATTTGGCACACCAAACGATACTTCTTTGTTAAATGGAGCTAGTATAGCGAACAGAAGATGGGTTGCTCAATTCGATTCTACTGGTAAAAAAATAAAAGGAACAGCTAAACCTTGTAACAGCGGGGATTTGAGCAACAGGTAAATCATAGTACATTTCAATAATAATAGGTGATAATATAATATGGGAGTAATAGAAGTTAAATATTTCAACAGTTTTATACTAAGAAAAACTCTTGGTGCATCAGATCTTCCTGTGTGGAATGGCTCTAGAGGAGACAACACGTACCCTAAAACAGCCGTAGTTGACCCTAAAAACTGGGCTGTAGAAGAATCTAGAATACGAGGAGGCTATAACAATACCTCTGTTCAGTTAGGTGTTAAAGCTTATTTAGTAGAAGATAATCCAAACGCATCTGTTAGGGTTAATTCTATGATATATTCAGGTATATTTAATTCTAGAACAGGTATAAACGACACTAATGTTTTTTCTATTGGAGAAGACATTATTAAAAGTGTTAATCCGGCCAATGGATCAATACAGCGATTATACGCTGAGAACACAAATCTAACTATATTTCAAGAATCTAAAATCAGTAGAGCCTTGATAGATAAAGACGCTATATATTCTGCAGAAGGAGGTGGAACAGTAACATCATCTAATTTAGTAATTGGAGCTGTACAGCCTTACAAAGGTAACTACGGTATAAGTAGAAATCCAGAAAGTTTTGCGGTTTACGGGTTTAGAAAGTACTTTACCGATAAAGACCGTAATGCTGTTTTAAGGCTTTCTAATGACGGTTTAACGGAAATATCTAGTTATGGTATGTCTGACTTCTTTAGAGACGAATTAAGCACTTTAGATTCTAATGTGTCTAGTTTAGGTAGATCTGTAGGTGGTTGGGATATACATAACAAACAATATATATTATCTTTACAACCTTCAGACGGTAGTTATTCTACTTTAGCCTTTGATGATAGTGTAAATGGTTTCCCAAGCTTTTTTAGTTTCAAACCAGATCAAAGCGTTAGTTTAAAAAATAACTTCTACACTATGAAGGATGGTGTTCTTTATTTACATCACTCTTCAAGAGCTAAAAGAGGTAATTTCTACGGCGTTCAAAACAAATCAAGTGTTACTTTTGTTTTTAATCCTAAAGTAAGCATGTCTAAGGTGTTTAAAACTGTTAATTACGAGGGTAGTAACGGTTGGCAAATAAATTCTTTTGCGTCTGACATTACAGGTGTAAATACACCAAACACAGTAAATAGCGCGGCTAATGATCAAGACACTACAGTTCAAGTGTATAGCTATAATCAAGGTTCTTATGATAATCTTGGCAATGAATATGGAGATGGTACAACTAGATTAATACCACCTATCAATCATGCTGGATTTACTAGAAAAGAAAATAAGTATATGGCTAATCTTGTAAACAGCAGTCCAGCGTCAGCTGGTGAAGTTGAACTTCAAAACAATGCAGATCTAGCAAAAGTTGGTTATGCTTGGGGCGCAGCAATGACTGGTATAAAAGGTTATTTTGCAACTGTAACAGCTTCAACAGATAATGTTACTGATCCAGGTGGAATGAAAGAATTATTTGCAGTCTCTTCAGATTACGTAGAGTCATCATATTAAATTAAATTAAATGGAATTAAATATACGAAAACTAAAAGAATCTGATTGGGATACTTTAGTTAGCCTTTGGAAAATGTGGCCTGATTGGCAAACGCATCCAACTAAAGCTCTGCTACCTGAAAATGGAACTGGTGGACTTATAGTTGAAAAAGACGGAATAGCAATTATAGCTGGATTTATATATACAACTAATTCTAAAATTGGCTGGATGGAGTGGATAGTTTCTAATGCCGACTATAGAGAAGACGACAGAAAACAAGCTAGTGAACTTCTAGTATCAGGCCTAGAGCACGTTGCTAAGATTAGCGGATGCGAAGTAATATTAAGCATAGGTAGAAGTAAGGGTTTGATTGAAACACATAGAGATTTAGGTTACACAATAGATAAAGATCCTTCTTATGAAATATCAAAAAAAATAGTATAAAATGGGAATAGTAACAGCAGCAATAATTGGAGCATCAGTAGCCGTAGCAGGTTCAGCAGTAGGTGCAATAAGCGCGCATCAAGGCAAGCAAAGAGCTAAAGGTCAAATGATGACAGCTCAAAGAGAGCTAGAGGAACTAGAATTAAATAGACAAGACGTCATAAATCCCTATGAAGGTGTAACTAACTTATCAGATATGGTTTCAGATGTAAGTAACATGGCATCAAATCCATTTGCTAATTTATCTGTATCAACAGCGGCTGCCGAAATGCAAGTTGAAGAAGCTGATATAGCTTTAGCTAATACCCTTGATACTCTTAGAGCTACTGGTGCCAGCGCTGGTGGAGCAACCGCTTTAGCTAGAATGGCTTTAGAAAGTAAAAAAGGCGTTGCCGCCAGTATAGAACAACAAGAAGCTAACAATCAAAAAATGAGAGCTTCTGGAGAAGAAAGACTTCAGGGTATAGAGATGACCGAAGCTAAACGTGTTCAGAATGTTGGTCTAAGCCAAGCTGAAAAAGTGCAAAAGGCCGATGTAGAAGGAGCTATATACGAGTTTGAAACTCAAGAAAGTAGAACCGAGCAACAGTTAAACAGAAAACAAGGTCAAATAGACAACGCAAGCCAGAGAATGCAATCGGCTAACGCGGCTAAAGGTGCGGCTATTGGAGGCGGAATAAGTGCTGTTGGAAATATATTTGGTAGCAAAGCAGCATACACAGGATAAACAAAATTAAAATGGCTGAAAACAACAATTTTACTACAATAAACAAACAGGTTAATAAGATCTGGAATGACGCTGCTTATGGTGTTGTTGAAGAGGTTTCTAGCAGCATTAGCAAAGCTGAAGCTTCTATGTCTAAATCTCAAAAAGAAGCTGCGCAAGTGCAAAGAGATGTTTCTTCTAGGTTTTTTCAAAATACAGAAGCGGCTTTAATACAAACTCAAAAAGGTAGTATAAGAAACCCAGCTTTAGCTGAATTAGGCAACGAATTGATTTGGGGTATATATCATTCTAGCGCTACCGTTGAAAACGCTAAAGATAGAACAGAAAGAAGAGACGCTAGTATTCAAACCGGTTCTTTAGAAAAGTCTCTTCAAGAGCTGTATAAAGTTATAGAGTTAGGTAAAGAAAATGATCCTTTGTTTTTATTAGAGTATTTTGGTAGAGATGGTATGAAGTTTCCAGGTCAGCCAGGAGGTATGGCTTTAGTTGGAGGAGAAACACCTACATGGTGTAAAACTATGGTTATAAGAAATGGACTAGATGGAGGTAATTCTGAAGAAAAATATTATATAGGGGTAGACGGCGAAGTTAGACTTAGATACTCAGGTTCTATACTGAACGGTGAAATAGTAGACAAACCAGCTTTACAGTGGTTAGCTTATGATCCTGGTCTTATACTTGACTTAAAGGGTGATAACATTAAAATGCTACAATCTCCTAGCACGTTGGATTCTGCTGGTGAACCTATAGGCATACTAGATAAAAGCTTGCAATATAATGATCCTTTTTTATTACTAGATAAAGCTTATCAAGAAATTTCTGACGATGGAAAAACTCAAACAGAGTTTATACCAGCTAACATGTCAATGATTATACAGTCTATAAAACCAAAATTAAGAGCTAAAGCTAGTTCTTTACTTTCTGATTACACATTAGCTAATAACGCGTGGAGAAATGTTTTTAACATGGAAGAAGATTTAAAGTTTACTGTAGCTCCAAA
>Ga0307488_10002021_pt1 | contig 17120 bp, 31 predicted proteins | sample SB02metaG_FD_202248 | JGI IMG/M metagenome (GOLD analysis project Ga0307488, IMG submission 202248) | Sea-ice brine microbial communities from Beaufort Sea near Barrow, Alaska, United States - SB 0.2 | ecosystem: Environmental > Aquatic > Marine > Coastal | place: USA: Alaska | collected... | reverse complement strand
CAGGTATTGCCCGCCGCGTCATTGTCATGCATTTTGACCCTCTTTTCTTCGGTCATATGTGACAAAGTGCTTCACACCACTTACTCGTAGCGACGTAGCGACTTTGAGTGCTAAGTCGTCCAAATGGAAAGTTCTGATTGGTCGAACGGGACGACTTAGCACGCCAAGTCGTCAAGTCACTATATGGTTTGACGCACTTTGTCATAGAGTCCTGTGACGAGGCGGGCAATGTCTCAGGCCCTGCCGTGAGCGCCGCCACGCCGCGATCCGCCACCTCCGCTTCTGCAGCGTCTTGTCGAGGACCTCCTCCTCCGCTGCTGTCTCCGAAACGCGCCGCCGCCGCCGCCCCCGCCGCCTCTGACGCCTCCCACCAGGGGCTTACTCTCGTTACCTTTTCCGCTCGACATTAGTACCTCGAGGTGATAAACGGGATGATGAAAGTGGCTCGAGGAACAACAGTACTGGTACCGAAGAGTAAAGATTGATTTAGAATGGAACGAGGAACGAGTGTAAGGCCCAGCCTCACGCTGCGACAACTTCCGGAACAGCCCCAGGAGGTCCGGGCACGCGCCCTTCTCGACGGGCACCGGCGTCGCCGCCGCCGCCGCCGCGTTCTCACTCGCGGCGTTGTCGCCCTCCGTCTCCGCGTCGGCCGTGGGGTAGAGGTACAAGCTGAATTGACAGCATAACTTTAAATCAGTTTATCTGATGACATTTTAAGACAAGCCGGCGTTCGAAAACGTATTTACCCAAAACGTCTGGAGTTCAAGTGTCCGAAGAAAACGTTTTCGAACGCCGGCATGTCTTCAGATGTCAGTTCCAAGCACTGGAAGCAGGCGCCTTCAAAAATGGGGTTCAACTTACACCACCCCACCGTGGGATCGAAGCACGCCGCGGCCAACGAAAGTGGGGCACCCGTGAGTGGCGCGTTGCGGCGAGCAATGACGGCGGTCGCGTGCGCCACACACTTGGTCACGAAGTCCAGCGCCGCCGCCGGCGCAGGCTTGCGGGGCGCGGCGCGCGGCAGCGTCAGCGGCACCAGTTGCACGAGCAATAGGGTCATGGGGAACAAGCACCAGAGCCGAGTTCGGACGTGCCCGCATGACGTACCATCAGGATGAATGCTCATACAGACGCACGGACTCGGGTTGTCGATTCAGCGTCGGTCGAGAGGTTACTCTCATTCCCCCCCCCGCCTAGCGCGCGCATGATGGTGCGGTGACGCCGCGCAAGCTCGGGCGTTGTGGTTTTGTGGGCGTCGGGGGCCGGCGCGTGGGGCGCGACGGCTCGCTCGAACAGCGCCGCCTCGCCGGCGCCTCCGACCCAGTCGGGGCGCCGCCGCCGCAGCTTGCGGAGGAGGCGCGCCGCCGCAGCCAGCGACACATCCGCCGCCACCGCCGCCGCCACTGCCGTCACCGCTGCATAATCCTCCTCGCCCGCCGGCCCTGCCTCCCCTTCCTCACCTCTGCCACCGGACACTCCCTGGCCCATCGCAAACCACACCAAACGCTCAGCCGCGGGCAGCAACTCTGTCCGCTCCGAACTTTCCGAGCCCTCGCACGAAACGAGATGAGACTCCAGGGACACCGCCGCCGCAGGCAGCCCGCAGCAAAGCACGCGCGCTGCCAAGGTGCCGCGTGGTGCTGCCTTGGCCGCCGCAGCCAGCACAGGCATCCAACCGACCAGGCCGGCGATGCCTGCGAGGTACAGCGCGCATGCGTCCCCGAGGCGGAAGAGGTCATTCCCGACATCTGCGGAAGCGGCGGTGGCGGTGGCGAGGGCGGCAGCGGCGGGGATGGCGGCGGCGGCAGCGGCGGAAGCGGCGGCGACGCCAGGGGCAGTGGAAGCGGCGGCGGCGGCGGCAGCGGCAGCGTTGGCAGCGGCGGCGGAAGCATTAGGAATTGGGGCGTTGGCGACGTCCCTAAGGAGGGCGTGTGTAGCGGTGGTTGTGGCGGCCTCATCAGCGTCGGCGCCCAACGCGACGAGCGCTGAGACAGTAGCGCCGGCCCACGCGGCGCCGCATCCGCCCCGCCGCGTCGGCATCGCCGCGAGGCGCCGGGCCGTCAACAACGGAAGCGCCAGCTGCAGCGCCCCCTCCAACGCGTTGTCTCCGTGCATTAAAGCCAGGAATGATCTCCCCGCCACGTCATCAACTTGCATGTTCGACCCTCGTGTCTTGAATGAAAGGTATCCTAACCTTTGACGGGGTGAGCAATATCTGCCTACCCAACGCAATTTGATCCCTCATTTCTTGAGTTAAGCTAGCATCATATGACGTGGCGATCATCATCTAGCAGGCCCTACCGTGCGTGGCGGTCATAGCCCGCTCGATGCGTGACCACGCAATAGGGCCCATCAGTTTCCTGTGCGTGATGATAGGCGGTGTGTGCCTCGAGCGTCAGCGTGAGCGCTGCTTAATCGGAGAGGTTGACATGTTTCGTGTGGCTATCATGGGTTTTTAGAGATGCTGAAGTAGAGCCTCGGGGCAGATATTGCTCTCCACATCATAGGATGCCATTGACATCGAGAACGAGGGTACAATGTGCATGTCGATGACGTGGCGGGCAATGTCTGCCACGCCCAACCAAGAGACGCTGGCCGCCGAAGAGGCGTGATCCTCCGTCCCCCCTGTGCCGGCCAACCCACGATGGTGCCGGCCGCCGGCCACATCCTCCTCTTCCTCCTCCGATTTGTATCGGCGCGAATTCAATTTGAAACCAAAACTTGAAAGCGGTTCATCATAATTTAGTATCAAGCGCTGGCACCGAGCGCGGTCAGCCCAGGGTCGCACTGGGGTCAACCTGCACTGCCCTACCGATGACCCCTCCTCCTCACTTGATGACCCCGCCTCCTCCTCCTCGCCGCTGGAGCTGTCAGCACCGTCCGCCTGGCCTCCCCCGCCGCCGGCCGCCAGCGCCGTGAGGTGCGCCCCAAACAGCGCTGTTACCATCTCCGCCCACGGCGCCGCTGCGGCGGGCTCCAGGGGGGGCGGCCACGCCCACGCCTCCGCCGCCGTCAGCACCCACGCTGGAACCGAAGTCTCCGCTGATATCAGTTGCGTCAGATTGTGCATCAGGGTGCCCGACGTGCCCCCGGAGAGCAGGGCCATTGCTTTGTCCCTTAAACCGCTTGAGTCATCCCACTGGCATACCTCAAAGCTGTTCACGGTAAGCCGTGCAGGACCTCCCCTAAGTGTTCTCTTGTCGGCTGGCACTCTCACCGTTGTGTCCCTGGACCCTTCAGAAATCTGACTATATTCCTCTACGAGACTAAAGCGTAAGCTGAAAATGTACGTAGGGAAGGCCCTGCCGGAGAGCACGGCTCCGCGCCCCGCCGCCGCGGCCACCACCAGGTCGGCTGCCGCCCCGCCGCCCTCCGCCCGCCCCGCCGCCGCCGCCACCAACGCATCCAGCGCCGGCCGCTGCCACCGTGACACCTCCGCCCCGTCCCCGCCCCCGGTCCCGGCACCGGCCAGCTGCCGCAACAGCTGTGCCAGCAACGCGTTTCCGTTTGCAAATCCCTCTGCCTCGGCGGCTGCCCCCTGGAGCCTGGCCAACACATCATCCCACAGCGCCGGCGCCGCTTTGATGACAGAAGTCAGTATCACCGCCGCCGCCGCGCCCGTGGGCGGAGGGCCAACACCCGCTACACCCCCCACTCCCTCAGCACCCTCTGCCGCCCCTGCCGCGCCGCCGCCGGAAGGAAGGCACCACGCCACAACGGCCCCCGCGTCGCCGTCGGGCAAACACGCGGGTCCGTGCGCGGCAATGAGTGCGGCGATGAGGTCGGCTCCCGCGGAGGTTGGTCGGACAGCCGTCAGGCGCAGCGCGGCTGCAGCGAGCGGTCGGGCGAAACACTCGACGACCCAACTCGCGTCGGAAGAGGAAGATGCTCTCCTATCCCTCTTGGCTGCGGCGGCGGAGGAAGTGTCCGCCGCTAGCAGCAATGCGTCGTGAAACGCGCGCACCCGCGATGCGCCCGCCGCATCCACCCCCCCTGACATGGATCCTCCAGGCTCGTCCCCTCCACCGATCAGAAGAGCCTGACAGACATTGATCGCCGCGTCATAGGACGTCAATTGTCTCACATAACGAGGGCTCAAAATGTGCTTCGATGACGTGGCGGGCAATGGGCGTGGCAGATATAGATGGCCCAGCCATTGGATGAAATTCAACTCAAGAGACGAGGGTTCAAAGTGCGTGCCGATGACGTGGCGGGCAGCATCTGCCAGGCCCTGCCAATCAGGGCTACAGCTCGGTCACTGAGCTTCCCCCAGAGGTTCGTCATCACGCCCCTCAAATCCGGTTTGGAAGTCAACGTCGCCAGCACGTAGGGTGAGATACAAACTGCTCGCCATGTCAGCGTCAGAGGATCACATGTAACTCAATATACGAGGGTTTGCAACATGGTGGATGACGTGGCGAGCAGGTGTACGTCAACCCTGCCAGCACTTCACAAAGCACCTCGCGCACCCCCGCCGCCGCCGACCCCGCCCCGCCGCCAGCCGTTGCCTCCAGGCCCAGATGCAGCGGCGCAAGTTGAAATTGAAAGCAACAGTTGAAAGCTGTTAGTGATGTTCTAGATTCAAGCGCTGGAACCGTAGGCGCTTTCAATACGGGTTTTGATACAGGCAACCTGCACCGCCCTACCCAGCGCCTCCTGCCCCCACCGCTCCGCCACCGCCGCCAGCAACAGACTCTGACGATAGCTCGCCGGATCCGCCGCGCTCTTGCCCGCGACCAGAACACCATAGAGCAGGGAGCAACCCACATTATGAACCAGAACAAAGTCAGTAAGGAGAGTGGGGTACATCCGACATAAGGTTAGTCAGCAGAGTAGCGAGTCGTCACAGTCTATATGGAGAGTAGCGAGTGGCGCACATCGCGTACAAGGTCAGTAGTGTGCAGCCATACCGTAGAGCAGACCCTCGCGCATGGCGCGGAGGAGCGCTGCCGCGTCTGCTGAACGAGACGGAATGGAGCATACCACCCAGCCTTCCCAAACAGCGGCGAGAATTGCCGATATGTAGCGGCGCACGTGGATATTGAAAGCGAATATTGAAAACGTTTCATCACATTGTAGCTTCAAGCGCTGAAACGATGGCGGTTTCAACACGGGTTTTGATACTGTCAACCTGCACCGCCTTACAGAGAGCACGCCGGAGCCGCCCTCGGCCTCGGCGTCGTCGCCTCCCGAGGACATAATCTGGGGAGGCAGCAAGGAGAGGAGGGGTAGGAGAGACGGCGCGGAGGCGGCGGCAGCGCCGTGGCAGCCGATGCTGAGGGCCTTGACACGTCATAGAATGTGTCGTTTAACTCAAGAACCAAGGGTTCTCAATGCGTAATGACGACGTGGCGGGTAATTTCTGCCAGGCGTGTTGATGACGTGGCGGGTGATATCTGCCAGGCCCTGCCGCTGCTGAGGTGCTCCCGCAGCGCCGGCAGCGTTCCCTTCACCGGGTCCACCTCATTCCAACACTCTGGCCGGTCGGATGCGACCCCCAACACGAGCTCCCAACTCTCCCGGAAGCAAGAGCTATCCCGCTCAGTCAGCGGCGTGACAAGTGCCAACCCCGCGAGTAGGGCCTGGCAGATATTCACGGCCACGTCATCGACACGCAATTCGAGCCCTCGGCTGTTGAGTTAAACGGCGTCCTATGACGTTGCGAGCAATGTCTGCCAGGACCGAAGGAGGATGCAACGAGTGTGTAGGGGTATACTGGTACGAAATGAGCAAACAGTCACCCCTGCCCGCCAGTTTCTTTCGCCGCGCTCCGCCGGCGGCGCCCAAGGTATCCCTGCCGCGCGGACCCTGCGCGATGCAGAGCAGCGCCGTGTACGCCGCGCGGCGCAGCGCCGGGGCGGGCGACTTCGCGAATGGCGCGAGGCAGCTCGCTCCATCCAGCACTTCGCCCAGACGAGCCTCCGCGCGATCTCCCAGCTCGGGCGCTGTCACCGAAGAGTTTTTCGCCTGCAGAGCTTCCTTGGCGAACCCTCCGAGCGCGGTGATCGACATCGACAGCATGCGCTCGTGCCGCTCATGCTGCTCCTCCAAATAGGGCCCAGCGGACATTGCTTACCGCGTCACAGGGTGCCATTGAGCTCAAGAACCGAGCGAAGGTTGGAATTGCGTTGGATGACATGACAGGCGATGCTTGCTTGTCCCTACCTCTGCCGATCCCTCGCGATACGGCATGTCGGAGGGAGATTTGATCTTGAGGTTCTCCGCGACGGCGCCCAAGATTTCGTCGTGGGCGAAGAGCAGAGCGCCTGGTAGTAGTGCCACACATCAGTATCTATCTGCAGACATTTTCAGCTCAACTATAACCGTTTTGAGGTATTCAGGTGGGATGGCACAGTGGTCTGAGAGCACGTAGCATCAAGTTAAGCTGTAAAGAGTACTTAGGTGAGGCCCTGCCCGGACGCTTTGCGGCTGGGAACACGGCGTCGAAGGCGGCGCGCGCCTCGGCGGCCACCTCAGCTGCGGGGTCGTGGATGGCGCTCCACCAGGAGGGGAGGAGCGGCTTCAGATGCTTGCCCAGCCCCTTGCCGGCGCCGCCCGTCAGGGACGCGAGGGCCTTGGCTGCGGCGACGCGAACAGGCTGTGAATTGTCGAGGTGCAGGCGCCGGTACACCTAGCTCCAGGGCCCAGTACATCAAACGTAGGCTTTATGAGACGAATGTATATAACAGAGGCTTGGCAGGTGGCGGTGAGAGGATGGGGTACACTGATACACTGTGATGAGTCAGTCTGACAGTCTGAGGTGGATGACGCCGCGCCGTGCCTGGGTCCACTGCGGCAAAACCGCGGCGAGCTCCTCCGGCGCGCGCTCCCGATCATCCTCGCCGCCGCCTCCACTCACTAGGGCCTGTTAGACATTGGTCACCTCGTCATCCAATGCACCTTGAACCCTTGCGTCCAGAGTTGAACGGTACCCTATGACTGAACGACGTGGCGAGTAATATATCTGCCAGGCCCTACCGCCTACTAGTTCTATGAGCTCCTGCAGCGCCTTCAGTTTGGTCGCCGCGTTCTGCTTGAGCAGATGTTTCATGCATCGCCCGATTTCGCTGTCGACCTCCGCCGCGTCATCATACGCCGCCGTAAGGTTCTGCGCGCCGGAGTACCCTCCGAAGCCGATGCTGTTAAGAGGAGCGCGTGGGGGATGACGGGGAGAGGCGGCGTGAGAAGCGTAGGGGGCGATGACTGCAGGGTGGAACGACGGTACGGGAGGAAGCCGAGGGGACCGAACGAGGTGGAGGTGGTTTTGAAACGGGTGAGTGAGAAGTGGGCGACGGGCTTGGAGGGGCAGCGATTGTGTGCGGGTACGAGTACACTGACACACTATGACCAACAGTCAGGCGGCGGGGGTCCGTAAAGGCGGCGGCGGCGGCGGCGAGGAGGTTGAGCAGGTGGGCTCGGCGGGAGCGACTGAGAAAGGATGCGGCGGGGCTGGCGGGGAGGGGCTCGACACTGGTGGAAGCGGTAATTGCAATTGAAGGGTAAGGCGGCGTGTGGTGACGGAGGTGGCGGCGGCGGCGGCGACGCGACGCAAGAAGATCTGTAGTGGGCACCCAGCGGCTCGGGGAAAGTAATCATGAAAAACATTTGGATGAGTTCGGGGCGCACCCCGCGAAGGCGGCGCCGGGGGCCTCGGCGGCGCGAGCGCTGCTGGCGCCCTGCTTCTTGGTCTGCTGTTTGCCCATGGCGCGCGGGGTGGATCGGTGGCTCACTCCAGCGTGCCCTGCGATGTCTCCTCTACATTCATAGCGGCGGCGACGCCACCGCGCACGTCCAACCAGCCAACAGCACCTGAGCGCGAGAGCGCCACCTGGCATAAGCGCGCCACGCGCCGAGACACGTGGCATGCGCTGCCAACGCCACGAGACGCGCAGTTTTTTTCCATTGTTTGCTACGTTCAGCCACTCTCTCCTCGCGCGCTCATTCAGCTTCACCACACCTCCGCATCGCCGGCAGAATGTCTGCTGCAGTAGCCTCCGCCGTCACGGCGCCCCGCGCCGCAGCTGCTCCGGGCAACAACCAGCGCCCTGTCAAAAAACAACCCGCCAGGGGCAAGGCGGCACCCTTGCCCACAATTTCCTCGGCAGCACGCGCGCCCGCACGCCGCGCCGCTGCCGCCGCCTCCGCAGCGGTGACGGCGCCTCCGGCATCAACCCGCCCCGCGCCGCCGGGCAACGTCGCCGTGACCGAGAAGTACTGGGAGTGGGAGGGGTACACGATTCGGTACCAGCAGTCAGGCACGGAAGGACCCGCCATGATACTGGTGCACGGCTTCGGAGGCAACGCGGACCACTGGCGCAAGAACACACCAGTGCTGGGCCGCAAAGGTAGGGTGAGATAGATGATGCTCGCCACGTCATCTACCGCATAGTGTACTGGTGGCTCGCCACGACGTCCAGCGCGTAGTTAACCTATGCTCGCCGCGTCATCCACCACAACGTGTACCGGTGCTCGCCACAGTCCACCGCATAGTGCGCCAGTGCTCGCCACGTCATCCACCACAAGTCACCGATGCTCGCCATGACGTGCACCGCGTAGTATACCTATGCTCGCCGCACCATCCACCACACTGTGTACCGGTGCTCGCCACCTCGTCTACCATAATGTTTACTGGTGCCACATCTGATGTGGCGAGCAGTTTCTCACGTGGTGGCCCCACGCAAAGGGAGGGTGTTTGCCATCGACCTGCTGGGATACGGATACAGCTCCAAGCCCGACCCGATGGTAGGGCGGGGCAGGTTGAACCGATGAAACCCATGTTGATAGCGCCTAGCACTAAGCTCTTGAAACTACAATTATGGCAAACTGCTTACAATTTTGCCTCACACTGCTTAAATCTTGCCTCAATTTTGCTTTCAAGGCCAACTTGCGCCACTAACCGATGGCCGGGCCGCAGAACGCGATATACAACTTTGAGAACTGGGCGCGGCAGCTCAACAAGTTCATCGAGGAGGTGATTGGCGAGCCGGCGTTTATCATGTGCAACTCCGTGGGGGGCGTGGCGGGGCTCCAGGCGGCGGTAGGGCCTGGCAGAACTCGCCCGACACGTCATGAAAAGCGTTTCGGACCCTCGTCTCTTGATGTAAATGGCATCCTATGACGCGTCGAGCAGTATCAGCCAGGCTCGTTGCCCGCCACACATCATCGACACGCAGCTTGAATCGCCATCGCTTGAAATTGATGGCTCACTTGACGTGGCGAGCAGTAACTGCCAGGCCCTAGGCGGCGGTGGATAAGCCGGATAACGTCCGCGGCGTCGTGCTCCTCAACATCTCCCTCCGCGGTAAAGCCTTGGTCGTTTGCTGGTGATGATGTTGTACCAGTGCATTAAGCACGTGATGCTACTGGTGGTACCGATGATGTACTGGTGCACCATGCTGTTGGTGCTGGTGCTGGTGACGATGTTGCACCGGTGTGCTACGAAACGATTGCTCCATTTCTTGCACCGGGCCTTACTCGACGGCCTCCACATCTCCAAGCAGGCCCCTCCCATCCGCCCCTTTGTGGCGTTTCTGCAGAAGACCCTGCGCGAAACCGACATCGGGCAGAAATTCTTCGGCAATGTTGCACGCGCCGAGACAGTGAAAAACGTCCTGCAGGAGGCAGGATTGATAACATTACAGTCACCAATGACGTGTTAATGTGTTGTCAAGGGATTGAGAATGGCGCAGAAACCAACAATGTCACAGGTGATACTCGTAGTGCAGATGATGACACAGATGACTCTGTCCACGTCATCCACCACATTGTGAACACTCGTGTTTTCAGCTAATTGGCATCCCATGATGTGGCGAGCATGATCTATCCGACCCTTGACGGAGGCGTACGGGAACCCGGATGCGGTGACGGATGAGTTGGTGGACTGCATTCTGAAGCCGGTGAGGCCCGGCACAGGAGTCATTATAAACATGGTGAATGAGATTGTTTTGATGCCCACGTTGCGAGTACACTGGGGCTCGATGAACGAGAGTGAAGAGTGGACAGAAAAACTCAATGGGGTTGGTTTAATATCCACCATGCGGGTGTCCCATCGGGGCGCGTGACCGTGATTCCAAATTAAAGCTCCGAATTTTGATGATATCGGGCCTTACACGCCGGGGCTGCAGCCGGGGGCAGCGGAGGTGTTCCTGGACTTCATCTCTTACAGCGGGGGTCCGCTGCCGGAGGACCTGTTGCCAATCATGCCGCCGCAGGTGCCGGTTCGTATCCTGTGGGGTGCTTCGGATCCGTGGGAGGTGATCACGGAGGGGCGGGCGTATGGGTAGGGCCTGGCAGACATTGCTCGCCACGTCATTTAAAGCCTGTTGAACCCCCGTTTCTTGATGTGAATGGCATCATGTGTTGAAAAGGCGGAGGGAGTTGATGAATGCTCACTATGTGAGTGCCTTGGGGCTCAATGAACGTTGATACAATAATGAGAACTTCATGTTACAGACGACCATTATCTGCTAGGCCCTACTTATAGGGAGTTCGATAGCGTGGACCGGTTCATCGAGCTGCCGGGTATTGGGCACTGCCCGATGGATGAGGCGCCGGACGTGGTCAACCCGCTGCTGGCGGAGTTTGTGGAGGACTACCGGGGGAGCACGCCGGGGTGCGCGTGATGATCGAGTACACCGGAGCTCGCCAAGTCACTTACCGCAAAGTGAACAGGTACCTTGACGAGGCCGGGTGACATGCCGGAGTGCGCGACAGGTGTGTGTCTTGACGTGGCCGGGGCGCACGTGAATGACAGGTGCCTTCATGAGGCCCGGGTGCGTGTGAGCGAGTGAGTGAATCAGAGCTGCCTTGATAACGCTTGGTGGCATGTGGAGTCAGAGTGGGTAACAGGTGCCTCAAAGCACACGTGTGGCGCGCCAGGGCGCACAGCATCCCCTCAGTCTTAGTTTTTGATGAATCCAAGTTCCCGCTTTTCGTGACGCAAGCGAACAAAGTGCGGGATGTGGACGCGCGCTGTACGTACACAGACCGGGACTGCATGCGCACGAATTTGTGCATTGTTAAGCGCAGAAACCAGAGCCGGATGCATTGTTACAACCAACCCTAATCTATACGTCTACTCATGAGAGAACAACCGAAGCCACCCACACAGCACGACAGCGGCGCGTCGTGCGGGTGGTGTCCAGAAGGTCGAGAAGAAGGTGCTGCTTACGCCTCGGGCATGGCCTTGATGATGTCGGAGTCACCGGGGTCGGTGATGGACTGGCGGAAGGGCCATACACACAATTGAAATGAGCGTGAGTGCGAAACAACTTCACTCGAGAGTGCGTACTACATCGCAAGCCCGCCTCGTCATAGGACACCAACTGCTTCGACACACATAACTCGACACACAAGTGTCTGTATATGAGTGAGGGGAGGTTTCGAGCACTCAATCTGTCAGTGGTCCTACCATGCAGGAGACGCGGTAGTAGCGGCCGCAGGAGGTGCCGAGGTCGACGTTGTTGCCGGCGTAGTGGTGCACGCCAGTCTTGGCGAGCATCGCGTAGTACTCGATCTCCGACTTGCGCAGGGGAGGGCAGTTGTTGCTGATGATCACAAGCTTGGCTGCAGAGCAAGAGCGCGAAGGATAAGCGAGGAAAGTGAGAGACTGGTTTAAAACAGCGTCGACAACAGTGACCGTGCGGGCCGGGGAAACACGCGTACAGCGCTGGCGGAGGCGCTTGGTGGTGTGCGAGGTGGTGTTGGAAACGTATCGAGGTGGTGCTCGAAAGGTGTCGAGGCGTTGCGTGCATTGGAAGCGACGGCTGGTGGTGTTGACGTCATGGGGAGGGAAGGTATGGAGCGGGTAGGATTTGGGTGGGAAGAAATGGGGTGGGAAGGGAGGGCACGTACACTTCCCGGAGCGCAGGCTCTTGAGCGTGGTCTTGTACCCCAGGCAGTACTTGCCGGAGCGCATGACGAGCTGCAGACGGGTGTTGATGCCCTCATTGGCCTTCTTCGCCTTCTTGCCACCGGCCTTGTGTCAGGGCCATCCAAACTGAAATCGTTCCTGTTCAGCTTAGACTTCCAGGCTCGGCCCTCCAGCCCCCATCATCTGCACCAGCCCCCACCTATTCCTGAGGGACAGCTGCCGGTGGTATCACGGACGGGCAGCCTCCGCCCTAGCCTACCACTCGGTCCCTTTCTAGCTCCACCCTGATCGTACTGCACAAACACTCGCCGCCTCCGCCAACAAAAAATGAGGGGGACATCCAAACAGCTCCCAAAACACCTGACTGCAGAGGGCGAGTGTGACGCCCTAGTGACGCACTCATTGCCGGCACGGCAGAGTGCGCACCTACTGCATCGTGCTCTCATCCCCTGTCGAAACCCAACGCCCGATACCCCCTTCACGCTCCAGCTCATTTCCCAACCCCGCTCAGGGAATCCGAAAACCATAAGCCCTAAATTCTCCGGACGCGCTACTCCCCGGAAAACGCAGACACGGGTGCACGGCCCTGCCTTGGGGGCCTCGGGGTTGGAGCTCATGGTAGATAGGTACCGCCTTCTTAAGCTGTTACGCCGCGGTTAAATCTTACGAGGAGTAAGATGCGCTTGGGAAAGAGGAATCACGTTGAGCGCCGTGTTCGGGGTTTGCGTTTTTCGCGACGCCATGGGAAGCTTCACGTTTAGGGTTTCTTGTATTGTTTTAGGTTTCAGGATGTAGGGTTTCTTCGAGTGCCCACTCAAAAAGAACCTCGCGAGGGAACCGAGGTTGGGTCGCCCGCAGGCGCCGCCACAACGCGCGACGCGTCATTGGTGCCAAGTCTTAGTGAACGCATCGAACCCTCCCTCGAAGTGTCAGATCTGAGACTCTCGAGGGTCTTGGACGCTGTGTACCTTGACACGTGAATTCAAGTTATACCGTAGTGCTCCGTCTCTGCACCGTGGCATCCCACCTCCGGGCGCGACGACAAGAATGGCGGGACACTCGCGATGCACACCCCTGCTCATCGCGGTGATCGCCGCCGCCGTAATCGCACTCTCCGGTGCGGCGGCGGAGGAGGGTGGTGGTGTGTCGTACACCGTGAAGCCAGCCCATCTGCAACCTCCACCTCAACAGAAGCAACAGCGCACTAAGCACCAGCGGGAGCAGCAGCAGCAGTGGGAGGCAGGGGCTCCTCACACTCGTCCGCTTTTCAGCTCGACCTGAGCCGTGTCTGACACCGAAACACACCCTGAACACCCTGTAACACCGTAAATACCCCCTGAACACGGGCTACACAACCCCTACGCCCACCCCGTATCACATACAAAGCGCTTACGCTTACGCTGAGCTGAAAAGTGGACGAGTGTAAGCCCCTGGTGGGAGGAGGAGCAACAGGAGGAGCAGCGGGAGGAGCGGCAGCAGCAGGATGCGGCGGCGGCGGTGGAGGCGAAAGCGTCGTCAGCTGCGGCGGCGATGGCGGCGGATGCGGCGGCGGCGGACGCGGTGACGGCGGCGAAGGCCGAAGCGTCGGCAGCGGCGGCAGCGGAAGCGGCTGCAGCGTTGGATGCGGCGGCAGCGACGCAGGCAGAAGTGGCGGCAGCAGCGGCAGATGCGGCGGCGGCGGTGGAGGCAGCGACACAGCAGCAGCACAGTTCACAGGCGCACGAACGTGCATATGTGCACGAACTGGACGAGGAGCGGGCTCAACGCAGCGGCAGCAAGTTGGTGCGCGCCACGTTCGCGGCGGGGAACTGGCACGTGGCGGAGGGTCGGCTGGGGTGCATGGCCGGCGTGGCGCGCACCATTGTTGGCCACGTGAGCATCAACATGCGGCAGCCCAGTGGGCCGGCCGACACGCTGTACATCGGCGACGAGGTGGAGTCCGTTCGCGTGTGGTACGATCCGGCGCTAGGGTAGGGGCCTTGCAGATAACACTCGCCAGCGCCACGTCATAAACCCTCATTTATGGATCCTATGTCGGGTCGAGCAATATCAGCCAGTTTTAGTTACATCACATGGATACACATGGCGAGCGTTATCGGCCAGGTTCCAATTGAAGTGCATCTTATGATGTGGCGAACACTATCTGCTATACCCTACGCTCGGGTCCTACAAGGAGTTGTTGACGATCTTCTGGGAGCTGGTATCGGATCCCACGCACATACCCAACGGGCCGATGGGCCCCAAGCAGTGGGCCACCGGTATCTTCTGGCACACCGAGGACCAGCGCCTGCAGGCCGGAGCCAGCCTGGAGGCGGTGCGGGCGCGTCACCGAAGCGGCGGCACCGGCGCCGGCGACAGCGGGGCAGGGCCTTACCTCACTATTGTTTCCATCTCCTCTTCACGCTGGTTCGTTTTAGCTCATCTTGATGCCACTTGATGTGAGCGTGGCCAAGGCTTATCTATGTATTGTCTTCAACTCATCTTTGCACCGTGTGTCTCAGATCATCTTGATGCTACTTGATGAATCCCACTACATATGATAGCTCAAAGATACTCAAGTGCCGGCTGACAAAAGTACGTAGGGATGGCCCTGCAGCGGGTCGGCGAATGGCGGGGCCAACACAAAGGACGACGACGGCGGCGTCAAGACGGTGCTGATGCGAAACGGCAGCTTCTTCGCCCCCGCACCCGTGGCAGGGTCTGCTTGCATTACTCTCGCCACGTTACAAATGAAGCTGTTTGACATAAGACACTAGCTAGGGTTCAATATTGGGCCCCATCACCAAGATGCAGCTCATCAACTGGTGGCAGAACAGAAAGGCAAACATGACTCTGATGGCTCGAGCGGGAGGGGCGGGGGCGTTGGATGACGCGGCAGGCAATATTTGCTGGTCCCTTCCCCCCGGCGGCGCAGAAGGCGGAGCTCCAGCGCCGCGACGAGATGGCGGAGGCATTCGCCACAAACCTGAGCAGCGACGCCTGGTAGGGCGGTGCAGATTGACAATATCAAAAACCGGTCTTGAAACCGCCTATGGTTTCAGCGCTTGAGACTAGAATATCATAAACTGCTTTCAACGATTGCTTTCAATTTCAACTTGCGCCGGTACAGCCTGGATCCTGCACTCTGCGGCGGCGGCGAAGCTGAACGGGTACCTCAGTGGGGGGTGTATGGCGCGGCCGTGGACCGAAGTGGAAGGCGAGATCAAGGCAGGGGGGTACACCATCCCACAGTGCCAATTACAGCGCAGCTTGACCCGTCAAATATTTGATCAAGTCCCTGAAAGCACCCTCTTCAACCCAACTTTGGCCGTCACAGCTGTGGTTTTGTTTCTAGAACAATGCAAGGTATGTCAACTGAACACCTCGAAGATGCTTAATTCGTCACAGCTGTGATTTTGTCCCTGAAACCAGCTACCAATCGTATTACACATGATACCACGAAGTTGCTCATAAGTCAAGCTGCAATGGTGACCAGTGTGAGGCCCTGGATGAAGGGTCTGAACTTGACGTTCGCGCAGTTGGAATCCATGGTAGGGCGGTGCAGGTCCACCCTATCAAACCTGTTCTGAAGGCGCCTGGATCGATGCTTTTGAAACTGAGATGTGATAGACCGCTTTCAAACGTTGCTTTCAATTCCAACTTGTGCCACTACACCATGGGGCTGGAGCACCTGTTCCCGGGCGTCATCGTGCTGCCGCCCTTCGGGGCTAAGGCAGGGTGGTGCAGGTTTGACCCCAGGTTGACAGTATCACAAACACCCGTGTTGATAGCGCTTAAGCTTTCCGGGGTTGGAGGGCTGTGCAGGTTGACAACATCAAAACTTGTGTTGAACGCGCCTATGGTTTCAGCGCTTGAAACTATAACTTCATAAACTGCTTTCAACGTTTGCTTAATTGACTTGCGCCGCTACATTAAGGAGGAGCGCCATCACAAAGAGAAACAGGCGGCCGAGGCAGCGGCGGCGGCGGCGGCGGCGAGCAAGGGCGGTAGCGGCGGCGACGGTGGGAGTGGGGGGGGGAGTGCGGGCAGCGGAAGCGGCAGCGCCGGCGAGGGCGGGGATGGGGGCGAGGGCGGGAGCGGGAGCAAGGGGGCGGAGAATCTCTTCAACTCCCAGCGGAGGAAAGGGCGCAAAGCGAAAGCGGCGGCGGCGAGGGCAGCCTCCGATGCAGCGAGGGCAGCCTCCGATGCAGCGCGCGACGAGCTGTGAGGAATCAGTTTCGGTGTCGCGTTTAGATTTTTTCACAAATATGTCGCTGATGAGCTAAGAAGCGGCGAATAAAGAACGGTTACGTTGTGATGGGTACCGCGGATGGGTTGCCATCTAGGTTCATAAATGTATCATATGATGAAATGGACAACAGTATCCCGTGGGTTTTGTCCACTTTGTGGTGTGGATCACGATGGGCAGCCGTTGTCGAGCGCCCACTGGAGCACGTCCGCGCGCCCGGCCGCGGTCGCTTGCTCAACGGTATGCGCATCCCACGGGCAGTGGTGCTCCCGAAGCCACTTCAGCACCTCCCGGTGTCCACCCGAGCGACCCGTGCACATGTCCACGCAACCCACGGGTAGGCGTGTTGCCGCAGCCACCGTAACACCTCCATATGCCCGCCCAGTGCGGCGTGCGTACACCAGGTCTCGCCTGCGCCCCACGGACATCCGCGATCCGACGCCCACTTCAGCACCTTCAGGTGCCCGTGCTTAGCTGCGATTGCACACGTCAACATACCCCATGGGCAGTGCTGCTCCCGCGCCCACCGCAACACCTCCAAGTGCCCTTGGCGGCTACACACAACGGTTTCGCTTCGTTCCACGGGCAGTGGTGCTCTCGTGCCCAGTGCGATACCTCCATTTGCACTTCCCGGGATGACGTGTTATGCAGCTACTACGAAGGGTATGCTTAGTGCGAACGAATACAGTACTAGTAGTCCACATCATCCAATGTATAGCAGAACTTACCGTATGTCATGTTACTTACAAAGATTTACAAATGTCCCTCCTGCTCCGCCACATAGCTGACGTGTCAACTTCCTCCCGCCTCTCCTTCTCCCGTGCAACGAGCGGATGCGTCTCCGCAGCATTCCGACATAGTTGCATGTTGGCACTGCCGCGCTGCACATCTTGTAACCTGCGCACCTTATGACGCCGCACACCTTGTAACCTGTGCACCTTCTGATCGAAAGTCGACTTTCCGAGCATTAAAGTACACGCAATCACAAGAGACGTAATGGTCATGCTTGAATGCGCG
>Ga0307488_10002020_pt1 | contig 17122 bp, 15 predicted proteins | sample SB02metaG_FD_202248 | JGI IMG/M metagenome (GOLD analysis project Ga0307488, IMG submission 202248) | Sea-ice brine microbial communities from Beaufort Sea near Barrow, Alaska, United States - SB 0.2 | ecosystem: Environmental > Aquatic > Marine > Coastal | place: USA: Alaska | collected... | reverse complement strand
GACGATCGTCGATGACATTATTTTCCGACCCAACATGCCAGTATAGCCATCGTGTGCGTATTGTATTAGCCGAAAAAGGCGTCACTGTTGATATTGAAGATATCGACCCAGGTGCGGTTACTGAAGAGATTCTCGAAGCCAACCCTTATGGCACACTGCCGACACTGGTAGATCGTGATCTCGCGCTCTATGAGTCAAAGGTCGTTATGGAATACCTCGATGAGCGTTTTCCACACCCACCTCTATTGCCTGTTTATCCCGTTGCTCGCGCTCAGAGCCGCCTGTGGATTCACCGCATTGAAAAAGATTGGTGTTCATTAATTACTCATATCCTGCACAACCCGGAAAGCAAAAAAGCCGAGGAATCGCGCAAGGAATTACGTGAGTCATTGATCAGCATTGCCAGTATCTTCACCGATATGCCTTACTTTATGAGCGAAGAGTTTACTTTGGTCGACTGCTGCTTGGCCCCGATTCTGTGGCGTTTGCCTGAGTTCGGAATAGAGCTCCCAGTCAACCGTCAGGTAAAGCCGTTGCACGACTATATGGAACGGTTATTCGAGCGTCCCTCTTTCCAAGAGAGCTTGACTGATCTTGAATTAGAGATCCGTCAATAAAATGAAAATGCGGTCCAACCGACCCTATCTTCTGCGCGCCTTCTTCGACTGGATAGTGGACAACGATTGCACACCTTATGTTGTGGTCGATGCTCATCATCCGGGCGTAGAAGTTCCCCAGAGCTATGTTACCGACGGCCAGATTGTGCTGAATGTGGCACCCCGCGCCGTTTCGAACTTTATTCTCGATCTCGAGATTCTTGCTTTCTCCACCCGTTTTGGCGGTATGCCAATTGATATTCAAGTGCCTGTTACTGCCGTTGTCGGCATTTACAGTCAGGAGAATGGTCAGGGTATGGTCTTTGAGCACGAACCCTCTGATGATCTGCCGCCGACCCCTCCAAGGGGACCTAAAGCGGTTAAAACATCCTCAACTCAACCACCTGCTTCACCGAGCGACAAGGCTCCACAAAAGATTAAGCCGTCGCTAAGGGTTATTAAGTAGCAGCTACAGTCGGAGAATCTCCATGTCTAAACCAATCGCCATTCTCTCAGCCTCACGTACGCCTATGGGCGGCATGATGGGCTCACTATCTTCTGTTTCCGCCGCCGATCTGGGTGCCGCAGCCATAAGTTCTGCAGTGCAAAAGTCTACCTTGGGTTTAGATCAGATCGACGAGGTATTGATGGGTTGTGTACTCTCAGCTGGTGTCGGCCAAGCTCCTGCCCGTCAGGCGGCATTAGCTGCTGGACTCTCTCAGGGGACTCCCTGCACCACTATCAACAAAGTTTGTGGCTCTGCCATGAAAGCGGTGATGATGGGCTGTAATGCATTGCGAGCAGGCCAGGCAACCACCGTTGTCGCCGGTGGTATGGAAAGTATGAGTCGCGCTCCGTACTTGATCCCTCAGGGACGTCAGGGCTACAGATTTGGCCATGCGCAAATGCTCGATCATATGCAGTACGACGGTCTGCAAGATGCCTACCAAGGTGTCGCCATGGGTTTGTTTGCAGAAAAATGCGCGGACAAATACAGCTTTAGTCGCGAGCATCAAGATGCCTATGCTATCGAATCCCTGCGTCGCGCCAATGCTGCGATCGATAGCGGCTGGTTTGAGCAGGAAATTGCGCCGGTCACCATCTCCTCACGTCGCGGTGATGTGGTGGTAGATACAGATGAGCAGCCGGGCAATGCCAAGCCGGAAAAGATTCCCCAGCTAAGACCTGCATTTGATAAGAATGGTACGGTTACCGCTGCCAATGCCAGCTCCATCTCTGACGGTGCCGCGGCGTTGACATTGATGATGGCTGACGAAGCAGAAGCCCGAGGCTTGAAGCCGATTGCAGTTATTCATGGCTTTGACCAGAGTGCTCACGAGCCAGAGTGGTTTACTACGGCCCCGGTGTCAGCGATCAATAAGACATTGGAGCGAGTCGGTTGGACAGTCGATGATGTGGATCTTTGGGAAGTTAATGAGGCTTTTGCAGTAGTTGCCATGGCGGCCATGCATGAGCTGAAAATACCCCATGAAAAGCTCAATGTTCACGGAGGCGCCTGCGCTCTTGGGCATCCCATAGGCACCAGTGGTGCCAGAATCATAGTTACCCTAATTCACGCACTGCAGCAGCACGGTGGCCGCAAAGGCATCGCCAGCCTCTGTATTGGCGGCGGCGAAGCTACTGCAATGGCGATTGAGCTAGTCTAGAACTCGAATTTAAAAGGCCAGTCTATGGCCTAGTCTACGTATTCAAAGACTTTAACTACACTGCGGACGCCACTTGTACGACTGGCGATCGCAGTGGCTTTTTCGCCATTGATACGTCTAACTCTACCCATTAAATAGACCACGCTATCTTCAGCGGTCACTTCAATATTAGACGATTTGACCTCTTTATCGAAGGTCAGTTTGGTCGCTACTTTGGCGCTGATCAGAGCATCGTTTGTACGTGCCACAATTGACGAGTTGCCGCGTACTTGCAGTTCATTGTGAACCTGCCGCTGACCAGTGTAGGCGCGGGCTGTATCTCCAGCCAATACTCTCAACGCTGCAGTGGGCACCTCTCCGGTTAACAGCACAATGGCATTGTAAACGTGCACATTAATATGGGATTTTTTAAGTGCTGGATCGGCTTTCTTAATATTGACGCCGATAAAGGTGTCCATTTTTATGTCGTTGATATCCGAACCAATAGGAGTCGATGTTAGATCCGGGTTGATTGGCTCTTTGACAACAGTATTGACCACAGAGGTACAGCTGGATAGAAGACCCACCAGTGTTAAAACTAAGATTTTGTTACGCATTTATTCACCTCCAAAAATATGACTGTCTATCAGGGCGCAGAGGCACTGAACAATTTGTACTTGCGACTGAATAATCAGCGGCGACGGTGCGCTGCCGATATTGATATGGACATCATTGTAGCTCACCAGGTTAATCAGCGAATCATCATTTTCCGTAGAAACTAGAATGATCGACATGCCTCGATCCAGCGCAGTATTCAATGCCCCGAGTAATAGGCTGCTATTATCTCCGCTACTCAGAAGTACCAATATATCACCGCTTGCCGCCTGAGTTTTCAATGCTTGGTTATAGCGGTCCGCAGCGCCACTCTGTTGAGCGATCTGATTTAGATTGAGTGATGGAAATCCGGGACGGTCAATGTCATAACCCTGAGATAGATAATCAGTGAGAAGTTGCGCGACTAGGCTACTGGCATGCTCGCCACAGGTAAAGACACGGTTGCCCGCGAGCAGTGCCGAGGCAACTTTTTCAGCGGCACTGGCAATAGACTCTGCACAGGTTTCCCCGGTGGCCATGGTTGCCTCAATCATTTTTTGAAACTGACTAAAAACCTTTTGATCCACTGCGTCCAATGGCCTGTATCCCTCTTTAATCTAGTAATCAGCCAATCTAGTGGCTACTGGAGAATATTTTGTATCCAATTGATGCAATACTCGCTTGTCGATTCCCTATGTGGCTTGTCGGGGCTATCGGGGCTATCGGGGCTATAGGGGCTAATAGCCACGGCATCGAAGCGAGCACTGACTTTTTCCGTAAGACCTTCACGCTGCATATAAGCCTGTGCTGCGGCACTTAGACGCTGACATTTTTGCGCTGTAATGGATTCTTCAGCGGAGCCAAAGCTAACACTGCTACGAAAGCGTACTTCGACAAATACCAATACCGCATTATCCAGCATAATCAGATCAATTTCGCCCCTGCGGGTGCGAAAGTTTTTCGTCACAAACTTCAGTCCTTTGGACTGCAAGAAATTCAACGCCAACTGTTCAGCCGCCGCACCGCTCAAACGTACTTTTTTACTGCTTGGGAATATCCCTGTCCCCATAATATTGTTCCTGAAAAGACGGTTCTTAAAAGATGGCTCGTAAAAAATGTCTCCTAAAAAAGTGTTCCTAAAAACACTGATACCTAGGGCTGTGCTGGCACCACCCGGCCCTTTTCAAAGGCCGCCCATTTTTCTGTTCGCTTTATGCTTCCATCTGAGAGCCGCAGCATACCTGTAGCGCCAAATACCGGCAGCGCATTGGGTTTAGCCAGCTCTTCGAGTAAGGCGTGGAGTAAAAATGCGTCGTATCCCAGAGCGTAGAGTTGACGGTAGGCCGTAGGTAGACGCAGATCCGGCTTCAGTGGTCGCGGCATATGGCCCTCTAGAGTCCAGGGCATAGCGCTAAATTTGATGCCGCTGAGGTCGCGGTTGAGTTCTATCTGTTGAGTTCCGCTGTATATATGCGAGGTGGCATACACCGGAACATCACCGGCATAGAGGAAATCCAAAGCCGGTTTTATCTGGCGTACTTTTTCTGAATAGCCGAGAACAATAACCAGGTCTATATCCTGACGCCGACGCGGGGTAGAGCTAAGGCTACGGTTAACCGAACGTCGCAGCGCTAGGCTGCGCTGTTCACTGAGGTCAATTTCAAGTGGTCTCTGCAGTAGCCGAGTGAAATCGTTGACACTGTTGGGGTAGGAGATCGCGTCAATCACCGTGCCACCTTTGGCAGTCCAGTAATCGACAAAATGGCGCCGAGCGCGCAGCCCCCAACCGCTATCTGGAGCGATTAGCAGTACATTGGTCTGCCCCTGAACCCAAGCTTGATCGGCAATCTGGCTCACTTCATCCAGTGCTGACAATCCAAATTGCAGTAAGTTTTCTGTGTCATTTAGTTGGTTTTTATCTAGCCGATTAAGAGTCAAAGTGGGGACTTGTAGGCGCGGGCTAACGGCCAGCTCTTCCACCTGAGACTGGCGCATGGGACCGACCACCATATCGGCGCCACGCTCAACCGCATTGTTATAGACCTCAGTGATTGGCTGAGACGATGTGTCATAGATGGCTACCTTTGGCAGGCTCGCACCCTGGGCCAGATTTTCATAATAGGCGCTGATAAAACCATTGAGCACTGTGGTGCTGGGTGTTTCATATTGCCCCTGCAGTGGCAGCAGCAGTGCAATATTCTTCGGAGCTCCGGGACCACGGAACCGCGCTTTTAGTACCGCTGGTGGGCTGTTGGTACCTGGATGCTCGCGCCAGTTCAGCTTCCATACCGCGAAGAAATTCTTTTGTGCACTGGGGTCGGCCTGTCGATAGCGCATGGCCGCGGCCAGTTCCAGCCAACCGGCCAATACACCTCGGTCGCCAAGTTCGGTTTGCTGTAGCTGATTAAATGGCAGCTCATTAAGCTGCTGCCAAATTTGGTCATGCAAACGGGAGATCAATCGCTGGTCGCTAATCTTCCGTGAATTATAGAGGCTGCCCAGCTGAATAGTATTTTCGATGCTGGCTCTTATATTGCCGCCAGCATAGTTAAGTGCGCTTTCAAGACTCAGAATACGGCGCTGAAAATTTATTTCCAGGCCCTGGCGCAAGGCCATAAAACGGGTTTCGGCGAGCCTTGCTTTGGCACTGGCTAGCCGCCGTCCGGCAAGGTCTAATTCCAGCCCGAGCAAACTGTACTCAACATAAACCAGTTCGTTCAATTGGTCGGTATTAATTAGCTGTAACGTGGTTCTGCTCTGTTCGAGATCGCCGCCCTGGGCAAACAGAATCGCAATATCCAACAGCAGGTTGTCTCTGTCCTCAGTCTCGAAGTATTGCACTCGTGCCAGAGCCTCTTCAGCCTGACTAACCAAGGATTGGTTGATCTCTGGTTCTTCAGAACCCAGAGTAACCCGTGCAATCGAGCCTGAATTTTGCGTTGTAGTTGGCGCACAGCCCCCGATAAAGGCTAAGATGGCCAGCGCATAAATCATTGAGAGAAAAAGTCTTTTAGTCATGAACTCAAATCAATCCGGTACGTTGTATGTAGTCGCCACACCCATAGGCAATCTGGGTGATATGGTACCCCGAGCAGTCGAGATCCTTCAATCAGTGAAGGCCATTGCCTGTGAGGATACCCGTCACAGCAAAAAATTGCTGGATCATTTTCGCATTGATACACCATTGATGGCGTACCACGACCACAGCGACAAAAAAAGCAGCCATAAGATTCTGGTGCAGCTCAGTGCGGGCAATAATATAGCCCTAATATCCGATGCAGGTACACCGTTGATCTCTGACCCTGGCTACCGCTTGGTGCTCGCGGCGCGTCAGCAGGGTATTAGTGTTATCCCTGTCCCCGGTGCCTGTGCGGCCATTGCTGCATTGAGCGTAGCAGGTTTGCCCACCGACCGATTTCGATTTATCGGTTTTTTGCCAGCCAAGAGTACCCAGCGTAAAAAGGTACTGGAGGAACTTTCGGCCGTGCCGGAGACTATGGTGTTTTACGAGGCACCCCACCGGATTTTAGAAACTCTAAAAGATAGCGTTGCCGTCTTTGGCCCTGAGCACAGTGGTTTTATCGCTCGGGAGCTGAGCAAAACCTTCGAGACCTATCTGCATGGCACGCTGGCCGAGTTGCTCGAAATAGTCGAAGCCGATAGCAATCAGCAGCGCGGTGAAATTGTCCTGGTATTAGCGGGTCGTGAAGAGAGCGAGAGCACAGTAACCGTGGACGGCGAAAGAGTCCTGCGTCTGCTGTTGGCAGAATTGCCAACGGCCAAGGCAGCAGCACTCACCGCTAAGATTACCGGCGGTGACAAAAAGCAGTTCTATCAAATGGCCCTGGCACTAAAAGAATAATCTGAAAAAATTGATATAAAAAAAGGGCTAGCTCATTCGAGCTAGCCCTCTGTACCGCTAATAACGTATCTACTTACTGTGCTGAATATCCGCAACAGTTAATGCCGTCATATTAAAGATACCCCGAGAAGACACCGACGGAATCACAATATGCGCTGGCTTACTAAAGCCATTGATAAAGGGCCCGATCAGCAGCGCATCGGTCAGAGATCGAATCAATCCCATGGCTATATTAGCCGCATCCAAATTAGGCATCACCAAGACATTGGCTCGTCCCTTGAGGTTTGATTTGGAATAGATGGTTTTGCGCAATTTCGGATTTAAGGCACTTAGCACATGCATCTCACCATCAATTTCCAGCTCTGGATGAGCTTGCTGTAACAGTTCACTGGCCAGGCGCATTTTTCGCGCCGAGGCGGTGTTGGCAGTGCCAAAGTTTGAGTGAGACAGCAGAGCTACCTTGGGCTCAATACCAAAGCGTTTAACCAGATCAATGCTGGCTTCAGTGATTTTCACCAGTTCCTCGGCAGTGGGATCCACATTCATTGCAGTGTCAGCTAAAAACAGTGGGCCATCTGGCATCAGCAATACTGCAGCGGAAGAGACTAACTGTTCTTTATGGGCTGGCCCGAGCAGGTGCATAATTTCACGGAGATGGAAATCAAAGCGACCCACCTTGCCACAGATAAGGCCATCGGCTTCGCCGCGGGCAACCATCACCGCTGCTATGGCAGTTTGGTCATCGCGCATAATCTTGCGCGCTGCATCCACTGAGACACCGTGACGGCCGACGCTCTCGTGATAAAACGCCGCATACTGTTCGTGGCGGTCATTATCGCTGGGATCAAATATTTCTACGTCTTTGTCCAGGTCGATACGCAGACCCAGACGGTCAATCTTTTGTTCCATACCCACACGACGGCCAACCAAAATAGGTTTGGCGATCTGCTCATCGAGCACCGCTTGCACGGCTAATAGCACATCGTCGTTTTCGCCTTCGGCATAGACGATGCGCGCCGGGGCTTTTTTAGCCATCTCAATAATGGGCTGCATAAACAGACCGGCCTGATTAACAAACTCATTGAGGGTCTGACGATAGGCTTCTAAATCTTCGATGGGACGTGTAGCCACGCCGCTCTCCATGGCGGCTTTAACCACGGCCATAGGTACCACTTCAATCAGGCGTGGATCAAAGGCCTTGGGAATCAAATATTCAGGGCCAAATTTAAGCGCTTCATCGGCATAGGCCGCAGCGACCACATCCGAAGTTTCCATGGTGGCCAGATCGGCAATGGCTCGAACCGCGGCCATCTTCATCTCTTCATTAATAGTCGACGCACCGCAGTCCAATGCACCGCGGAAAATAAACGGAAAGCAGAGAACATTGTTTACCTGGTTGGGATAGTCAGAGCGACCAGTGGCCAAGATCGCGTCGGGACGAGCGGCCATGGCTTCTTCTGGCATGATCTCTGGAATCGGGTTAGACATGGCGAGAATGATTGGCTTCTCACCCATCTTTTTCAGCAGCTCGCCATTTAATACGCCGGGACCTGAAAGACCCATAAACAAATCAGCGCCTTCTATAGCATCGTCAATGGTGCGATCGCTGGTCTCTACTGCGTAATCTTCTTTCCAAGGGTTCATACCCTCTTTGCGACCAGCATAGATAACACCGGTGCGGTCGATCATGCGCACATTTTTCTTTTGCAGACCCATGCTCACCAGCAGGTCGACGCAGGCGATACTCGCAGCGCCAGCACCTGAGACCACCAGTTTTACATCTTCAAACTTTTTATCCACTATGCGCAGGCCGTTATAGATAGCGGCGGCGGCGACAATGGCGGTGCCGTGTTGATCGTCGTGAAACACCGGAATCTTCATGCGCTCGCGAAGTTTCTTCTCCACCATAAAACATTCTGGTGCCTTGATATCTTCAAGGTTAATACCGCCAAAGGTCGGCTCCAGAGAGGCGATAATATCTACCAGCTTATCGACATCGGTCTCGTCGATTTCAATATCAAAGACATCGATATTGGCAAATTTCTTAAACAGTACCGCCTTACCTTCCATCACCGGCTTCGAAGCCAGTGGGCCAATATTGCCCAGGCCTAGTACAGCTGTGCCGTTGGTAATCACCGCCACCAGATTTCCTCGGGCAGTGACCGAGGCGACTTCTGTGGGATTCTCTACGATCAACTCACAGGCATGAGCGACACCGGGAGAATAAGCCAGAGATAAATCACGCTTATTTGCTAGCGGTTTGGTCGGGCGAATCTCTAATTTACCGGGGGTCGGATGGGTGTGGTATTTAAGTGCGGCTTCTTTAAATGAGTCGGTCATCTGTTCGAATTTCCTGTTACGGTATGGGAGTGCAATGGATACGATTTGGTTGAGAAACAGCTATGAATTCAGCAATAAAACTAGTGATATAGACTAATTCTGTAAGCTGATCCATTTATATGAGGTACAGTTTAACGCGGCCTCTGTATAAATAGCTACGCGCCTCGACGCTGCACCTGTAATACTTTGGATCACTTGAAAGAATACTAGCGCATTGCAATAGGATTTTCATATTGAGCATTGATAACAATACCCTTCAGAGTCAGTCTCCTCGGCTGGTTTTTCTGCTGACCACTGTTCTGCTAACAGTGTTTTTACTTGCCAATCCGACCTCGGGTTTCGGTCAGAGTAATAGTGCCCGCACACTGTTTGCCGATAACAAAGCTGGCATTCTGCAAATCAGAATTATTGATATTACTTCCGGTAGCAAGAGCGCCATTGGTTCCGGCTTTGTAGTCGATGATACGGGTCTGATTGCGACCAACTACCATGTGGTGCAAATGGCTGCCAGCAAGCCAGAGCAATATCGCATTGAATATCTCAGTGCCAGTGGTGCGGCTGGCAGTCTTGACCTGGTTGATGTGGATGTGGTCAATGACTTGGCCCTGGTTCAGATTAAGAGTCAGGCCAGTAGCCCGATCGCTGCGGTGCTGTCACTGGCTGAAGCTGAGCCGGCCATAGGCGTGCCAGTCTATGCTCTGGGTAACCCTCTGGATTTAGGTCTAACCGTGGTGCCTGGAACCTACAATGGTATCAATCAAACCAGCTATCATCCGCGGGTGCATTTCACCGGCTCACTCAACTCGGGAATGAGTGGCGGGCCAACCCTCAGTCAAGCCGGGGAGGTCGTGGGCATCAATGTTTCCACCGCAGGTAATCATGTGAGTTTTCTGGTGCCGGTTACAGCGTTGCAGCATTTGATCGCGGAGCATCAATTGCGCGGGCAGGGAGTAGAAAATATAGAGTTGCGAATCGGCCAGCAGCTGCTTGCCGATCAGGAGAAAAAATTCGCCCAAATGCTGTCTCTAGATTGGCCCACCATTGCTCTGGGTAAAGCCACGGTGGTCAACGAGCTGTCACCCTTTTTCAGGTGTTGGGGCGGATCTAATAGCAGTTCCGAAAAAGCCCAATTGCTCAGTGCCGATCGCACCTGTCGCAGTGAAGATAATATCTATCTCAACGAAAAATTTAACAGTGGTGTGATTGAACATCAGTTCTTTTGGCTGGAGGCCGGTAACCTTAATGCCCTGCAGTTTTACACCTACTATAAAAGGTTATTTGGTGATTTTGCTCCGGGCAATAAGGTTCGTGAAAAAGATGTGGGTGACTATCAGTGCGATACCGAATTTGTCGCGGTGAATAATCTCGAGGCAGAGCCTCAGGGCAAAACCAAGACAGTTTTTTGTGCCCGCGCTTACAAAGACTATCCGCAGCTCTACGATGTGTTGTTTTTACAGGGCACGGTGGACGATTCCCGAGCCGCTTTTATCAGCCACTTTACGCTTGCTGGTGTCAGTCGCGATAACGCCAAAGCCTATGCGCGTAAATTTATGGAGGTGGCGCAATGGCGGTAATTATTGAACTGCTCGGCTGGGGCGGCAAGCGTCAGCGCTACTTCACTGTCGAGGGCAACTCAGTCACCATTGGACGTAGCTATCAGAATGATGTGGTTCTCGATGATGCCCATATATCACCGAATCATCTGCGTCTAGATGCAGTTGACGGTGGTTGGCAGCTGACTGACCTACATACACTTAATGGTGTTGAGATAGTCAAAAATCCGGGTTCGCCTGGCGCTCAGTTACAGGGCTCGGATTCAACCATTCTGCTCGGCGAGGGAGCTGAGATAAAAATTGGCCGCACTAGATTGCGAATTGTGTCTGACAGCCATCCAGTGGATGCCGCTAAAGAGCTCCATCACCTAGAGCAGGATGCCGGCAAGTTAAATCGACTATCTATTTGGCTGCCACTCTTTCTGATTAGTCTGGTGGTGGAAATTGCCGCGCTGTATTCAAATAGCTTTGTTGAGTGGCAGTGGAAAAATGTCTTCTCAACGATTCTTGGTACTCAGGCAGTGCTGCTATTTTTTGCGTTATTTTGGGGCGCTTTAGGTCGTTTTTTACGCAGTGAGAGTCAGTTTTTAAGCCACTATTGTTTAATCTTGCTTGCCGGTTTGGTCTATTCTCTGGCCGATTGGCTGATCGGAATACTGGGCTATAACGCCGGTACTGAGATGGTGGCGATGGTTCTGTCGCCCTTAAACGCGCTGCTGCTTTTGGCGTTGTTGCTCTCAGCTAACTTGGCCCTGGCGACAAACATGTTGCCCCGCCAGCGCTGGATTGCCTCCCTTGGCTTTGTAATGTTGATCATTGTTGTTAGTATCACCGCCCAAATGAGAGGCTGGGGTGAGTTTTCTCCCTACCCGGATTATTTCTCTGGTCTTAGTGTTCCCGCGCTGCAGTTCGCTGGTGCAGAATCTGCGGATGATTTCATTGCTAGTTTCGACGAAATTTTTGCTGCGGCTGATCGCGAGGCGCTCGACTAGCTGACATTGTGAGAGCGGTTAAACGATAGAAAAATAAACGTCGTGGTTAAGCGGCAAAAAATAATAATAGGGATTAATCGTGGAAGCATTTGTTAACTATTTAAACGGCATTATCTGGAGTTCAGCACTGATCTATCTGTGTCTTGGAACCGGGCTCTACTTTTCACTGCGCACACGCTTTCTTCAAGTTCGCCACTTTGGCCATATGTTAAAAATTATGCGTGAAGGAAAGAGCTCCGAGGCCGGAGTTTCATCTTTTCAGGCCCTGACCATGTCCCTCTCTGGACGGGTTGGCACAGGTAATATTGCTGGCGTGGCCACCGCTATTGCCATCGGTGGCCCAGGTGCGGTTTTCTGGATGTGGACCGTGGCCTTTCTCGGCGCATCCACCGCCTATATAGAAGCCACTCTGGCGCAGATTTATAAAGAGTTAGATGACAATGGCAGCTACCGCGGTGGCCCAGCCTATTACATTGAAAAAGCCATGGGCCAAAAATGGTATGCCTGGACCTTTGCCGTGGCGACGATTATTGCCATGGGCTTTTGTCTGCCGGGTATTCAGGCCAACAGTATTGTTGCCGCCATGAACAACGCCTGGGAGATTCCGGCGTTGGTGACGGCTTCTGTGCTGGCCGTCGGTCTGGCTCTGATCGTTATCGGTGGTGTTAAACGTATCGCCAACTTTGCTCAGGTAGTGGTGCCGGTGATGGCTGCTGGATACATAATTATCGCGTTTACCGTAGTGTTTCTCAATATCGATATGGTCCCTACAGTGACCATGCTAATTATCAATAGTGCCTTTGGTCTAGATGCAGGTTATGGCGCGATTATCGGTATGGCCGTGGCCTGGGGTGTTAAGCGCGGTGTTTACTCCAACGAAGCAGGACAGGGCAGTGGTCCTCATCCGGCGGCGGCAGCGGAAGTCTCCCATCCGGCCAAGCAGGGTTTGGTACAGGCCTTCTCGGTCTATGTGGATACCTTGCTAATCTGTTCAGCCACTGCCTTTATGATTCTATTGACCGGTCTCTACAACGTTGAGGGCGCCGATGGCACTTACCTCTATCAGGGCCTGCCCGGTGTCGATGTGGGTCCAGCCTATGTGCAGGCGGCCTTTGATACAGTGATGCCCGGCTTTGGTAGCAGTGTGTTGGCTATAGCGCTGCTGTTTTTCGCCTTCACCACCATTGTTGCTTACTACTATATTGCCGAAACCAATGTGATGTTTATTAACCGCAAGGTCCATCGCCCTTGGTTGGCCAATCTGCTGAAAGTACTGGTGCTTACATCGGTGATGTACGGCGGTATCAAGAGCGCCGATCTGGCTTGGGCATTGGGTGATGTGGGTGTAGGGCTTATGGCTTGGTTGAATATTGTTGCGATCATAATCTTGCAGCGCCCCGCTCTGGTGGCGCTCAAAGATTACGAGCAGCAGTTGGATGCGGGTGTAGATCCGAGTTTTGATCCAGAGGCTTTGGGGATTGAAAAGGCTGACTTCTGGGTGGATAGAAAGAACGCCCAGAGTCAGTAGTGACTAATGCGGGTAACTGTTAGCGCTTGTAACCGTTAGTAGCGAATAGCCGCTACTAACAGGCTATTCAATACAGGCTATTCGGTTACAAGCTATTCAATACAGGCTATTCAGTTAGAGGCTATTCAGTCTCAGCATCGGTCTCAAGAGGCCAACCGCCAAGATCTTTCCAACGGTTCACAATACCGCAGAACAACTCTGCAGTTTTCACTGCGTCATAGAGGGCGCTGTGAGCGCTTTTATTATCAAAATCCATCTTCGCTGCCTGACAGGCTTTAGCCAACACGGTTTGACCATAGGCTAGACCGGCGAGGGTAGAGGTGTCGAAGCAAGAGAAGGGATGAAACGGATTGCGTTTTATCTGATTTCTATTGACCGCGGCGTTAACAAAACCCAGATCAAAATGGGCGTTATGGGCCACCATTACTGAGCGAGTGCAACCTGTTGCGCTGATCTCGTGACGGATGGGTCGAAAGATATCCCGCAGAGCTTCACCTTCCTCCTCCGGCATACGTTCTGGGTCATAGAGATCAATACCGGTAAATTCCAATGCCGCCTTTTCAACGATTGCACCGGGAAAGGGATCAACATTCCTGCTGTAGGTCTCTTTGATTTGGATATTGCCCTGAGCATCCATCTCCAGAATCACCGCAGCAATTTCCAGCAGTGCGTCGGTGCGAGAATTAAAGCCACCGGTTTCAACATCCACTACAACGGGCAAAAACCCACGAAATCGCTCAGCGATATTATTCGTAGACGCGTCATTATCCAATTCATTGATGATCTGCGACATATCCATTAGTGGTCCATTTTCCAATTCAGAGTGGTACCAGCGCCGAGAGGAATCAGTTGCGAATCGTCAAACGGAATTGCTGCGGGCAGCTGCCAGGGTTGGCGTAATAAGGTAATGCTTGTGGTGTTTCTCGGCAGGCCATAAAAGTCTGCACCGTACTTGCTGGCAAAGCCCTCGAGCTTATCCAGCGCACCGGCCTCTTCAAAGGCCTGGGCGTAGAGCTCAATGGCTGCGTGATGACTAAAACAGCCAGCACAGCCACAGGCACTCTCTTTCTTGTCCTGAGCATGGGGCGCAGAATCAGTGCCCAAAAAGAACTTCGGGCTGCCGCTAGTGGCGGCCTTAATCAGCGCATGTTGATGAATATCGCGCTTCAAAATCGGCAGACAAAACAGATGCGGCCTAATCCCCCCAACCAGCATATGGTTGCGGTTATACAGCAGATGCTGAGGAGTAATGGTCGCGGCCACATTGTCACCGGCTGCGGCAACAAACTCGGCTGCTTCAAGGGTCGTAATATGCTCAAAGATAATTTTTAACTTGGGGTAGTGCTGAACCAACCCGCGCAGGTGACGCTCGATAAACACCGCTTCACGATCAAAGATATCAATATCGCCGGCGGTGACTTCACCGTGGAGCTGCAACACCATGCCCACTTCCTGCATGGTGGCAAGCACCTTCTGGATATTGTTGAGACTGGTAACACCGGAATCCGAATTGGTTGTAGCCCCAGCCGGATAATACTTGCAGCCATGGATAAATCCACAGGCTTTCGCCGCGCGAATTTCATCGGCGGTAGTATTATCCGTGAGATAGAGAACCATCAATGGCTCCCAGGTCGATCCTGCAGGGCGCTGTGCCAAAATGCGTTCGCGATACGCGCCGACCTTAGCCACAGTGGTCGCCGGAGGCATTAGGTTGGGCATTATAATGCCGCGGCCAAAGCCTCTCGCGGCAGCAGGTACGGTCGCTTCCAGCATACTATTGTCACGCAGATGCAGGTGCCAGTCGTCAGGTTGTATAAGAGTAATTTTGTCCATTGAAGCCGTATCCGCTGTTATCGGTGAATGCTACCGGAAACAGTGGTGTCATGACAGGTTTTGTGAAAAGGTATGGGTAAAAATTGAGCAACTAATGAAGATAACGCTACTCTGCAACCGCGATTTGGCATGTCATGTGGCACTGAGCCGTCTAATTGAGGGTTTAAACCAACATAAGCTGTCGATCTTCGTCTCGGAAAAGGTCGGTGCCAACAAGACTTTGCCGCAGCCTTTAATGGATCTAGCGGCCTTTGAACTGCGACTGCTCATTGATGGTCGCCCGAGTTTTGAGCAGTTAGCTGAAAAAGCTGGCTGTCAGTTACAGGGCTTCGCCGATCTAGGCAACAAGGTTAATAGCACTGCAGGCATCGCGCGAATTGCAGCCACTGAGCCAGAGCTTATTCTATCTGTGCGTTTTGGCCTGATTATTCGCGAGGCAGTGATTGCCATGCCCAAATATGGCGTGATCAATCTGCATTCCGGACTGCTACCCAATTATCGCGGCGTGATGGCGACCTTCAGGGCAATGCAAAATAATGACAGCGAGATCGCCTCGACCCTGCACTACATTCAAGACGGCGGCATTGATAATGGCGATATTATTTCCACCTCGGCCATCACCCTAAATCCACAGCAGTCTTATCTACTCAATGTGATTAATCTCTATGGCGGTGGTTGCCAGCAGATCCTCAGTGCGGTGAGTGCTTTGACAGCAGGGCAGCTTTTGGCCGCCTATCCGCAACAGCAGGGCGCAACCTATTACAGTTTCCCGACCCAGCCGGAACTCGACGCTTTTGCCGCTGCCGGCGGACAGCTCTTCGACAAAGCGGATATTACTGCCCTCAGCCCATACTAAAACGCCTAGTCTTAGGGTAAAATCGCCGCCTCGTTTTCTCCAGTAAAGGATCTTATTTCGTGGCAGACGTTAAAAAAGTAGTTTTAGCCTATTCAGGCGGTTTGGATACTTCAGTTATTGTTAAGTGGCTGCAGGAAGAATATAACTGCGAAGTGGTTACCTTCACGGCCGATATCGGTCAGGGTGAAGAAGTCGAACCCGCTCGCGCCAAGGCTGAAGCCCTGGGTGTGAAAGAAATTTATATTGATGATCTGCGTGAAGAGTATGCACGGGACTTTGTATTTCCGATGTTCCGCGCTAACACTATTTACGAAGGTGAATATCTGCTGGGCACGTCTATTGCTCGCCCACTGATCGCTAAACGCCTGATTGAAATCGCCAATGAAACCGGCGCCGACACCATCTCTCATGGTGCGACGGGCAAGGGCAACGACCAGGTGCGTTTTGAGCTGGGTGCCTATGCACTGAAGCCGGGCATTAAAGTAATTGCGCCTTGGCGTGAGTGGGATCTGAATTCCCGCGACAAGTTAATGGAATACTGTGAGACGCACAATATTCCGGTAGAGATGAAGCGCGGTAAAAAATCGCCGTTCTCTATGGATGCCAATCTGCTGCATATCTCTTACGAGGGTGGCAATTTGGAAGATCCTTGGTCTGAAGCTGAAGATGATATGTGGCGCTGGACTGTGTCACCTGAGGAAGCGCCTGACGAAGCTTGTTATATGACTATCAGCTATGAGAAGGGCGATATTGTTGCCATCGATGGCGAAGCTATGTCACCGGCCACTGTGATTGAATATTTAAACAAGGTTGCCGGTGCCCATGGCGTCGGTCGTCTGGATATAGTTGAGAACCGCTACGTGGGCATGAAATCACGCGGCTGTTATGAAACTCCAGCTGGCACTGTGATGATGAAGGCTCACCGCGCGATTGAATCCATTACTCTGGATCGCGAAGTTGCACATATGAAAGACGAGCTGATGCCTAAGTATGCCAAGCTGATTTATAACGGTTATTGGTGGGCGCCTGAGCGTTTGATGTTACAGGCAGCTATTGATCAGAGCCAAGAGCCGGTTAACGGTGATGTGCGTATCAAGCTGTATAAAGGTAGTGTGAGTGTTGTCGGTCGCAAGTCTGATGACAGCCTGTTCGATGCTAATATAGCCACCTTTGATGATGATGGCGGTGCCTATAACCAAGCCGACGCTGAAGGCTTTATTAAGCTCAATGCTCTACGCTTGCGCATTGCTGCCAATAAAGGTCGCGACATTCTCTAATGTCTAAGTAGAGCTGTTAATTAGAACTGTTAATTAGAGCTGTTA
>Ga0307488_10002017_pt1 | contig 17128 bp, 17 predicted proteins | sample SB02metaG_FD_202248 | JGI IMG/M metagenome (GOLD analysis project Ga0307488, IMG submission 202248) | Sea-ice brine microbial communities from Beaufort Sea near Barrow, Alaska, United States - SB 0.2 | ecosystem: Environmental > Aquatic > Marine > Coastal | place: USA: Alaska | collected... | reverse complement strand
GAGAAGGTATTAATGAAGTGGGTATTATAGATAGTATAAATCAAGAAAAATACCAAAGTATTCTTAACCCCAACAGCGATCAACGAACAACGAAAAACGAAAAACTCCCAACAATTGGTAAAGTAGTTCTATCCGTTGACCCTAAATATTTCCGTCCTACGGAAGTAGATGTATTAATTGGAGATCCTACCAAGGCAAAAGAAAAATTAGGGTGGGTGGCAGCACATGATTTGGCTTCGTTGGTAAAAGACATGATGCAATCGGATGTGAAGTTGATGCAAAAAGAACAGTATTTGAAAGCGGGTGGTTACCACGCGAGTAAAAATTTAGAAGAATTAAATTAAAAAAGCCGAGTGATGTTAGTCGAGAAAAAAATAAGTTAATAAGTGTCAATATGAATTTAGAAAAAGTAAAAATTGCAGTGATTGGTCAAGGCTATGTTGGCCTTCCTCTAGCTATTGAGTTTGGGAAAAAATACCCAACCTCAGGATTTGATATCAATGTTGGTAGAATTGATGAATTAAACAAAGGATTTGATCATACCAATGAAGCTACACCTGAGCAATTAAGAAGCGCTAATCAGCTAACTTTTAGTGCAAATATTAATGATATCAAAGAGTGCAATATCTATATTGTAACGGTTCCAACTCCTATTGACGAATTCAAAACTCCAGACCTAAACCCATTAATGAGTGCCTCTAAAATGCTTGGCGAGATCCTTAAAAAAGGAGATACTGTCATTTATGAGAGCACTGTTTATCCAGGCTGTACTGAAGAGATTTGTGTGCCTTTATTAGAGAAATCAAGTGGTTTGATTTTTAATACGGACTTTTACTGTGGATATTCACCAGAGAGAATTGTTCCAGGGGACAAGGTAAATACCTTAACTACCATTAAAAAAGTAACATCAGGATCCACCCAAGAGATTGCTAGTTTTGTAGATGATTTATACGGTTCAATTATTACTGCTGGAACTTTTAAGGCAGCAAGTATGAAGGTAGCAGAAGCTAGTAAAGCCATTGAAAACGCACAACGTGATGTTAATATATCCTTTGTAAATGAATTGGCTTTAATATTTGATAGAGTAGGTATAGACACTCAAGATGTTCTTGATGCCGCGGGGACGAAGTGGAATTTTCTAAAGTACAAACCAGGCCTTGTTGGAGGACACTGTATCAGTGTAGATCCATATTATTTAGCGTATAAAGCAGAAAACCTTGGCTATCATCCAGAAGTGATCCTAAGTGGTAGGCGTGTAAACGATAACATGAGCACCTTTGTAGCAAATAAGATGATTAAAATGCTTATTAAGGCTGGTAAACAAATAAAGGGTTCTAAAATTTTAATATTAGGAGTTACTTTTAAAGAAAATTGTCCAGATATCCGAAATTCAAAAGTAGCAGATGTCTATAAAGAATTAAAAGAATTTGGTTTAGAAGTTGATACTTATGATTATGAAGCTACCCCTAGTGAAGTAAAAAAGGAGTACGGGATAGATCTTATAGATCAGATCACTGAAAAATATGACGGAATTTTACTGGCCGTATCTCATGACAAATTTTCATTGATAAATATTGAATCGTTAAAGAAGGATTCTAAAAGTATTGTTTTTGATTTAAAAGGATTTTTACCAAGGAATCAAGTTAATTCAAGACTTTAAAAAAAAAGTATTTTGGAAGATTATAAATATTATTTCAAAAAGTTTTGTGGAGATAGTTTATTAATTAATGACTACAAATATTGGTCATGGTGTCTTCGTGAGAATCAAGTGACTCTTGGTTCGTCTGTACTTTTAAATAAGGCATGTAAAAAAAGTTTTGGAGACTTATCAAATGAGGAGCTTTTAGAGTTAAGAGATATCATCTCAAGTGTTGAGTATGCTATATCTAAAGAGTTTAATTATGATAAAATAAATTATTTAGCTTTAATGATGATAGATCCATTGTTTCACTATCATATCATACCAAGATATAAAGAAGATAAAACTTTACAAGGATTGAAGTTTAAAGATTTCAATTATCCAGGTCCATCAAACTTAGGTATATTTAATAATACTAATGAAAACCAAAAAAAAGTAATTATAAAACAAATTAAAAAATGGTTATAGGATATACAACAGGAGTCTTTGATTTATTTCATATAGGTCATCTAAATATTTTAAAGCAAGCAAAGTCTATGTGTGATAGATTAATTGTTGGAGTAACAACTGATGAATACGTTAAAAAATATAAGAATAACTCTCCCAGTATATCTTATGCAGATAGAGCCGAAATAGTTAGAAGTATTAAATTTGTTGATTCTGTAATCCCTCAACATGATCACAATAAACTTGAAGCTTGGGAAAAATTAAAATTTGATTTTATTTTTGTTGGAGATGATTGGTATAATACTCAAAAATGGAATGAAATTGAGAGTGAATTTAAAAAAGTAGATGTTAAAGTCATTTATTTTCCAAGAACCCCAGTAGTTTCATCCACAAAAATAAAAAACGACCTTGGTTCAAAGAATATTAAATAAAAATATTTCAGATAGTTTCTGGTACACATTCGGAGAAATTATTAATAAAACTAGTGTATTTCTATTAATTCCATTTTACACAACTTACTTTTCAAAAGAAGAATATGGAATTTTATCACTAGTTATTATTTTTACTACTATCTCTAATCACATAATTTCATATGGGTCTAAGACCGCGCTTTTAAGGTTAATCTATGATTATTCTAAAGATCAAAACAAAAAGTTAATTTTTACAGTAATTAGTAATTTGTTTTTTATTCTTATTTCAGTTTTATTATGCTTAATTGTATTTCATTTTATTTCATATAAATACGATTTACCCCTCCAGAATTACTTTAAGTATTGCTATTTCATTTGCTTTCATTCCTTTTTCTTTAGCTTAATTAATATAGGTTTAACACTAACAAGGGTAGATCGAAAGGTGAAATATTTTACTGCATTTAATTTATTAAAAACAGTAACAGAAATAGTCTTAATTTTCTTCTTTGTCAAGTTTTTAAGTGATGGGGTTTTCGGTAAAATCATCGGGAGTTTAGCATCTGTAATGATATTATCTCTTGTAATATATTTCGTTTCAATAAATAAAAATATTTCGTTTTCTTATTCTAGAAAAATGTCAAAAGATTATTTTTATTTTGCGACTCCTTTGGTAATAAACAACCTAGTTGGCTGGACTCTTGTAAGCTATGATCAATTTTTATTTCAACATAACTTTGGTTTAGAACAATTAGCAATTTTAGCCTTGGTCTTTCAAATATGTTCTATTTATAAATTTTCTATGGAGGGTGTTTTACGTGCTTTTAATGTTTATTTATATGAGAAGATGAAAGTTGTTAAAGAAGGTGCTAAAGAGATTTTTGTATTTTTCATTTCACTATTTTCAATTTGCGGCTTTTTATTAATAATCTTTAAAGAACAAATAATCTTAATTATATCGACATCAGATTATATTGAAGCTAAACCTTTCATTACATATTTTGTTTTTTCAAGATTTATAATGCTAATAAACTTACTTATAGTTTTTTTCCTATTAATAGATAAAAATAGTAAAGAAGTTACAAAAGCAACTTTTATATCACTAATAACAATGCTATTGTTTAGCACTTATTTAATACCAAATTATGGTTTTGTAGGAGCCGCTATTGCAGCGACCTTAACTTTTTTAAGCAGAAATATTTATTTGTCATTAATGTTGAAAAAAAGCATGAATTTTTATTCATTAAATGGTCTTTTAGGTATTATATCTTTTGTGTTGATTTTACTAATTAACATTTTATTTGAAGTTAATATACCCATAAATTTAGCGATATTAGTGTTTCATGTTCTATTGTCTACATATTTAAATAAAAACATTTTAAAAAGAATCTTCTTATGAACCCATACATAATTGTAGAAATTGGTCAAGCTCATGACGGAAGTTTGGGTACTTTACACTCATATATAGACGCTGTTTCAAAGACTGGAGTAGACGCTATTAAATTTCAAACTCATATTGCTGACGCTGAAAGTAGTCCTCAAGAGCCCTTTAGAGTGAATTTTTCTTATGAGGATAAGACAAGGTTTGATTATTGGAAAAGAATGGAATTTACTTTTGAGCAATGGATAGAAATAAAAAAACATTGTGATGAAGTTGGATTAGAATTTATCAGTTCACCTTTCTCTATCGCAGCAGTTGACTTATTAGAAAAATTAGATGTTAAAAAATATAAAATTGGTTCTGGTGAAGTTACTAATTACTTAATGTTAGATAAGATTGCTAAAACAGGAAAGGATATTATTCTTTCTAGTGGTATGAGTAATTTTAACGAATTAGATGATGTGTTTAAATTTTTATCAGCTTACAACAACAAAATATCAGTTTTACAGTGTACAACCCAATACCCAACTAATCCAGAAAATCTCGGATTAAATGTTATTACAGAACTAAAAAACAGATATAAAGTACCTGTTGGTCTGTCTGATCATTCTGGGAAAATTTATCCATCTATAGCTGCAACTACATTGGGTGCTGAAATTCTTGAATTCCATGCCGTTTTTGATAGAAGGCAGTTTGGTCCTGATAGCAAATCATCTCTAGAAATAGATGAAATAGTAACATTGGTTGAAGGGGTTTATTATGTCTCATCAGCAATTAGTAATCCCATTGACAAGAATAATAATTCAGAATTTCATGATTTAAAGAAAATATTTGAAAAAACATTATCCCTTAACAAATCAAAAAGACAAGGAGAGATTATAAAACTTGAAGATTTAGAAGCTAAAAAGCCCGCCTTAATGGGAGTAAGTGCTAGTGATTATAATTTTGTTATTGGAAAAAAACTAGCAAGAGACCTTAAAAAATGGGATTTTATAAATAAAAGTGATTTAATATGAAAAGAAAAGTTTGTGTAGTAGTAACAGCAAGGCCAAGTTATAGTAGAGTCAAAACTGCATTACAAGCAATAAAAAATCACCCTAAACTAGAATTACAGTTAGTTCTTGCTGGTGCATCTTTATTAGAAAGGTACGGTTCAGTAGTGAATTACGTAGAAGATGATGGGTTCGAGATTAAAGAAAAAGTTTTTATGGTTTTAGAAGGAGATACGCCTACTGCAATGGCAAAAACTACTGGGTTAGGAGTAACGGAACTCGCTAATGTCTTTTTTAATTTAAAACCCGATATGGTAATAACAATTGCAGACAGGTTTGAAACAATAGCCACCTCTATTGCCGCTGCATACCAAAATATACCTTTAGTTCATCTTCAGGGAGGTGAGGTAACAGGTAATATAGATGAAAAAGTCCGTCACGCGAATACAAAGTTAGCAGACATACATCTTGTAGCGTCAGAATTAGCTTCAAAGAGGGTTAAAAAATTAGGAGAGGATGAAGAGTATATTTTTAATACAGGTTGTCCTTCAATTGATATTGCTAAAGAGGTTTTGAAAAGTCCAAAATTAGATTTTGATCCATTTGAAAAGTATGGTGGTGTTGGTGCAAGATTTAACTACAAAGATGGCTATTTGGTTGTTATGCAACACCCAGTTACAACTGAATATACGAAATCAAAAGAACAAATGAATCACCTTTTAAATGCTGTTTACAAACTTGATACACCTACTTTTTGGTTTTGGCCAAATGTGGACGCAGGTTCAGATGGTGCCTCCTCAGCCATAAGAAAATTTAGAGAGAATAATGATCTTAAGAAGATTCATTTTTTTAAAAATATGGAATCTAATGATTTTTTAAGACTATTATTTAATTCAAATGTTTTGATTGGGAACTCTAGTGTGGGGATTCGCGAATGTTCTTTTTTAGGAGTTCCTGTCGTGAATATTGGGACTAGACAATATGGAAGAGAAAGAGGTAGAAATGTTTTAGATACAGGTTATACAGAAGCAGAAATATATAATTCTATAAAAACTCAATTAACAAAAGTTAGTAGACACCAAGATTTTATTTTTGGGAGTGGTAATTCAGGATTGAAAATTGCTGAAGTTTTGGCAAACGTTAAATTAAGATCTCACAAAACGTTAACATATTAAATATGAAAGCATTAGTTTTAACCAGTAATAAGATAAGACACAAGTATTATGTTCAGAAAATAGCTGAACATATGAATGTGATTGGAGTAATAACTGAACCTAAAGTTAAATATTATAACAATGTAATAGAAGAATCTTCTCTTGTTAGAGAACATTTTATCAAATTAAGCCTTTACGAAGAGAAATATTTAGGAAAACCAAAGTTTCCCGAAAATATTGATTTACTAGAATTGACAAAAGATGAAATAAACTCTGAAAAGGCATTAAGTTTTGCAAAAGACAAGGATCCAGATGTCATATTTCTCTTTGGAACATGTATTTTAAAAGACAATTGGTTGGATGCATTTCCTGGAAAAATAATCAATTTACATCTAGGCTTGTCACCTTTTTACAGAGGTTCTGCAACACTTTTTTGGCCAATTTATAATAATAGTTTAAGTTGTTTAGGAGTAACAATTCATATTACATCAAAGAAGGTTGATGCTGGAGAAATTATCGCTAGGATTAAGCCTAATTTAGAAGAAGGGGATGACTATTATGATATAAATCTTAAAGCTATAAAAGCAGGAATTGATTCTATGGCTCTTGTTACTAAAGATTATATAAATGGAAATAGATTACCATTAAAACAAGATTTATCTAAAAGTAATCTTTATAGGAAATCAGACTTTACAGAAGAGAAACTTCAAGTTGCTTTAAAAAATATAGGTGATGGAATATCAAATAAACAAATTAAACAAATCGAAAACTCAAAAGAATGCAGTTGTTAGCAGTCAATTTTCATTATTTTAGGGAAAATAAAACAGGAAGAGGGATTTTTCCATTGACTTTAAAAGAATTTGAAAATCAAATTGAAAGAATTAGTAAATTTTATGACTTTGTTTCCGAAAATGATATTATTGAAAATCTTAAAAATGGAAAAAAAATTAGTAAAAACTCATGTTTACTCACATTTGATGATGGATTAAAAGAACAAATGAGTGTGGCTAATTTACTTCTTAAAAAAGGTATCCCAGGAATGTTTTATGTTTCCTCAGAGCCAATAAAAAATAATACTGTCCTAGATGTTCATAAGTTACATTTTATAAGATCTATTTTGTCTGAAAAAGAATTGTATAATATTCTTTGTAAAGAACATGAATTGGATACTTATTCTTTTAATCAAACATTATTAAAAAATCAGTACAGATATGACAATGATTTAGGGCGAAAGATTAAATATTTTATGAATTTTGTATTATCTGATAAAGATAGAAAACAAACTATTAATTATCTTTTCAAAGAACTTGTTAGTTCAGAAGAAGAGTTTGCTAAAGATCTATATATGTCTTTTAGTGATTTGAAAAAATTATCTAAAAACTCTATGTTAGGAACTCACGCTAAAAATCATATACCTCTGGGGAGTTTGAGTGAACAAGAAATAGAACACGAAATAAAGGATTCAATTTCTGATTTAAATGCTATTATTGGTGAAAATAAAATCAGATCCATATCATATCCCTATGGTGGTATCACTGCGGTAACAGATAAAGTGGCTAATATAGCTGAGAAATCTGGTTTAGATTTTGGACTTACAATGTGGAGAGGTATTAACGATTTAAATGATTTAGATAATAAATTTCTTTTAAAAAGAATAGACACAAACGATGCTCCAGGTGGGAAATTGAATAGTTCTGAATATATTTTAAAAGAAATTATAAATTAATGATTGGAATACATATATATCCTAGTAGTATTTCTTATACTAGTAATCATTCTGATATTACAAGAGAATTAGGTGATTCTAAAATAACTTTATCTTATCATAATCAATATGATAAACAAGTTTTCTTTGAATCAGATAAATATTTAATTTTCTTGGATGGTTGGATTTTTAACTCACCTAGTTATACTAATCAAGCTGAATTTATTTTAGAAAAATACGTTAAAGATTCCGTCAATTTTATATACGAATTAAACGGTCAGTTTAACTTAGTTATATGTAATAAAGTTGAACTAAAATATAATTATTATAATGATATTTTTTCAATAAGAAAACATTTTTTCTCATTTGAAAACAGCATACTTTTCTTATCTTCAGATTTAACTTTCATAACAAATCACCTCAATAAGAAAAATTTAAATGTAGATCATATAAAAAAGAATATCAATTTACCTCGATTTATTGATATTAAAGAAACTTTTATTAATGAAATCAAACAAGGGTTTCCTTGTATGAAAATAACTGAAAATACAATTTCATCATATTCTTTCGAAAAAGTAAAACATAATTTTTCTTATGAAGAAAAAAATCCAATTTTTTTTCTGGATAAAATAAAAAATACAATTTCTAGAACATATAAAAACGAGGATTTATTACTTTTATTAACTGGTGGCTTAGATTCTAGATTCTTACTGGAAATATTTAAAGAATTGAATTTAAATTTCCAAACTGCAACTTATGGAAATAAAATTAGCGACGAAGTTCAGATTGCGAGCAAAGTAGCAGAGGTAAATGATATTAAACATTTTATTTGTCATTTAGATGCAGAGGATTTTTTAGTTGATGCAAAAAAATACATAAAAAATTTTTCTGGACTTGACATTTTTGTACAGTCTAGCATATATAAGTTTTTATCTTCTTTAAAGTTAAAAGTAAATAAAAACACGATTATTGATACAGGGTTTGCGCTTGATATGTTTTTGGGTGGTTCTCAATTGAATAAGGAAATAAATCATGATTTGGCAATTGAGAATAGGGTTTTTAGTGCTCTTTCGATAAGACAGTCGGCCATCAGAGAGTTTTATGAAGATAGATATTCCATGTATAATTATGATATTTATTTCATGATGAGAAATCTACCTAAAGATTTAATAAAAGACAATAAATTTTATTACAAGTTATGTAAACTTCAGATAAAAAAATCTTTTCATATTCCATTACAATCAACAATGTTTGGTTTATCTTTAGAACCCAAATTTTGGAAATCATCTGAAAGTATACAATTTGAAAAAGAAAAGTTTGTATTAGAATATTTTCAGAAGAATAATAAAGCCCTTTATCACAACAGATATTATTCTGATTTTGGCATGTGGATTAGAGATGAAACCGCATGGAAGAATTTTATTCTAGACATGTTTGTGAAAAATAAGTCTAATTTATCAAAAATGTTTTTAGATCAAAAACTTATTGAAAACACAATTAATCAACATATGAGTGGAGAGGAGAATCATATTCGAAAGATTATAAAGTGGGTTAGTTTAGAGTTATTCTTTCAAGTTAATTAAAATTTTATATGGAAAATTATTCAAATTATCACAATGCAAATATAATTGGCTTGTCAAAAGTTATTTATAAAATTCATTTTATAGGAAATCATTATTCAAAAAAGAAAAATATTCCCAATAAACTAATTTATGTTGTTCTTGTAACAATTAACAGATTTTTAAATTTCAAATTAGGATGCCATGTGCCTTTTAAAGCTGAAATTGGTAAATCTTTAGTTCTTCCGCATGGTTTTTTTGGAATATTTATATCAAAATATGCAAAAATAGGTAACAATTGTTGTGTGTTTTATCAAGTTACTATAGGTTCAAATTTTCATACTTCCTCTAATCCAGGAGCACCTAAAATTGGAGATAACGTCTTAATTGGAGCAGGGGCAAAAATTATTGGTAATATATCAATTGGTGATAATGTGAAAATTGGTGCTAATGCCATTGTAACTAACGACGTAGAATCTGGAAAAACTATTGTTTCACCAAAAGCAATAGTATTATGAAAATATTAGTAATCATTCCTGCAAGAGGAGGTTCTAAAGGGATTAAAGATAAAAATATTATTGATGTTTGTGGGAAACCATTAATACAATATTCTATAGATCAATCATTAGAATTAAAAAAAATAAGTTTGGTAAATGAAATTATTATATCAACAGACTCTCAAAAAATTGCAGAAATTGGAAGGAAATTAGGAGCAAATGTCCCTTTTCTAAGACCAGAAAGTATTTCTGGTGATAAAGCAAAATCGATTGACTTTATTCTTCATGCAATAAATTATTATGAAGAAAAAAATATTTTTTTCGATGCTGTTTTATTATTGCAACCTACATCTCCAATGAGAGATAGTAAATTGCTAGAAAGTGCTATAAAATTATTTAAAGAAGGTAAATCTGATTCATTGATAAGCTGTTATAAAGAAGAGTATATTAACGATTTGGTAATGTATAAATCTAAGGTTGGAAATGTATTAATTCCTTTAAATGAAAAGCACAATAAAGGAGTTCGAAGACAAGATCATGGAGATGTATTTGTTAGAAATGGAGCTATTTACTTAACAAGTGTAAAATATTTAAAAGAAACTGAACAAATTATTTCTGATTATCCATTATTAATTGAAATGAGAAAGAGTCAGTCTATAAATATAGACACATTGGAGGATTTAGAAATTCTTAAAAGAGCATTATGCAAATAGGTATTATAGAACCTCAAGATTTTTCTTTAAGGGCTTTAACGTTTTTAAGTGACCTTGGAAATGTTTCCAAGTTTGAATCTGGAAAAATTGAAGATTTTTTGGTAGATAAAGAGATTATTTTTGTGAGGTTAAATTATTATTTCGATACCCATATTTTAAGTAATGCTAACAAGCTTAAATATATATGTACACCTACTACAGGATTAAACCATCTCGATTTAGATTACTTAAGAAAAAAAAACATAAAAGTTATTTCCTTAAAAGGTGAATTCGAATTCTTGTCAGATATCAGAGCAACCTCCGAACATACTTTTGGTTTAATTCTTTCTTTATTAAGGAATTATAAAAATGCAATCTCAACAACAAAAGAAAATTTCAGTAGAGATTTATATAAAGGAGATGAAATTTTCAATAATTCAATTGGAATCATAGGCTTTGGAAGAATAGGTATATTATTAGCAAAATATATTGAAGCTTTTAATGGAAATTGTTTTTTTTATGATATTGATACAACAATTAAAGAAATTTACGGAGCAAAAAGATTAAATTCAGTAGAACAATTAATTTCAAAATGTAATGTAATCACTCTATGTGCTTCTTATGAAGTAACAAGTAATAAATTTTTTAATAAAGCTTACATAGACCTTCTGAAAGACAAATTCTTTATTAATACATCAAGAGGTGAATTAATAAATGAAAAATATTTATTAAAGAAAATTAAAGAAAAATTTTTTAAGGGTATAGCAATTGATGTTATAAGAGATGAATCAAAAGAAAATAATAATTTAGATGAGTTTTTAAATATAGATAAATCAATTAATTTTATAATTACTCCACATATAGCCGGTGCAACTTTTACCTCTATGAAAAGAACAGAGGAGTTTATAGCTGGAAAACTGAAACAACTCTTCATTTAAAACAAATATGATAATTAATCCTAAAAAAATTGATGTTCTTTTTTTTATAGAACATATAGATAGAGAACTTGAGACAGCCCAAGAAATAGTTAGTGTTTTAAAAAAAAAATACAACTTAAAATGCGTTATTGCCTCAGCGATATATCATCCTGTAGTATGCGTTCTGAAAACAAGACCCAAAATAATTGTAACGGCTTCTACTGCATTTGGTGTTGGTTCTCCTGGTTGGTTGTTTTTTAAATCATTTAAAAACCCTCCTGTTTTTATTAATTTAAATTACGAACAATTCATAAGCTCATGGAAAGGTAAATATAAAAGTGCAAAACACGATATATCTTTAAAAAGTCAAATTCAATTGACCTGGGGAACATATTTTAAAAATTTCTTAATAGAAACTGGAACCGAAGGAAAAAATGTAATTATTACTGGAAGGCCTTTGTTTTCTTTATTGAAAAAGAGGTATTATAATAAGAATTTCAAAAAGGAGATAGCGAAGAAAAATAATTTAGATTTTAATAAGAAATGGAATTTTATTGCCTTTACAGACGGATTAGCTTTCGTAACTGAAAAGAAAGTTCAATATATAGTTCAATCTGGGGCAAATGAAAAAGGATTAAAAAATCATATAAATCACGTAAAAGGGACTATAGATGAAGTGTTAAAGTGGGTTAATAATATGAGTGAAGTCTCTGATGAGCTATTTATATTAAGACCTCATCCATCTATTTCAAAAGATCAATATGAAGTATTAATTAAGAGTACTTTGGGGTTAATTCCAAAAAATCTCATAATTTCTAAGGATTATACAGCTCAAAAGTGGATGGTTTCATGTGAGAATTTTTTTACGAACTATAGCACACTTACAATGGATGCTAGAGTTTTAGGGATAGATTTTTATATTTTACAACCCTTAAAAAAACTTGAATCTGAAGATTACTGGTGGTGTAATAATGGTTTTAACATAGAAAATTATGACGATTTTAAAAATTTAATCCTAAAAAATGATTTAGAAAAATTGAATATGTACGAATCTAAAGAGGATATTCTAGACTATATAGATTTATCTAAAGATGGTATTATAGAGACTTCAAGTACGATATTTAAAATGTTACCTCAAAATAATATATATCCTAAGGTGAGTTATTATAGATTTATAAACTCAATTTTAAAATCACCTAAAAGATTATTAGGTAGTCTATTAAGATTGATTTTTATGAGCCTCAGAATAAACTCCAATAGTATAGTCAGAAAAGGTATATCAATAGATTATTTTAATTACAAACAATTGAATAATGACTTATAAAGAATATATTAAATTATATAAAAAAAATGAGCATCCTGCATCAACAATCTTTCATAAATATATTTCAAAAAATTTAGCTAAATTTTTAGTTTATTTTAGTTTAAAACTTGATATAACTCCAAATAAGTTATCGGTTTTCTCAACTTTATGTCTTCTATTAGCTGGGTATTCTCTAATTAAATTAGATTTGTTTTGGTTATTTATTTTGCTAACTCAAATAAGTTATGGTTTAGATTGTTCAGATGGTGTGGTAGCTAGAATTACAAATCAAAAATCTGTTTTTGGTAAATTTCTTGATATTGCTCTAGACAGAATAAATATGTTAATTTTTTATAGTTCAATTATTTTATATTATTTGGAAACAAACAGTTTAAATATCAACAATCTATGGATAATTATTATTGGATTTGTATTTTATTATTTATATAGTCTTTTAGCCATGATAAGAGGATTAGTATATTTAACAAAGAGAGGGCAGGGCGCAAAAAAATCTAATATATTAATAAGAATAAATTATGAGTTTATTGATTCAGGTATCTATATGTTTCTCATAGGTGTTTCTCTTTATTTCGATGTTTTACATATACTAAGCCTTTATTACATTTCGATATCATTATTATTTATTTTTGGGGTGTTTTATAAAAGCTATAAAGATGGAAGATGAAAAATTTTAAATTTCTTTTTATTTTAATAAGTTTATCTTTTTTATTTAGAGATTTACTAGGTAGGTACCTGCCACTGGGAGAATATTACTTTATAGGTGTTGTTCTTATTGATTTATTTTTTATGATAATAAAAAATAAATTTAAAATTACTAATGGGTATATAGCCGCCTTTAATGGTTATTTATTAATTTTGGTAATTAAGGATTTTATTTTAAATAATCCTATAGTAAGCATAATCGGATCTTTGAATTATCTTTTATTTCTGAACTTTTTTTATTTAAAATTTAAATTAAATACAGATATAAAGTACTATAATAAATATATCAATTATATATTCTTTTTTATTTTAATTGGAGCATTCGTTAATTTTTTTGTAAGTCCAAATATTTTTGGTTTAATTAATGAAACTATATATTCAAATCAAGAAAATTTATCTAAGCTAAACTTTACCAAAAGAGCTATATCATTTATTAAATCGCCTCAGTCTTTAGGTTTTATATTATCGTTATTTTTTTTATTACATAAGCGCAATAACATAAAAAGTAAAATATTTTCACTTTTAATATTTATAGCTGGAATAATCACTTTTAGTAAATCCTTTTTTCTAACAATATTTACTTCAATCTCACTTAAGTACAAAAGAAAGCTAGCTTATATATTTATTATTGTAATAACGTTTATTAATTTTATTGATGTAAATGTATTACCATCTGGTCTTCAAAGAATACTTAATATTGGTAATACTGTTAGTAATTTCGCCAATTCAAATAGGGTTGAATCATATTCTTACTTCTTAACTTATGATAATTTTCCTACATTCATGCTCGGAAATGGAGTTGGTAAATTATCTAGAGGAGCTGAGATTTTTTCAATGAGTAATGAGATTTTTCAATCATCTGAAAGTTTTATAATTCAATTATACTATGAAATTGGAATTATAGGTTTATTTATATTTTTATTATTAATGACTAAAATCTTTAGAAATTTAAAAAATAAAGAAGTATTTTTTGTAATCTTAATTCTGTCGATTTTTACTCCTTCATTATATGGTTATGGATCCGCTTTCTTCTTCTATTATTTATTATTTTTAAATTATTCATATGAGTCAGTTAAAGTTTAGTGTTTTACTATCAGTTTATTATAAAGAGAAGTCTGTTTTTTTAAGTCAAGCTCTTAATAGTGTTATTAATCAAAGTATACTACCGAATCAAATTATAATAGTAAAAGATGGGCCACTTACTCAAGATTTAGATTTTATTATAAATAATTTTATTGAATCAAATAGTAACGTAGAAATCAAAATAATTCAATTAAAAGAAAATTTAGGTTTAGGGAGCGCTCTAAATATTGGACTAAAAGAATGTGATTATGATTGGGTTGCCAGAATGGATTCAGATGATATTTGTAAGTTTAATAGGTTTGAATTAATACTTAAAGAAATAATAAATTCTAAAAACATTTCAGTTATTGGTTCATATATTGATGAATTCAAAGGAAATATAAGTAACGTAGTTCAAAAAAGAAAGGTAAAATTAAATCATGAGGACATTAAAGGCGATATATCTAATAAGAACCCAATGAATCATGTGTCTGTTTTTTTTAACAAAAAAGATGTTTTAAGTGTTGGTAGTTATGATGATGTTTTATTCTTTGAAGATTATCACCTTTGGACAAAAATGATGTTAAGTAATATGATCTTTAAAAACATCCCAGAATCTACTGTACTAGTTAGGATAGGAGATGATATGATTGGACGAAGACACGGTTTTCTTTATGCGAAGTTAGAACTTAACTTCCAAAAATATTTGTTACAAAAAAAAATAATTACAAAAAAAATATTTCTTAGAAATGTGTTATTGAGAGTTTGCGTCAGAATACTACCCAAAATTATATTAAATCAAATTTATAAAATATCAAGATTAATATGAAAATAACAGAAAAAATTTCTTTTAAAAACGATCTCATAACTTTCGATAATTTTTTTTCCAAAAATATAATAGATACTTCAATTCTAGTAATTGGTGGAGCTGGTACTATTGGATCAAATTATATCAAACAAATTTTGAAATTCAAACCTTCAAAAATAACAGTTGTAGATATTAATGAAAATGGTCTAACCGAACTAACTAGAGATTTAAGAAGTTCTAATTTATTAGATTATAAGCCTGAATATATAACGTATCCAGTTAATTTATTGAGTGATACATTTGATAAAATTTTCAATTCTGATACTTGGCAAGTAGTTGCTAATTTTTCAGCTCATAAACATGTCCGTTCAGAAAAAGATAAAATTTCTGTGGAAGCTTTAATTAAAAATAATGTATATGGTGCTATCAAGCTTTTAAATTTATGTGAGTTAAACCCACCAAAATATTTTTTTAGTGTTTCTACCGATAAAGCTGCGAATCCAGTAAATATTATGGGAGCTTCAAAAAGCTTAATGGAAAAATTAATTTTATCAAAGAAAAATAATTTTAGAGTGTCAACAGCTCGATTTGCAAATGTTGCTTTTTCTAATGGAAGTTTATTGGATGGTTTTATATATAGGTTAAATAAGAAACAACCTCTTTCATGTCCAGAAGATATCAAACGTTTCTTTGTAACTCCTGAACAATCAGGACAAATATGTTTGTTAGCTACGTTCTTGGGAGAAACCGGAAATATTTTCTTTCCAAAATTAGATTTTCATAAAGATCAAATCTATTTTAAGGAAATTGCATTAGATTTTTTAAAGGAGAATGGATTTGAACCTGAATTAGTTCAATCTGAAAAAGAAGCGAAAGAATTTGATTTTGATAAGGACCCCAATAAATATCCGATTTATTTCTTTAAGACAGATACTTCAGGAGAAAAAACATATGAAGAATTCTTTACTGAAGAGGAAGATTATGAAATTAATAAGTACGACTCTTTAGGCTTCATAAATACTCCAGAGATTAAAATATCTTTTGAAGACGTAGAATCTGATTTTGAAAATGTATTTAATAATTCTAATTCGGAAAAGTCAGATATTGTAACTGTTATTAAAAAATATGTTCCAGATTTCATGCACATTGAAACAGGTAAACATTTAGATCAAAAAATGTAAATTATGTATAATTTTTTCAAACGCTTGTTAGATATTGTAGTCAGCTTAACAGCACTAATTATTTTACTACCAGTTTTTATACCTATTATTATAATTCTTAGATTTTCAGCTGAAGGAGAAGTTTTTTACTTTCAAGAACGTTATGGGATTCACAATTCAAGATTCCAAATATGGAAATTTGCAACCATGCTAAAAAACTCTATGAATATAGGTACAGGCAGTATTACGCTTCAAAATGATCCAAGGGTTACAAAAATTGGATCTTTTTTAAGAAAAACAAAGATTAATGAACTTCCACAAATTATCAACATCTTAAAAGGAGACATAAGTTTAGTCGGTCCTAGGCCATTAGTTACAAAAACATTTTCCGCATATAATGAAGAGGTACAATCTAAAATATATAATGTAAAACCTGGCCTAACGGGTATTGGATCCATTATTTTTAGAGATGAGGAATCAATTATTTCAGCTGTTAAACATGAAGACCCTCATGAGTTTTACAAACGAATTATAGCACCTTATAAAGGTGAATTGGAAATTTGGTATCAATCAAATAATTCTTTTTTCTTAGATTTACAATTAATTTTCATGACTGCTTGGGTAATTTTTGTTCCTGCTTCAAAACTTTATGAAAAATGGTTTAAAGATTTACCAAAACGAA
>Ga0307488_10002016_pt1 | contig 17128 bp, 21 predicted proteins | sample SB02metaG_FD_202248 | JGI IMG/M metagenome (GOLD analysis project Ga0307488, IMG submission 202248) | Sea-ice brine microbial communities from Beaufort Sea near Barrow, Alaska, United States - SB 0.2 | ecosystem: Environmental > Aquatic > Marine > Coastal | place: USA: Alaska | collected... | reverse complement strand
TTATTGTTATTGTTATTGTTATAAATTATTTTCGAGCAATGCTTCGTAGCCTGCAATTAAGTCAAACAACTCTTCGTCGATGCCTGTTTGCCGCTGCTGTCGAAAATTTTTATTGAGTTCATCTAATAATTCTTCTATGTTTTTTTCGGCTCGTAACATTGCCTCTAATCGGCTGGCATTTTCACTCGCTAAGGATTCTGCACAGGCTTTATAGATGGATACGAACAGATATTCCCTGAGCAATGCCTTAAACGTGGTTTCTTTTGTATTGAGTAGTTCTGGTAAACATCTGCTTGGCCATTCAGTCATCACCAGTTCGTCTTTCCAGTTTTGATCAAAAGGTAGCAGTTTGTGATACGTTGCGGTGTAAGTAGATATAGATGTTGGTGTATTGTGAAAAACTAAGAGTTGGCTAATCCCGATGTTTTCACGTTGCCATTCAATTTCTAATATTAGTTCACCCACCAGTTCTGAAATGGTGTCTAAACTTCCAGGAAGACGGTAACTTTTCCCTATATTCATATCTGGTTTTGATAAAAGCGGTTGAATACGATCACCAATAACCCAGAGATACTTTCCACCTAGAAAGGATTGCAGTGTTTCAATTAAAAATTCAGACAATTGATTATTAAACTGACCTACAAGCCCTTGATCAGAGCCAAACACAATAACCCCCATATTCTTGTGTTTGGTATTTACTGTATGTGACACTTCAGAAATAACTGAAGTGTCTGGATGAAAACACACATTCAACCCTAATTTAACTGTTTGATAATAGTCAGCTAGGGAATTTACGGCGTTTTCATATTGAGTAATATTAACCGCGGCCATAGACTTCATGGTCTGCACTACCGACTGTAAATCACTGGCACTGCTTATTTTGTGTTGCAAGTTGGCCAAAGAATTACTCATTCTTATCACCGCTCTCATTGGGTTTATTACCTGTTTCTTTAGAAGAGAGTATGTCTAGTTTGTTGTCTTTATCTTTTTTAAGCTCCTTTTTGATAATTTTAATAAAAGGCTGCAAACTTTTTTTTGCCATATTGATAACAAACAGGAGGTCTTCATCAGTGATACTTTGAGCATCTTCTAAGCGTAATATTAATGCATCAGGCATTATTCTAGTGGTGCTGCGTAAGCTTGCTTGTGCTTTTGACATGTCACTTAAAGGCACCGCATCAAATAAGCGCTGACCAAGAACTAATAACAAGGTTATTTGTTCAGCAACTGTGACAGGATCTGATTCAGATTGGCTTAAATAAGCTCGAATATGGCGACCATGGTTTATTGTGCTAAGGGTGTTATCATCCAATCGGGCTCCAAATCGGGCAAAATTTTCAAGCTCTTCAAATTGTGAATATGCCAGTTTTAAATCACTCGTCACTTTTCGATAGACGGCTCGCTGTGCTTTACCTCCCACCCGTGAGACTGACTTGCCAACATCCACAGCTGGTAGAACGCCTAAATCGAACAAAGTGGGTGATAAATATATTTGTCCATCTGTTATCGATATCAGATTTGTTGGGATATAAGCCGACATATTCTGACATTCGGTCTCAATAATCGGTAATGCTGTTAGTGAGCCTCCACCATTTTCTGAGTTTAAATGGGTAGAGCGTTCAAGTAATCGAGAGTGAAGGTAGAAAATATCACCTGGAAAGGCTTCCCTTCCGGGTGGCCGTCGCAGCAGTAACGACAACTCTCGGTAAGATCGTGCGTGTTGGGTAAGATCGTCATACACAATCAACACATTCTCGCCAGCGTGCATAAAGTATTCAGCTACACTAGTGGCGGCATAAGGCGCAATATAATCAAGACCTGGCGGATCATTTCCTTCGGTAACCACAACCACGGTATAATCCATCGCATGGTTATTTTTTAAGACGGCCAAGGTTTTTGCTACCGAAGAGGCTTTTTGTCCTATGGCGCAATAAACACATACAACATTTTTACCTTTTTGATTGAGGATTGTATCAATGGCTATAGCCGTTTTACCTGTTTGCCTGTCTCCAAGTATTAATTCACGTTGCCCTCTACCTATGGGTAAAAGCGCATCAATAACCTTAATACCCGTTTGCAAAGGCTCGGTGACGGGAGAGCGTTTTATAATAGAAGGGGCAGGGCGCTCGGTAGGTAATCGTTGGGTTAAAGCTGGTGGTTGATTGCCATCAAGCGGTCGACCAAGGGGGTCAATAACTCGGCCAAGCAACTCAGATCCAACGGCAATGTCCATGACTCGACCGGTACGTTTAACATCACCACCTACATTTAAGCGCCAAGCATCTCCAAGCAGTACAACACCTATTTCATCTTCATCTAGATTGAATGCAATACCATATAATTCATTACCAAAATTTAAAAGTTCATCGAAACCAACATCCGGCAATCCGCTTACCATAGCGATACCGGTAGATACACGGGTTACTGTACCCACTTCTTGTGCGTTTAAATCGGGCTCAATTTTTAAGCGCCCTTGTTCTAATACGCTAAATAAAGAGTTTAAACTTGATTGCATGGCTGTCATACAGAAGCTTTATGAGAGTGCTGTTGGCTATTCAACTGCACAATTCTGGTATTTAAGGTTTCACGTTGCTCAGTTAACAGTTGGTTAACCTTTGTTTTCATCACTTTTAAATAATCTTCACTGTTCCAAGCAATTTTCCATCCATTTGAGCGAAGTTCAATACCACTTATGAGCGACGTTTTTACTACCTGTTTTAGTTGATAGCCTCTACTGAGATTAGTCGAGGTGGTTATTTGATCCGTTGTTGTTTGAGCTATTATTTTTTGTAAGATAACGTCTATTTCTTCCATTTGAGCTGGTGTTAGTTCAAATGTGCTGTATAAAAGCAATACTGAGTTAACTGCCTCAACGGTTTTATTCAGGTTGGATTTTTCGTCAGGACTCAAGTTCAGCAAATGTTTACAAAAACACTCCAGCATCTTTTGTTCCAGTGCTACGTCCGCAAGATCGGTAAGCACTTTACGTGCTACTTCATATATTTCTTGCAGTGTTTTCAAAGTCAAATCGTCCTGATAATGTTCAAGCTCTTTTTCTAATGCTTCCAAACGGCTCTTACTTATTTCATCGGCATTATTATGTGCTTGAAAGACTATCTGTTCACTTTGGTCAGCTGCGTTAATTTTGGCTTTGTTTAGAAGTTCTTCACGTTTTGTATCGATTTCAGTGTTCTTTTGCTGGAAAAGGTTACGCTGTAATTCTGCATCTGATTTAATCAGCTCAGCGTCACTCAATACCTTTGCGACCTGACTCTCTCTGGCATCTATCGCTTTCAAAATAGGGCCATAAAGATAACGTTTTAATAACCACACTAACAACATGAAGTTGATCGTTTGTGAGCCAACTGTAAACCAATCGATTGTCATGGTTTAGTGTCCACTTTGGGTAATGAAATAATTCCAAAAGGGATTGCTAAATAACAGGATCATGGTGACCACAAAACAATAAATGACAGTAGATTCAATCATTGCTAAACCAACAAACAAGGTGCGAGTGATGGTTGATGAAGCATCCGGTTGTTGTGCCAACGCCGTCATTGCATTGGCTACAGCCTTACCTTCAGCAAACGCTGGCCCGATGGCACCAAAACAGATAGTGACACCTCCTGTGATGATTGACACAATTGCAATAATAGTAAGACTGTCCATATTTATTTATCCTCGGATGGTTTATTTGAAGAAGCGGTTTTAGGTGTTTTTTTGCGTATCTGGGCTTGTGTGTTACTCGAACTCGTTGCAGCTGCAATGTAGACACTTGCCAGAATAAAAAATATGTATGCTTGCACCATGCCTGTTAATAAACCCAGTGCTGTCATAACAATAGGGAAAATGAAGGGTGCAATCAGCATCATTATTGCTATGACCATGGTGCCACTCATTATATTTCCGAATAGTCGTACCGCTAATGCGAATGTTCTGGATATTTCACCCATAACATTAAACGGCAACATAATGACGGTAGGCTTGGCATAGGACGCTAGGTAGACCCTTAAACCCCGCTGTTTAATGCCATAATAAGGTACGGCAACAAACACACATAATGCTAAGGACAACGTTGAAGAAAGTGAACCCGTGGGTGGCTCGTAACCTGGAATTATAGTCAACAAGTTAGCTAGTGCTACGAATAAAAATAAGGTTCCGAGGAAGCCCAGATATTGTCTAGGATCGCCTAGGCCGACACTGGAAATTTGCTTTTCAATACCTAGTACAATTATTTCCAGAGCACCTTGCAAGCGAGTAGGTTTTTTATTCTGTTTTAATGTACGCCGAAGGATGGTTGCACTGATGAAAAAAATCAGCATTAATAACCAAGTGAATACTATCGTTGCGTTAAGTTTGATAGCACCTAGTTGCCAATATACAATTTCATCTGGACTAAGTTGCATCTTTAACCTTCGCTTTGGCATGGGTGTTGTTCGTTAGCTCAATTAATAATTTGGTTACAGATCTAGCAAGAATAAAGCCTACAAGGCTAATGATTAAAGATTGCCAGTTGCCATCTGCAATAAAATAGAAGCCTAATAAACAGATGCCAGTCCTGATAAAAAAACTTCCTACAAACAATAACTCGGGGCGTTTTGAGGTCATTCCTTTGGATACAACCCACCACAAACTCAAAAAAAATCCAGTGCCTAGTGCAAATCCAAATGATAGGCTAATAAGCAATTCTAGAGGTGAGAAGAGTATTTCTGTTAAGACATTAATCATTATTTCCATTTCTTCCCCCCCTTTATTTTTTCCAGTTCTTTTACCTCTTTTTCTTCTTCATTATTTTCATGCATCGCTTTATCTTCTTTACTTAGCCAATTCCATGCGGTGAAACAGCCTAATGTCAGGCCGGCGACAATTAATGACAGAGTCCACGAATGCTCAACTTTGTAATGTTTATCCAACCATATGCCCAGAGCAGCCCCTAATATTGTGGGTAATGCAATCGACCAACCTATTAGTCCCATCATGCCTAATCCAAACCAAGCGCTGGTTCCAGATTGTCTTTGTGCCTTCAGTTTTCGCTTTGCTTTAGCGTCAATTTCATCGGCTAACGTTAACTCTGGTTTTACCGCTTTTTTAACAACTAGTTGTGTTTTATTTGGCTTTAGATTCATCTGGATGCCGTTGAAAATTCAGTTAATCGCTGTAAAAAGCTACTTTCTAATTTATCCATGGCAAAACGTATTTCCTGCTCTCTTTTATCTAGAGTCAAAAACTGTGTTTTTATCGCATCTCTTAGTTGCTCAAGTCCATTGCCTTGAATGGCATGTCGCACAGAAACAATCACATCATTACCTTTTTTTACAAATATTCCCTGATCAATAGCGATATAGGTTTCTTTTCCTAATTCGGTTTCATAGGTGAGTATGCCAGGGGGCAAAGCTGCGGCGCAGTCGCGTCTGTTTGGCAGGATGCCGTATGATCCTTCTATCGTTTCTAGGATGACTCGCAATACATTTCTATGCTTAGCAAATACTTTATTAGGTAGCAGAACTTTGAGCAGCATTTACTGTTCTTCGGTGCTAACGAGTTCTTTTTCTTTTTTTTGGTCTTTCTTGTGATCGTCTATCGTTTCTTGGCCTTGTTTCACCTCATTTATTGTACCAATCATGTATAAAGACTGCTCTGGGTAGTGATTAAACTCACCACTTAAAATTCGTTCACATCCTTCTAAAGATTCTTCTAAACTAACGAACTTTCCTTGTGCTGAACTAAATTGGGTAGTAGTAAAAAAAGGCTGAGTGAAGAAACGCTCCAACCGCCTTGCACGTTTAACAATGTCTCTGTCTTGAATCGACAATTGCTCAAGTCCTAACATGGCAATAATGTCTTTCAGTTCATCGTATTGTGCAAAAACCTGTCTAATCTGATGGGCGAGGGCAAAATGTCGTTCACCTACTATGCTTGCAGTAGTCATTTTAGAGTTGGACTGCAGCGGATCAACTGCAGGATAAAGCCCTTCACTAGCGCGTTTACGAGATAACACTAACGACGCAGATAAGTGTGAAAACGTATGAACGGCTGCAGGATCAGTAAAATCATCAGCGGGCACATAAACAGCTTGTATAGAAGTGATGGCCCCATTTTTGGTACTCGCTATACGTTCTTCAAGTGCTGAGAGCTCTGTTCCCAAAGTTGGTTGATACCCCATTCTTGATGGCATTTGCCCCATTAATCCCGATACTTCAGAACCGGCTTGAATAAATCGAAAAATATTGTCTATTAAAAGTAATACGTCGCGGCGCTCTTCATCGCGAAAATATTCGGCCATCGTTAATGCACAGTGTCCTATTCTAAATCTGCTACCGGGGGGTTCATTCATTTGTCCGAATAACATCACCATGTTTTCTAACACACCTGCTTGTGCCATTTCCCTGTATAACTCTTCACCTTCTCGACAGCGTTCGCCAATACCACAAAATATACTGACCCCCTTGTGATGGCCTATCATGTTGTGGATCATTTCGGTTAGCAGAACTGTTTTACCTACACCTGCACCACCAAACAAACCGGCTTTACCACCACGTTCGATCGGGGCTAACACGTCAACTATTTTTATACCGGTAGTAAATATCTCGGAACTTGTTGAACGCGCAATCAGTGACGGAGGTGATTGGTGCACGTTTCGCCAACTTACGTCTTTGGGCATAGGTAGGCCATCGATAGGTTTTCCAAACACATCAAACATGCGAGAAAGAATATTTTTACCGATTGGCGCAGCAAGAGGTTTTCCCGAAGTTTCTACTACCATACCTCTGGCTAAACCTTGAGTTGGAGTGAGAGCGATAGCGCGAACTTTATTAGCACTGAGTTGTGCCATTACCTCCAGTACAATTTTTTTATCATTGACATAGAGTATCTCTTGGATATGAGGCAACCCATTTGTATACATCACATCCACCACGCTGCCACGCACCGATACAACTGTGCCATCATTTGTCACAACATCTTTGTTTTGCATGGTTTAGCTCGCTATATCTGAAATCATATTATGCTGAATTGTGAGGGGCGGTATTTGACCTTGATCAATATTTAGATGCTCGTTTGGGTTGCAGTCTATCGTTGATGAACATCATCATTTATATAGCTAAGGTAACTAAGCTGGCTCTGCCGTAGCTTGTTAATTGTTGTCAGTTAATAATTGTATTTGATCATGACTAGATTGTTAGTTTTGAGGCTTATACGAGATGCACAGTTGAACATGCCCCCAGTTTTGGGTATATGGAATGCTGAGATTAGGGCTGACACTTTATTGTATGCGCGGCCTCAATAACCAAACCTTTTATCACCCTAATGGGTTCTAAAAAAAGGGTAGCGGGTTACGTTGGGGTAGGCCAAGAAGTTGGACGGTTCGATAATTAATTTGAGCCGTCCAAAGCGTTTACGTTAATGCTAAAGCAAACGGCCGAGTCTGACTTTTAGTTGGTTATTTTCTTTTTCTAACTGTTGTTTTTTCCTCATTAATTCTATGACTATTGCGATTGCTACCCAATCGATTTGTAGTTGTTGATTCAGCTTAATGGCCTTTTTTATCCAGTGGGCACTTTCTAAATCAAATACCCATTCTGACAACGTATCACCCTCTATAGGAGAAACGATACCGTATTCAACGACTTCAATTATCGCTTCCTGGCTTATGTCAGCGCTGAGGCATAATTCTTCTAAAGGTATATGTAATGTAATATTGGTCATGTTTAGTTGCTCCAATCTTCGCGAGGGTTATATTTTTCCACTTCGGCTAATTGTTTCCATAACCGTTTAGCTTCGTCGGAAGTGTTAGGGGGGATATCTATCTTAATAATCGCCAGCAAATCACCCTGTGCGGTTTTGCTTTTAAGACCTTTGCCCTTTATCCGTAATTTTTTACCAGAACGACTGGCTGCAGGGATATTCAAGTTAATTTTCCCATTAAGAGTGGGGACTTCAAGTTTTGTTCCAAGCGCAGCTTCCCAAGGATTGAGGGTGACGGTTAACAGGAGATTTATACCCTGCACGTCAAATAGGGGATGCGGCACTAGGCGAACATGTAGAAACAAATCTCCATTTAATTTGTTGTTATTACTAGCCGATCCTTGACCTGGTGCACCTTGACCTTTTAGCCTAATCCTCTCACCGTCAGCTATGCCTGCAGGTATTTTTACCTTAAGAGATTTTTTTGTGTGCTGTGTTTTTCTGCCATCAAAAACAGGCACCATAAATTCAATATTTTTTGTGATCCCAGCCACAGATTCCTCAAGAAAAATAGGCACTTCCATGTCAAGATCCTGACCTTTAAATAGTTCAGAATTTTGATGACCGGCATGTCTAGAATGACCTTGTCCAGCACCAAAAACTGAATTGAAAAAATCAGAAAAATCCGCTGAAGAACCAGAGTTTCCTGCTCCACCTTCTGATGGCCGCCAACCAGGAGGTGCTTTAAAGCCTTGCTCTGAGCTTGAGCCATAACGTTTCATGTCATCATATTCAGCTCGTTTAGTGTCATCTTTTAATACTTCATATGCTTCAGCTACCTGTTTAAACTTTTCTTCTGCACCTGAGTCAGGATTCATGTCTGGGTGAAACATAAGTGCAAGTTTGCGGTAGGCCTTTTTAATATCCTTTAGTTCTGCATTTTCTTCCACGCCCAAAATTTTATAATAATCTTTAAATTCCATTAATTGTTCCTTAGCTTAAATACGGGTCATCTGGATGTGGTCTGAGTTTTTATAGAGATAACATTTACCTCATTTTCAATCTGTACGCTAGGATGAACATTTCATCCTTATTTAGATCTGCAAGCCTTTCGGCTTAAAAATTATATTTACAGCTAATCTAGACGGCCACAAACTTTGGTTGTCGATTTCTAGCATATTGAGAACTAATACTGTTTCAGTTAACACCACAATGATTACTTTTTTAAAAAAGCGATGGATGAATTAACAATCTAGTTTGCGGTGTTAATTGCTGCAACATTTTGATGCAGATCAAAATGCGCAGAAAATGGAGAGGTAAATTAAAATACGACTTAGAGCAAACTAAATGTTTAATGTATGATTTCAACATCAATTTTCCTTGGGCGTTATGTCCAAGGTGATCAAGCGATACTTATTTTAGCGGATAAGGTCAAAAGACATGGCACAAGCGCACTGGTAATAGCGGATAAAACATTATAAAGATCTGCTTAAACAAGCTTTAGGCAAAAAATAGAGTCTTCATCTGAGCTATTTTATGATGAGTGTTGTGACGAAGAAATTACCAGGATAGCCAACATTTTGTCGATAGTTCTGCAGTTGTTATTATTGGCATCGTTGGTGGTAAAACATTGGATACTGCGAAGGTCGTAAGCAACATAAAAAAATGTCCAACTATTTGGATACCTACTATTGCTTTCACCGATGCACCCTGTAGTACTTTAGCCGTTATTTACAATATCGATAGTTATTTTAAGCGCTATGAAGTCTTGCCACATAATCCAGATGTAGTTTTGGTGGATACCAATAATATTACACAGGCCCAGTAAGGTTTCTGATTGCAAGTATGGGCGATGCCTTTGCTACTTGGTTTGAGGCTGAGGATTGCCTATTAAATCGGGGGACAAAAATGATAGGTAGAGTAGGGTTAGAGTGCTTATTCGTTAGCGCGATTATGTCACGAAACTTTATTGAAATATGACGTGTTTGCCAAACAAACCTGTGAAAATAACATTGTCACACCGGCGTTAGAACATATAGTTAAAGCCAACACATTGTTAAGTGGATGGGGGTTGAAAGTCGGGGTTTGGCTGCGGCTCACGGAATTCATAACTGCTTCACAACGATTGCTGCGACGCATAATTTTTATCACGGTGAAAAGATCGAAATTGGACTGCAAGCTATGATGTTTTTAACTGACAGGCCAAGTGCCACCATCGAACTGGTTTTCGATTTCTGTGAATCTGTGGGTTTGCCTATCAGTATTGATGATATAGGTATGCCAGAGCAAACAGATGAAGAGTTGATTATGGTCGCAAGTAGAGCCAGCGTAGCAGGTGAAACCATACATAACGAACCTGATGAAATCACTCCAAGGCGTGTCATGCATTGTATAAAAACTGCCGATTCAGAAGGGCGACGTCGCAAATCAATTGCCTGCTGACTGACTTGCGTCTGTTAAGTGGTTAGCGCTCATCCAATCTGTGCGGTTATATGTAGCAAGGGGCCTTGGCGGCATGTTTACTGTGTAATTATAGTTACGTGAATTTAACAATATTATTTTTCTAAATGTATTTCAGCAGATTAACAAAGCCTACAGATGCAACTGTCACCGCATTAGAAGATTGTAATATTGAGGTGCTTATGGATACACCACAATATACCAGTGTAAGAGTTTAGAACATGAGGCAGATTTTAATTGACTTGCCATATACTTTGTTAAGCCTTAGTCATGATTATCATGGTCATTCAAACAAGGCCGTTGTCACTTAATATCACAACCAGTAAAGTTCACTAAACTGATATTTAGAGTAAAAAAGTCTCATCGCAAATTTTACCTGCAAAATAAAATTGCAGATTTTTTAGAGTTGTATGCGCAATTTGTTGCAACGATTCAGTTGTGAAAAAACCTTGATGAGCAGTGATTAATACATTTGGAAAAGTAGCCAGTCTTTGATAAGTGTCATCGGGAATTGTCTCGCATATGAGGTCTTTATTCGACAATTCAGACTCCATTTCATATATGTCTATTCCAAGATAGCCAATTTTTTCACTTTTTAATCCTGAAACAATAGCTTGAGTGTTGAGCAGGCCGCCACGAGACGTGTTGATTATCATTACCTTGTCTTTCATGTTCTGTATCGCAGCATGGTCAATCATATGCTGCGATACAGCATTAAGAGGGCAATGCAAACTAATCACATCTGATTTATTTATTAATTGTTCTAAACTGACATATTGATGCCCCATAGCCACTAAATCATCAGATGGCGCAGTGTCGCAACATAAAATACGGCAGCCAAAACCGCTCAGAATAGAAATCAACGCCTGACCTATGGCGCCGGTTCCCACCACACCGATGGTTTTAAAGCGTAAATTGAAGCCTAATAAACCTTCCAACTCAAAATTATTGTCCAGCACTCTGCTACAAGATTTAAGTAGTTTTCTGTTTAGTGCCAAAATAATTGCCACGGTATGCTCTGCGACTGATTCAGCTGAATAGCTTGGCACCCTTGAGACGCCGATCCCCAATTTTCGCGCAGCTTGAAGATCAATATTGTTAAAACCGGCACACCTAAGAGCAACATGGTGGATATCAAAAGAGCTAAGTGACTTGAGTACTGATGCGTCGATCACATCGTTTACAAAAACGGACACCGCGTCAAATGGTCTTGCCAGTTCTACGGTTTCATTATTTAAACTTGTATCCAAAAACTCTAATTCGTATCCATAATTGCTATTTCGGGCACTCAAAAATTCTCTATCGTAAGGTTTACAGCTAAACACACCGACTTTCATATACTAATCCTCACTTAAGGTAGGCTCAAAAAATGCTTTGAATGCTTACAACATTGTTAGTTATTAACGCTATCGATGCTTTAGGTAGGTAACTTCTGGAAGATTAACCCCACTGCTTGATTAATTTGTGCCACAAGGTTTTTATAGGTTTTTTTATTGAATCTGCCAATGGCGACACCTTCCCACAAAAGTCGATTCGTGTTGTTATCTATCAATTCGATGTTGATGGTGCCTTCAGTAAATTGGGTTCTTCTCTCTTCAAAAATTGGGTAATCTCCCCAAACACCATGACCTTGGCGGTAGTTATAGTAAAAAGAAGTTGAAGAAGCAGCGTTGGGTGAAATCCAAAGGTTTTATAACGATCAAATTGAGCAGTTTGGTCAAGCAGACGATGAATACTAGGAACTGATTGACAGCCAAATAAGATAGATGACAATAGCAATAATAAAACACCTCGACCCTTGCCATTTAATTTTTTTAACACCGCTATTCCCCATAAAATATGATCCAATTACATCAATAAACATTGTTATTCAGGGTATTTTGCACTTTATGGTCAAAATCTGTTTGATACAGGTCAAAGTATTGTTGAAATTGAAATTTCACAGTGAAACTAAATATCTATATATATGAGGACTGGATTGTAATAAATAAACTTTTAAGCTTGGCTTATAACATCCAGTACTTTTTTAATTAGAGTGTCTGCTATAAAAGGTTTTTCTATGAAATCAAAGGCCTCAGCTTGCATTGCCCGAACCGCCTCGGATAAATCACTACCTGATGATAGAACAATAGTGGGTAACCTAACGCCTAAGTTGTTAATATGTTCGAGCAACGTTATGCCGTCCATATTAGGTAAATTGACTTCAACAATTAGGCAAGCTGCTCTGCTTCTTAATTTTGTTTTAAGAAAATCTTCAGCTGAGTCGAATACCTCAACTACTAAGCTATTGAGTTTAAATTGTTTTGAAAGTGAGCGTTGTAACTTATGATCACTATCTACTATGTATACAATTTGTTTTTCAAGAGTTTTAATATTGGGCACCATTAAAAACTAAACAATACGTTGGACATTTTTAATGTCTCACTATTCGTAGTGGTAATTATCGATGTCAAGGTGGCATACAGCAATAAGCATATATACTTACATTGACTGCTAATTAGCCGTTAGGGGAGGCATCAAACACTACCTTAACGAGTTCGGCAAGGGACTTAACCCCCATTTTTTCCATTACATGAGCACGATGAACTTCTATTGTTCTTTGACTAAGATTTAGTTCAATGGCAATCACCTTATTGGCTTTGCCTGTTACTATGGCATCCAGAATTTGAGTCTCTCGATGGGTCAGTTTGGACAACTTAGTCTGTGTCTGCTTGACTTTATTGAGTCGTTTTTGGTCTCTTTGGTTGACTTGTAGTGCTTTTTGAATCGCATCAATCAGAACCTGTTCTCTAAAAGGTTTTTGAATAAACTCCGCCGCGCCATTTTTCATTGCTTCTACGGCTATCGGCACATCTCCATGACCGGTCACAAAAACAATTGGCATACGACAGCCCATTTTTTCAAGCCTATGTTGACATTCTATGCCACTAATAAACGGCATTCGAATATCCAATAAAATACAGCCATTGTGTTTATCGAACGCGGCTTGACTATAAGCATCTAAAAAAACTTGGGCATCCTTGTAACAAGTGTTTACCAGTCCAATGCTGTTGAGCAACATAACAACTGAATCCAATACTGCTTCATCATCGTCTACCACATGCACCATGGGGATTTTAGACCCATGCTTGATTTGATTGTTTTGCATACTATTTCTCGATATCTTTTTGACTGTCGACAATGGCTGGTAAACTAAAAGAAAAAATACAACCTGAAGGCCTGCTTGGGCCAAAGTATATTCTTCCTCCATGCGCATGAATGATCGTTTGACTCACTGCTAAACCCATTCCCATTCCTGTCTCTTTGGTGGTGAAAAAAGGGCTAAATATGCTACTGCCTGTTTCCTGATCCATTCCGTGACCGCAATCAATAACCGACACCTCAATCATCACATCTGATAACCATTGGCTATGGATACGCAGTGGAGCTCTTTTTATATGCTCCATGGCATCTATGCCGTTGCGGATTAGGTTAAGTAACACCTGCTGAATTTGCACTGGGTCAGCTATCACATACGGCTTATTATGGTGGCATAACTCTATTATTACCTCGTGGTTAAGGATACGCGTGTCTACCTTTGCTAAATTAACCGTCTCAAGTATCAGCTCATTAAGATCAACAGATTCCCTTTGTGTAACTCGCTTTTTCACAAATGTTCTAAGTCGATAGATTACATCGCTAGCGCGAATGGCTTGATTACAAATCTTATCTAGCGCAGCAACTACCTTTAGTTTGTTTTCTTGTGTAGATGATTGTAAAAGTCGTTTAGATGCTTGGGCATAACTTGATATGGCAGAAAGAGGTTGGTTCATTTCGTGGGCAATGCCTGCTGCTAACTCCCCCATAGAACTTAACCTCGAAGCATGGGATAAACGTTCTCTACTTTGCCTTGCATCAACTCTGTCACGTTCTTGTTCAGAGATATCTCGAATGATACCGACAAATTGTATGTGGCTTGTATCTTTTACTTCTCCAACACTTAGAAATATAGGGAACTCTTCACCGTTAGATTTTTTGCCTCTCACTTTTCTGCCTTTACCAATGATTTTTGCTTCACCAGAGGCTAAATAGGAGGATAAATATTTGTCATGTTCAATACTAAATTGGGCGGGCATTAACATTTTTATATTTTTACCGAAAACGTCTTGTTTAGAGTACCCAAACATATTCTGAGCAGCACTATTAAAAAGCTCAATATTACCTTTTCCATCAATAATAACTAAAGCATCTACAGCGGCGTCAAGTAATGCAATCAACCTTTCGTTAGCATCTTTAATCGTCCCTTGACGACTGGTCTTATCAGACAACATTTGGTTCAAGATTGACTTACCATGCTTAGGCATTAATAGCATCCAATATAAGTAGTTTCCGAAGCGATTTACGCAATATTCCGGATGTTGTGAGTTCCTATTTACGGTATATGATTTATGTCAGGAGTAAAAGTGGCAGCTAGACAATTAAGCTTTAAGTCAGTTGATATAACTTAATTTCAGAGTCGAACCCAAAATGAACACTTCATGTCAAGCACAAAATAACTATTACAAAGCTACATCTCTAATGGATATTTGTATAGGTAATACTAATACTTCGCAAAACTCACAGCAGCGTAACTCACATCGCGTTTTTCATCGAAGAGACAGCCTATTCTCAGAAGGAGATGATTTTGAAGGTATCTATGTTTTACGTTCAGGCTCTGCTAAATCGTTTATTACCTCTAGAGAAGGTGGAGAACATATCACTAAATTTTATTATCCAGGGGATATGTTAGGTGTCGATGGATTTGATGGACATCAACATAGCCAAACCGTGTGTTTCCTTGAGACCAGTAGTGTGTGTTTGATAAAAGAATCACAAATAAATAATTTGATAAATACAAGTACTGTGTTTCGTGATGGATTATTGCAATCGATGAGCCGTACCTTAGCCTGCGATAGTGCCATGATGATGTGTTTAAGTACCTGTTCTAGCGAACAAAAGGTAACTAGGTTTTTGCTCGATTTATCTATAGGCTTTGCTGAAAGAGGTCTGTCAGGCAGTGAATTTATGTTAAGCATGACACGCACTGATATAGCTAATTATTTAGGAATGGCGATAGAAACTGTGAGCCGCATTTTTGCGAGTTTGCAACAAAGAAATATTATTGCCGTCCAGCTTCGATATTTGTGTATTTTGAACTTTATGGAATTAAAACGCAGTGTTGCCATAGACATTTGTTCTTAGACTATTTCGAGTCGGTCACATCCTAAAAAAGTCAAACAAGCAATGAATTGATTCAATGATGGTAACAACAACTTGCCAAAGTTAATTAAATTTAGATTGTGGCAATCGATAATAAATTTGATGTCAGTCAATACTTGGCACTTCCATTTTGCTTAAATAAAGGGATTAAACATACCACGCAGTTGGTTATGCGTAACCAGTTAATCTTAATTAATGGGATTTTAGCCCTAACCCTACTTATATCTGCATCTAGATATTAAAGAAGGTAAACAATTACACATCACCTATTTGGAGTCGAAACATGAAAGATTACCAACACATACTAGTGGCTATTGATGTTTATTCTGAATATGATCAAGTATTGAAAAAAGCTTTATCTGTCGTCAAAGATCCTAGTCTACTGAGTGTTGTCTTTGTGACTTTACCTACCACCTATTTTCAGCCCTATATCAGTGCCGTAGGTGGTGATTATGTAGCAGATATACATAATCAGGCGAAACATCGCTTAGATGACATTGGCAAAAATAATAACATTCCAATAAAACAACTTTATTTACCTATAGGCAATGCAGCTGAAGAAATTCACACCTTAGCAAATGAGATTAATGCAGATCTCATTGTAATCGGTACCCATGGCCGCAGCGGTATTAAACTATTGTTGGGCTCAACAGCCAATTCGGTTCTACATGGTGCAAAGCAGGATGTGTTAGCTGTCAGGATCATTTGAATTAAAAGTCAAACTGAGATGTATAAATGGATCTAACTAAACAGCAACGTTATACCACTTTATCCATTATTCTGCATTGGATCATGTTCTTGTTACTGGTTGCCGTATACAGTTGCATAGAATTAAGAGAAATTTACCCAAAAGAAAGTGAGCCAAGAGATACCCTTAAAACTTGGCATTTTATGCTGGGGCTTAGTGTGTTCGTTTTGGTATGGGTAAGACTTATTTCAAGGTGGGTAACACACACACCGGAAATCCAACCTCCAATAACTAAATGGCAGAAATTGTTATCGAAAGCTTTGCATTTTGCTCTATACATATTGATGATTTGTATGCCAATCGCAGGGTGGTTTATCTTAAGCGCTGAAGCAAAGCCTATTCCTTTCTTTGGTTTTAACTTACCTTCATTAATAGCCGAAAATGAAGTACTGGCAGAAACCATTGAAGAAGTGCATAAAACTGCGGGTACTGTTGGTTATTATCTTATTGGTTTGCATATGTTTGCTGGATTGTTTCATCACTATATTCAGCGGGACAATACGCTGCAACGCATGTTACCAATGTTTAAACCTAAGTTAGAGCAATAAAATATGGGGTCACAGCTTAAGCTGTCATCCCATATTTTATTCCCCAAACAGATTAATCCTGCACACCCAACTTTCTCATTATTGTCATCATCGGGCACCAGTTTGTAAATGATGATTGAATTAAATTTGCCGCAATAAATATTGTAAAATACACCCAATTAGCATGCACAAAGTATGTCAGTGCCAACGACACTAAAATCATGATCCCAGCGACCAATCTCAAGCTTTGATTAATATTCATTTTACACCTCATTTAACATCAGTAGATTCTAATATTAGACAAATCTAATATAATGATTATAATAATGCAAGTGTAAATCAAATCGGAGTCAACAAACTTGGATCTAGATCAAATTAAAGCCAATGCTTCTGAGGCAGAATCATTTTTGAAAATGTTAGCTAATAAAAATAGGCTAATGATTTTATGCAGCCTAGTTGACAAAGAATGTTC
>Ga0307488_10002013_pt1 | contig 17137 bp, 17 predicted proteins | sample SB02metaG_FD_202248 | JGI IMG/M metagenome (GOLD analysis project Ga0307488, IMG submission 202248) | Sea-ice brine microbial communities from Beaufort Sea near Barrow, Alaska, United States - SB 0.2 | ecosystem: Environmental > Aquatic > Marine > Coastal | place: USA: Alaska | collected... | reverse complement strand
CTAGAACAAACTGATTATAAACAATTTATGGATTTATCATATCACGTTTTAATCTCAAGTCCTAATGTAATATTAATGAGGAGTGATGCTATTGAAAACAAAATAGAAAGCATAGATGGTTTAATTAAATATTTTGAAGGAGTAGAAGAGTTTGAAAAATGTACTAATTTACAAAAACTTAAATCTATGCTATTTTTAAATGCGCCATTAGATGATGAAGACTAGCAAGAATAAATAATAAAATTATAATATAATGCAAACAAATTTAATAATTGTAGATAACTTTTATAATAACCCAGACGGGACTCGTGCTTGGGTTTTGGAGCAGCCTTTCGAAGTTAGAGGTAATTTCCCAGGCCAAAGAACCAAGCCTGTTCATGACTGGGGGTTACAAGAATTAATAGGTGATATTGTCAGACATGCTGGTGGTGAGATAACATACTTTAATGATCCATATACTACTGCGTTCCAATACACAACCGCTAATGATAACAGTTGGATCCATGCAGATCATACTACAACATGGGCTGGTGTTTGTTACTTAACACCCGGGGCACCTGCTAGTGGTGGAACTGGTATTTTTAGACATAAAGAAACTGGGTGGGAAGTTGCGCAAAGATTAGAAGATGGAACGTATGATCCTAAGGCAACCGCCATTACCGATAAAGATGCAGGTGATTATAGCAAGTGGGATATGACTACTAACGTCGGTAATGTATATAATCGTTTAGTTTTATATAGAGGAGATATGTTTCATAGATCGCTAGACTACTTTGGTAAAGATAGATATGATGGCCGACTTTTTCAAACATTCTTTTTTAACACTCAATATTAATATGGAACATTTCTACAACACGATAGGTGAAGACTGGTTTGACTTTTCAGACATATACTCTTATGTAGTAGATAATTTTACTGACGACTCTCATTTTGTTGAGGTAGGTTCTTGGAAAGGGCGAAGTGCTTCTTTCATGGCAGTTGAAATAATAAACAGCAAAAAGAATATTAAATTTGACTGTATCGATACTTGGGAAGGATCAATGGAACATACTGAAGGTGATGTAGATTGGATTGATAAAGATAATGTAAGTGGATGGCTTAGTGAATTTAAGAAAGATAAAGATTTTTTATATTCTTCTTTTCTTAAAAATACGCAGTCAGTATCTGATGTTATTAATCCTATAAGAAAAAGATCCCATGATGCTGCTATATCATATAAAAATAGAAGCTTAGATTTTATTTTTCTTGATGGGTCTCATGAATATAAAGACGTGTTATTGGATTTACAACTTTTTTATCCAAAGCTAAAAAGAGGCGGTATAATAGCTGGGCATGATTATGCAAATTTTATGACTGTAAGAAAGGCTGTGCATGAATTTTTTAATTGTGGCGTTCTCTGGGATGGTAGTTGGATTAAAAACGACAGTGGAAACTGGGGGGCAAGTAAACCACTCTTTGACTTACCAATACGCATAGAAGCAGGCAAGCCTTTGTCTGTGGGTTCATCATTCTTATTTAAAAAACCATAAGTCAATTTAAACTTTTTTTATTTACCACATATAAACAATAAACAATAATGAATACTTTAGAATTTATATTTCAATCTTTTTGGCACTATGTAGGCGTGTTTTTGCTATTAGCTGTTATAGCTCAATGGAAACCTTTTAATTATACTAAGTCAAATCTGTCAAGTAAGCAAATTGATAAACTAGTAGATGCTTTAAAGAAAAAGAAAAAGTAATTAGAATTGTTAATAACTTTCTGAAAATAACTTAGGCTTTATGGCCGGAATCGTTTAGAATTGATTATATTATAATATAACAAATACAAACGGAATATGGAACTACAAAACTTTAACTACCTGCAATCATTCTTAACTGAGATGAATCAATCATCATCAGGGAATCACAAGATTGCAATTCTCAAAAAATATGCTGATAATTCAGATGAGAATGATGATAGAGAATTTTTACAAAAGATTTTCTACTATACTTATAACCCTTATAAAAAGTACGGAGTAACATCTAAGAATTGCAAAAAGAATTCAGATTTACTCGGTCACTCAAATACTTATGGGAGTATCTTTACTCTGTTAGATGATTTAGCAAACCGGGTTTGTACTGGGCATACTGCAATTGCAAATGTTAATAGGTTTATCCTAGAGAACAAACAATATGAAGATATCATTTATAACATTATTGATAGAGACCTTAAAATGGGTGCATCTACAAGTTCTATTAATAAAGTCGTTCCAGAATTAATACCAACATTTAAGGTTGCATTAGCAAATCCTTATAATGTAAAAAGGGTAGATTTCCAAAGTGGTGACTGGTACGGTTCTAGAAAATTAGATGGAGTTCGATGTATTTGCCGAAAGGAAATGAATACAGTAACATTCTTCTCCAGGAGTGGTAAAGAATTTTTAACTCTAGGTAATTTGGAAAATGAAATTTCTAAAATAGGCGGAGATTTTATTTTAGATGGAGAAATCTGTATGGTTGATAAAGATGGGAATGAAGATTTCCAAGGAATCATGAAACAGATCCGAAAAAAGAATCATCAAATAGATAATCCTAAATTCTTTGTATTTGATTATTTAACTCTAGAAGAATTTGATAATAAGGTTGGAACTACCCCACTTACTGAAAGACTTTCAAATGGATATGATCACCTCCCAGAAAATATTAATTCGGATATGTTAGCATTCTTACCACAAGAACAATTAACTACTGAGGAGCAATTTACCGAAATGGCTAAAGAAGCCGAAGAGGCTGGCTTTGAAGGAATCATGGTTAGGAAGAATATAGGCTATGAAGGTAAAAGAAGCCATAATCTGCTAAAGGTTAAAAAATTCCACGATGCAGAATACACCGTCTTAGAAACTGTCAATGGAAATATCCGATGGACAGAAAACGGTAAACAAATTGAACGGGAATGTTTAAGCAGTATTATTATCGAACATAAAGGCTGTCGTGTAAGTGTAGGATCAGGATTCTCTAAAGAACAACGAGAAATGTATCACTCATCCCCACAAGATATTATAGGCAAGACTGTAACGGTTCAATACTTTGAAGAAACTGAAAACCAACAAGGCGGTAGCTCTTTAAGATTTCCGGTATTAAAACATATATATACTAACGGACGCGATTGTTAATCTGTCTATCTGTTAGAAGACATCTAGCATACTTAGTTTTTGTTAATGATATAATATATAAAGAAAGGAATAAGTTTAAGAATGAAAAGGAATGACATAACAATTTTTGATGTTGATGATACTTTGGTAGTTACTCGAAGTAAAATAAAAGTGCATAATCCTAGTACTGGTTTTTCAACTGAACTTACTCCACAAGAATTTAATACATTTAAGAAAAGGCCAAATGATAAGATGGACTTTTCAGATTTTCAAAGTATAGATATCCTAAAGGCAGGTAAAATTATTGAATGGGTATTTGCAATTCTAAAAAGAACTATAGCTAAGGGAAAGCCTGTTGGGATTATTACTGCTCGAGATGATTCGTCTCTTATACAGCAATTCTTAAGCCATAATGGAATAAACATTAATCCTAATTATATTTTTGCTATCAACGATCCTGCTTTACAATTCAAAGGATCTACTGCAAATAGAAAGAAAGAAGCATTTAGAAAATTCATAGATATGGGTTTTAATAACTTCACCTTTTTTGATGACGATAGAGAAAACATAAATATTGCAAATTCTTTAAACAAAGAACCTGGCATAACAATGAAGGCTAAGTTAATTAAACAAAAATGGATTCCAAAGTTCGAAGACTTCAAACAAAAATAGAAACATTTACTAAGATACTTGAAAATATTCGAGATCTTTCTAATTCATCTACGATAAAGGTTGGCTGCATTGCACTTCGAAAAGATTTCAGTAAAATTGCTAGCTTTGGGTACAATGGATCATACAGCGGTGCAGGTCTAAATATTGAAACTGGTACTGAAGAAGATAGTCTTGTACCTGGGGAGAGTGGGTTTATCCATGCAGAGATAAACATGATTGCTAAGTTTAAAGAATATGATCCCGAAAATTATATAGTTCTTTTAACACTATCACCGTGTAAAATGTGCACCAAGATATTAGTTAATGCAGGGTTTAAACATGTATATTGGATCGATGATTATCGAAGCCTAGATCATTTAGAAATTTTTAAACAATGTAATATTACAAATGGACCGATATCCAATCTCGCAGATGACTACAATCTAATCAAAGACTGAATATATACAAAAAAGTATATCCAATTGATTATAGAAGGAATAACATTTAAGCTAGCATTAGAGTTTTTTACTTTCTTGAAAAAAAATTATATAACCTCAACAAGTATTAAGGTTGATTTTTTTGATAGAGAGAAGCACCAATATCTCGACTTTGTAGATGTTGCCGCTATGGCGACATATTATAATGCTAATTATAAACCTCTTAACAACTGTAACCTCGGTGATTTAGTTTCTATACAATTCTTCTTAGCAACTAGTGAGCTTTATGATTTTACAACAGAGTTTAGAGCATTGGATGTTACTGCAAATTTAAAGCTCGAGAGTGGATCTGCTTATGACCGCCAGCGTAATGCTGGAAGACAAGTACTTATAGATAGACAAGTTCAGTTAATTAAAAATGCTGTAACTGACTATGTGAAATACTATTCACAATTAAAATACATTTATATAACTGGGATCTATTCGCCATGTTATGCAGTTCCAGGTTGGTCTGAAAATACATGGTACCTTAAGTCATTTAGAGATGCATTTACATCAAGTAAGAATACTTCTGAATTTCCATATAGTGACGTGAACATAGAACAGTTTCCTCCAAACTAAAGATATTAACAAGAAGAATAAATAAAAAAATATTTAACTCAATGGCAACGTCATTTAACCTACAAGAATATATTCTTTTTCGTACACAGATAAAAAGAGAGCTCAGTAATGCTGAGGTTGATACTAACTTTCAAATGGTGTCAAACCCATGGGTAACAACTAGAGTATACCAAATAGGCAATATAGTTTATCATCCAGTAATCGTAGACGACCCTGCAACAACAGGAGAGGATCAAGTATTGGCTTGGTGGAGGGCTAACGAGCGAACTACACAAGGAGTATTTGATACATCACAGTGGGATATGATTGGTGGTCTTGGTACAGGTAATATTACAGTACAGGGCGCTAACAGTTTTGGTAAAATAAATGTAAACTCAACCACAGCCATGCCATCCCCACAGACTGGCTCTGATGCGTTAGTAACTTCAACATCCCCTAATGATACTGTTAATTTTATTGCTGGTGCAGGAATGCAATTGCAATATGATTTAACAACAAAGTCGATTATGTTAGTTAATACACTAGCATCAAATCCTGGTGAAATCAATACAGCCTCAAATGTTGGGTCTGGTTCAGGTTTTCAAGATGTTTTTAAACAGAAGGTTGGTGTTGATTTACAATTTAGAGGATTTAATGCAACTAATACTGGCGGTGCAGCATTAAGTATATCTACTAATGTGGCTGCAAATAATATTGAGTATAATTTTAATGAAGGTTTAGTAGACTTAACAAATCTAAATAGTGGAGCTCCGTTAATTACAATGTTATCCGATGTGGCAAGCGTGTCGCCTAACTCTTTAGATATATTACAATGGTCAGGTTCAGTATGGACTCCGATTGCAATAGGAAGTTTAGGACAAGTAAATATTTATGGAGCTGATGGCAGCATCGGTGTTGCTAATAGGTTAGTTACTTTAAATGGGAGTGCTGGAAATTTGCAGTGGAATAGGAGCAGTGACATTACTACTGGAATTAATTTTTCTAATACATCAAATGATCATCAGTTAGAACTTAAACAATCTAATGCTGGGAGGGACTCTGCAATGATATTTTCTAACAGTGGTGTCACAAAGGGTATATTTGGATATCGAGCAGATTCGGGTACTGCCCCCTCAATCGGCATAGCTCATACTGCCGCCTTAGGTGGTTTAACTGTAGATGCTTTGAGTATATCTACAAACAATGAATTATATGTACCTCAATTAGATACTGATACAATAATAACAGTAGAATCATTTAGGATTCCTTTAGTTGATACAGGAGCTACTAATACAGGTAGGTTTGATTCTACCTCATCATATAGAGCAAGTTCTTATTCTGATCAAGGTGGAGCGGTTGATATGATTTCTATTTTACATGAAGGTGATTATAGCTTAAAAGGTGTAAGCAATATAAATGTTGCTTCAGCTATATCATTCTCACTTGACAATGAACATGACTTTGCTGCTAATGCAATTTTAACAGATGGGTATGGTATACTCATGAGTTATAAAACTCCTACTAACAAAGAAGCTGAGACTATTATACAGTGGATGGATAAAACCAATAAAAGATTTACTGGTTATAATTTTGCTGCTGTATTATCTACAATGCCAGCTGGTAGTACCGTAAACAAATACTTAGGTTCTAATATTACATTGGATGATATGCTAGGTTCTACACCACCTAGTATAAATGTTGGTTCTATTATTAATTTCTCCAATACTACTGGTGCCGCAGGTACTTCACCGCAAAGAGTAGGTGTTTATTCAAATGTAGTATCAAGTTACACAGGTGCTGGTTCGCAAGATGGAGAACAAGTTTTAACTCAGTTGATTGCTGATAGTGGTACATGGGCTGGTTACTTTGTTGGTTGTGTTAATATAGATCAAGGTGGATTAGTTCTGCCTTCTACAGCTACACAACCAGTATGTAACGATGTAAGTGGCTCAGGTATAGAAGATAGAACATTATGGATTAATTCTGCTAATGGGCATTTATACAGAGGAACTGTTGATATTGAATCGGCAGTAGGATCTTCTACTCTAGCAGGTTTAACTGATGTAAACTTCACGGGTTTAGCTAATGATAATTTATTAGTGTATGAAAGCAGTAGTAGTACATGGGTGAATGCAACTCTTGCTGCGTATAATTTAGAAGCAGTACAGGATGGGGCTAATGCGTCTATTTCACTAAGTGATGGTACAGCAAGTACTAGTGATGTAGATTTTATTGCAGGTACTAATGTAACTTTAGTAGTTAATTCTGCCACAGATTCAATAACTATTAATGCTACTGGGGGTGGAGGCGCGGCAGGTGCAACTGGAGCACAAGGTGCTAGTGGTGACCAAGGGGCAATAGGATTACAAGGTTCGACTGGAGCAGTAGGTTTACAAGGAGCAACTGGTTTACAAGGTTCTACTGGAGCAATAGGTTTGCAAGGTTCGACTGGCGCACAAGGTGCTGGTGGGAATGGTGCCCAGGGTGCAATAGGATTACAAGGTTCGACTGGAGCAGTAGGTTTACAAGGAGCAACTGGAGTAATAGGTTTACAAGGTTCTACTGGAGTAGCAGGTTTACAAGGTTCGACTGGAGCACAAGGTGCTAGTGGTGACCAAGGAGCAGCAGGTTTACAAGGTTCTACTGGAGCAGCAGGTTTACAAGGTTCGACTGGAGCACAAGGTGCTAGTGGTGACCAAGGAGCAGCAGGTTTACAAGGTTCTACTGGAGTAATAGGTTTGCAAGGTTCTACTGGCGCACAAGGTGCTGGTGGGAATGGTGCCCAGGGTGCAATAGGATTACAAGGTTCGACTGGAGCAGTAGGTTTACAAGGAGCAACTGGAGTAATAGGTTTACAAGGTTCTACTGGAGTAATAGGTTTACAAGGTTCGACTGGAGCACAAGGTGCTAGTGGTGACCAAGGAGCAGCAGGTTTACAAGGTTCTACTGGAGCAGCAGGTTTACAAGGTTCTACTGGAGCACAAGGTGCTAGTGGTGATCAAGGAGCAGCAGGAGCAGCAGGTTTACAAGGTTCGACTGGAGCACAAGGTGCTAGTGGTGACCAAGGAGCAGCAGGTTTACAAGGTTCTACTGGAGCAATAGGTTTACAAGGTTCTACTGGAGCACAAGGTGCCAGTGGTGACCAAGGAGCAGTAGGTTTACAAGGAGCAACTGGAGTAAAAGGTTTACAAGGTTCTACTGGAGCAAATGGTAAAAATGGTTTAGTTGGTGGCCAAGGTGCTACTGGAGCACAAGGTGCTAGTGGTGACCAAGGAGCAGTAGGTTTACAAGGTTCTACTGGCATAACCCTAGGTGCTACGGGTGCTACTGGTGCTGAGGGAAATATAGGAGCAACTGGGCCACCTACAACTGCAACCTCTGCTACCGTCTCAGGTGCATTAGATCTTAGTAATGTACTAGGCACTTATTATAATATGGGAGGAGCATATACTACATCATCCACCCTTACAACTACTGGTCCAGTATTAGGTGGTTTTGCTAGAGTATTATACAACAACGCAACTACCCCAACTGTTACTAGTGCAGTTCTCATTAAAGGTGATACGTTCTTAACATCAACCGATATGTATCTAACTGTCCAATACAACGGTACGGCAACGCAATATTGGCTTGAACAAATAGCACCGTAATAAAAGCATGAGAAAAATACTTTCAGGAAGGCGGGGTCTGTCTAACCAACAGTCATTTAGATTTACAGTTGATACTTCTATTACTGATGGCCAATCAGAAGCAGCTGGTACGTTTAGAGTCCCGATAGATAGTGGTACCCCAACTGGTGGCGGTGCTATGGCTTTTATTATTGATTGGGGTGATGGTACTACATCGAATGTAAATAGCTCGAATTTTGCTACTACAACAGTTCATACTTACAATCCTGCTGATGCTTCATATCCTGATTATACTATAAACTGTACTGGTGAAGTTAGAGGGTGGTCTTTCCAAGCAATGTCTAGTGGCCAAGATGATGCTGTTAAATTAACAAGTATTCTTCAATGGGGGAGTTTCATTCATACACAGAATTTTGGCGCCTTTATTAATTGCACTGAACTTGTATTAATAGATGCCTTAGATAGTCCAACATTTGAAAACACTAGCCTGTACAGGCTGTTTTATAACTGTACTGCTCTTAAGAGAATTCTAAAAATTGCGAATTGGGATGTTAGTTCTATTACTAGTATGAATCAGACTTTCTATAAATGCAATGCTTTTAATGAGAGTGCAGGAGGGCAACAACCTGACCTGACATCTTGGGATGTTTCTAGTGTAACAACCATGTTAGCTATGTTTGCAGGTTGTGGCGATTTTAACGGAAGAATGTTTACTTTAACTGCTACTACTACAACCATCCGAAGTATGTTTGATATGACAGTTTCAGCAGCGTCCTTACCTGGTATCTTTAATAACGGTGGATCTAATAGTATGTTTAGCTGGGTTACCGATGGGCTAGTAGGTACTGCTCTACAAGAGACCTTTGCTGGCTCTGCTGCATTTAACCAGCCTATCCGTTCTTGGAATGTTTCTGGGGTTACAAGTATGTTTAAGATGTTTTGGGGAGATGGTAACGCTATGGCATTTAACCAACTTTTAAATGGATGGAATGTTGCTAATGTAACAAATATGTGTGGGATGTTCGGGTATTGTAATTCATACCAGCAGCGAATGGAGGACTGGAATGTTAATTCATGGACTACTCTTTCATCTGTCTCCGTCACCGGTCTTACTGATTCTACTCAGACTCCAGCTGGGTGGGACATGTCTACAAGCTATTACGATGACTTACTAGTTGAGTGGGATACTTTATATAGTTTTCCTGCCCTCTCAGTAGCAGGTACTGTTAATTTCGGTAACACTCAGTATACAGGTACCGATACTGCAGTTACGGCTGCTCGGACTAGTCTAATTAGTAAATGGGGGATGGGCACTGCTACAGGTATAATTGACGGTGGGCCAGTATAAATAATAAAATCATGAGAAAAATCATTTCAGGTAGGCGCGGATCTACACCATTTGAATTTACTATTTTACCTAGTAATACTGACGCTAATAGTACAAGCTCTGGTAACTTTAGATTTCCAATTAAAGACGGTATCCCAACAGGAGGTGGTGTTATGGCTTTTACTATTGATTGGGGGGATGGGTCTGCTGTATCAAATGTGAATAGTACGAATTTTGCTACTACAACACTTCATACTTATAGTAGCCCAACAACACAGCGCACCTTAAAAGTTACTGGTGCGATTAGAGATTTTTCGTTTAGTCCTATGTCTGTAGGCAACAAAGATAGTATTAAATTAATACAGATTAGTAGTTGGGGAGATTATCGCCAAACTGAAAACCAGGTATTTTTCGGCTGTAGTAATTTAGTTAGTATTACCGCAGGGGATTATCCTATTATAGAGTATACAAGTTCTGGGCAGCAGATGTTTTTTGGATGTAATAGTCTAACCACGATTACCAATATCGCGAATTGGGATGTTTCAATGTTGACGACTACAGTCCAGATGTTTATGAATTCCAATCTTCAATTTGGCAGCGGTGGACTACAGCCTGACCTGTCATCTTGGGATGTTTCTAATGTAACAAGCATGTTAGGTATGTTTTGGGGCTGCGGTTCTTTTAATGGAGAAATGTTTACTTTAACTTCTACTACTACAACTATCCAAAATATGTTTTTACTGTGTAGGGCATTCAATAACAATGGCTCTACTTCTATGAATTCATGGGATACAAGTATGGTTAATAATATGGAATCTACATTTCAGAATGCTATTAACTTTAACCAAGATATTAGTGGGTGGGATACCGGTAACGTATTAAGCATGGAGACTATGTTTTGGGGTGATGGTTCTCCTATGCAATTTAACCAACCAATAGGATCATGGAGTACAGGTAATGTTACAAATATGTGTGGTATGCTAGGGTACTGTACTTCATTCCAACAAAATATCGGACCGTGGGATGTTGGTGGGTGGACTACTATTGACTCCTCCTCAAAGAATCCAATAACAGGTAATACCTTAGGCGCAGTTAACTTTGATTTAGGCATTACTAATTATCAAAACTTGCTAGTAGGATGGGATGGGCAAACGTTCCCAGGTATAAGCATACTAACTGGGGTTGACTTTGGAGATTCTCAGTATTTTGCAGGGCCTGGTAATACTTATGCTAACGCTCATGCACTTTTAACTACTAAGTTAGGAACCATTACAGATGGTGGCCAAATATAACAAATCTTAAACTATTATTATATTTAGAGTATAATACTAAATAGACAACATGGAAAACGAAATAACTGATGTTGAATCAATCACCGCTCCAGTACATTGGCAATGGATTAAGGGAGATGATTCTGGTAATGTAGTTACATTTAAAGAAGAAGGTTCTCAATGGATTACTTTTAACGAAGGTGGTAGGATTGCCACTGGATTAAGAGATGAATTTTTACAACCCTTAGATGCTGATATAGCTGGTGAATTTATTAAAACGCCAACTAGTCATGATCCACTTAATGCAAGTAGCCAAGCGTTAAATATTCCTGAACCTGTTGCAAAAGTAAAATCTCCAATTAGAATTTTATTTGATAAGCAGAAAAAAAATACTAAAATAAAACTCACTCTAGAATTTCCAGTTAATATCCCAGCAAAAGGAATGTATGAAATTATGAGTACTTCATTTGATATAGACGAAGTTAAAAATGAACTTAAAGATTTTATTTTAGATCAATTATCAACAACTGATATTAGTGACTGTTTAAATCAAAGTGTCGAATCATTAATCGAGAGTAAATATAAGGGTGAATAGGACACTTTATAACTAGTAATATATAATAAAATTAATCATATGAAAGAAGTATCAAACGAAACATCTAGCATCCCTAATCGCAGCCAGAGAAGAATGGCAATGAAGCATCAAGGGTTCTTAAAGCAAAAAAGAGACTTAGCGTTACCTGAGTGGTTACTGCTATGCAAAGAAGTTATATCTAAAGGAAATGAAATTCACCAAGCTAATATAGATAGAGTAGAAAAATCTGTCTTTGCTAGATTTGAAGAAATTGAATCTGCAAAAATTACACAGTGGAAAGAAGAGGGCTATACCGATAAAGAAATTAAACAGTTAAGAGAAGCATATGCTCTTATTATGATCAAAGATAAAACTACTTGGCATGCTGATAAAAAGCTGGCTAGAAAAATGCTAAAGGAACTTAGTTTAAAATTGCAAAAAAGATTATAAATGATCAAGATAATTTTAGAGTCTGCTAGAAATGGCGTAATCAAAAAAGTCATTGATGATAATTATGGAGGAGGGAAAGAGCACTTTACTTCTACTGATGTTTATGAATCGCCTGATGATCATAAAGCAATTCAAAATAATTATATAAAACGATTCTTTTTTGATTTATGCGATGACCTAGGTTTAAACTTAGGTAGTAAATTTGATAAAGATGTGTTAGATATTAATGAAAAATGGGGTACTCACTATGAACCTAATGCTAAAGATATTGATTATAAAATAAAAAAACTTAAAGCAGAGCTTAAGGAACTAGAGGAATGGAAGAACATATAGAATTTAATTTTATATACTCTAATGATGCAGTTCGTGTCAAGGCGTTTTTAGGAAGTGTTCCTAGGAGTATAGAGTGTATAAATTATATGGATATATTCAATAAGCTTACTAAAAATGATTTTTACCAATATGAACCATCTGATGCAGTAGTATCATCTTATTTAATGAGGCAGTTACAGAATGCAATAAGCCGTAATATATCTACAACAATATTTTATGTTTTGGGAAATCTTGATAAGGAGACCATCAGTGGTATACAAGAGTACGTAGAAACATTGTCCGATAAACCTATTACATATAAAATGTACCATTCACCTGATATTATTGTCAACGGCACTGCTGAGCTATTCGCTGACATAATAGAGTTTGAATGAAGGCTCATCGAATATTTAACAAGGGACAGTTTGTATACTGCTTATTAGCATCACACACAAACCCTAATATACTTTTGCCAGTTAAGGGTATTATTTTGGATTCTAAATGGGATCCCGTAAATCCACTTTATCAAATTCGTATTATTAAGTTTTATGATAATATGAAATTTTTGAGTCAGCATTTCTTTGATATGAATTTCAGACATGTGTTTGAGAATAGAGCAAGAAAAATGATTCTTAAATCAGAAGACTTTAAAACGGCTAAAGCATTAGAAGATAGATTAAATGATAAGGACCGAGAAAGGTTTTACGTTGTTATAGAATCAGTCATGTGTACTAAAACTAAAGTTAGTCTTTCTGGTTTATTTGAAAAGGTTCAGTTCTATATGATTTCTAAAAATTTAAAAGAAATACGAGACATCTCTACTAGACCATTCTTTAAGGGTCCACTTTCATTAGATAGTACAAAAGAATTTGATGTTAGGTATAAAAAAAGCTGGTCTGATAAATTTAAAAGCGGTGGGTTAAACATCGACAAGTATCTTAACAGCTTAGGTTAAATATATAATAAAAATAATCTTTACTTATGGCGTTTAATTTGAGCGAGTCAATTGGGAATACTAACGATGCGATGTTTCCATCACCTAATAAGAATAATGCTAATCTACCAAGTGCATTCGGTGGAGAGTCTAATAATTTTGCTAAGGGCGTTACTGAAGGTGCTGCTCAAAACTTTTATACTCAGTCAACCGAACCGTCTGCTGATACTGTAGCTAAAGGTATGGGGACTACCAAACTCCCTAAGGCTATAGCTAATAAATATGCTTTATTTAACTTCCAGGGGTTTCATGGAAACTTATCAACTTCACAAACACAGTATTATAAAGACCAACCTAACAACCCTCTCATGGGTGGGGGTGTTGGGGCAAATACTGCTTCTGTATCATCCATAGTAGAATTCTTTGAAGGCCAATACCCAAAAATAAGTTATAGGCCTGCAGACTTTTTATATTCTAAATATTATAAAAAAATACCAGTTAATCATTTAATTACATTACGTAGATTTCCTACCCCAATACCTGATAATATTTATAACTATAATGTCAGGCCACAAGATTCTGAGTCAGGTGCAGTAGATATAACACAAGTTGCTGGTGTTACTGCAATAACTTATTTAGGTGAAACTGCTGGTAATAAATTAGATGACTTGCTTAAATTTTCATTTGGTTTAAATTGGAAAGATATTGAGGGTAAAATGGAATCTGTTGATACTGGTGAATCCGGTGGCGGTTATACGCAGCAACCATTCTATAGTAAATTAGGAGGAATGGGTACAGCTGTAGTTGATACTGCTAAAGGCCAAACCGCAGGTGGTAAGTTTAGAAAACAGAATGGAGCTGGGAGTTCTACTGCTGATAGATTAGGTACTACTTATGCTAACTTTGTTCTAGGCCCAATAAATGTTGTAAAAGATACTACTATTAGAGATACTGGTATAAAATTTGCAAATGATATGACTCTAGCTTTTGAGTATGAATTAAAGTCATTAAGTTATGTTAATCCTAAAATAGCAATGCTTGATATTATTAGTAATATGTTAACTATGACTACAAATAATGCGCAATTCTTTGGCGGAGGGCATAGATACTATGGTAGTGCTGGTTATGTTGCTAGCGCATTTGGTAATCCTAATTTATTACGGGATGGTAATTTTTCTGGGTATATGGGTAGCCTAGTTACATCTGTTGAAAAAGGTATGAAAAATTTATATGGAGGAGATGGGGGTGGCTTTGACAAAAATAACATTATTGAAAGCGGATTAAAAATAGGAAAGCAACTATTAGGAAATATGCTTGGTAGCTTTTTAGGTGCTGAGGTTGGTGGCCAAACTGGAACAGCAGCAACAGCAGCGCTCATTAGCGGAGAGCCTACTGGCGATTGGCATATTACTGTTGGGAATCCACTTAACCCGATAGTAATGATGGGAAACATGATTTGTAAGAATACAAGTATGACACTTGGGGCAGGGTTAGGTTATGACGATTTCCCAATGGAAGTAAAGTTTGAAATAGACATGTCGCACGGTAAGCCAAGAGACAAGGGTGATATAGAAAGTATGTTTAATGCTGGGCAAGGTAGGACATATGCATCTGCTGCAAATGCTCAAGATATTTTGAATTTAGCAGCAGTGGATTATGCTACTTATGGTTCTGTACCTATCGAAGGAACAAAGACTACACAGAGTACAAACGGAGCACCGATGGGTAGTCTAGACCCGAAGACTTACACAGGCAAAAATGTAGAAAAAGGAGCTGGTAATTCAGTAGCTGCTGAATATGTTAGTAATGTAGTTTCCATGATGACTGACTCATAAAATAATATAAAGAAGATGAATATTAGATCATTAGAATTAAAAAATAAATTAAGTGTAGAAAAAACTGGTGAACAGTATTATGATCTCTCCGCGCCTTCTTTTAGTTACAAAAGGGAATTAGGTGTTAAAGCCGTTCATTATGTTACCGTAGACCAGGCTGGTCGAATAGACAAAATATCAGAACTGTATTTTGGTACAGGTGCATATGTTGATGCGATCTGCGTAGTAAACAATATTTTTAATCCATTTTCACTTTCTGAAGGTGATATCTTAGCTATACCCCAACTCCAAAACGAAGGGTTAGTATATAGCAGACCTAACCCAGCATCTAGGCCTAGTGAAACATTAGCTCAATACGTTAACACTGATAGGCAAAGTGATTTAGATCAATCAAGAATACAGCGATTAATCCAAAAAGCTAAAACTAAGAAGGCTGGTGTTAAAGCACCAATTCCACCTAACATGATGCAGCAAGGGCAAGTTGCAAAAGTATATGAAGGTGGTAAAATTTTACTAGGAGCAAATTTACCAAGTAGAAATAATACTAATACTCAATCATAAGTTATGTCAGAAAGTATAGTTGAAAGAAATATATTAACAGTCATTGAACCAACAATTGAATTAGATCCTTTGGAAATACCAGATGCGGAAAGTGGTACTGAAAATTCTGATGGGCTAACTATGAAAGAAAAACCATCTTTATTTTCATCAGTTATACCTGACATCAGAGTTAATGGTTATACAGTCCAAGGCGATCGGCTAAACTTATTTTCATTAAAGAATAATGGTTTTTATCCAACATGTAGAATCCAATTTGCTGATGTTGATGGTTTGTTTACTGCAAGATTTTATCCTAAAGATGGCGATATAGTACAAGTTAATATCAGATCACAGGGAGATGAAACTACATTTAAGCCAATAAGAATAGATTTTACTATAATAGATTGCAAACCAGTTGGGGGAGGTGGTGGTGTAAGTGCCAATGAATATCTTGTAACAGGAAGAATGTTTGTACCAAAGTTATTTGCTGAGTCTATTGAATATCAAGAAGGTGTTACTAGTTGGACTGCCCTGTTAAACATTGCGGAGCAGATGCAATTAGGTTATGCATCTAATGTTGAAGATACTGCGGATGTGATGACATGGACAAATCCTAATGATACAACAGAAACATGGATTCAAGATATTGTAGCAAACAGTTATCTTAATGATAAAACATTTTTTACGAGTTATATTGATCCTTATTATTATTTGACTGTAGTTGATGTTAATAGACTATTTAGCCAGGAAGGTGAAATAGAAGCAAGTTTAGGGTTTAGTCAAAATGCAGGAGATACTATGGGTGCTAATGGAGCAGATGGACAAACGCCTGGCATCCCAAACTATTTAAGTAATATGATTCAGCTACAGGGTGGTGCTAATTATATTTCTAAACATCAGATGGTTAATAAGAGTGGTGAGATAAGTAAAGCAAATGGTTACAAAAGATATACTCAGTACTGGGATTTAATAACTAAAGAATGGATAAGTGAATTTGTAGATCCTTTAACTAATAATACACCTGGAATGATACCTGCAACAAAAGGTAGAATTATAGATGGTGAAGTCGAAGGCCCGCGGAATAGCCAAGTTAAATATAAGTACCTAGGAACACAAGGTGACAACGTCCATCCTGAATATCTATATAGCACAGTACTTAATTATCAGAATATAACTGAAATTAACAAGATGGGTATGATTATAGAAATAGATACAGTTAATCCAGCTCTTGTAAGATATAGTAGAATTTATTGTCAAATTTTAGAATTTGCAAGCCCAATAAAAAGTGTTTTGCTTCAACCGAGGGAAGGTGAGGTGGGCGGGGAGGTTCCACCACAAACTAGATCTGGTAAAGATAGCGAAAATGATGCTGATTCTGAAAATGGTATTGTAAATGAATACTTAACTGGGTTTTATGTTATAGCAGGTGTTGAGTGGTTATTTA
>Ga0307488_10002012_pt1 | contig 17140 bp, 5 predicted proteins | sample SB02metaG_FD_202248 | JGI IMG/M metagenome (GOLD analysis project Ga0307488, IMG submission 202248) | Sea-ice brine microbial communities from Beaufort Sea near Barrow, Alaska, United States - SB 0.2 | ecosystem: Environmental > Aquatic > Marine > Coastal | place: USA: Alaska | collected 2017-05-06 | reverse complement strand
GCAATATATTCGTATATAAATCATGCTGTGCTGGCTACTAAAGCAAACACTCCTGAATATTTAGTTAATAGATATAAAAGAGAAAAAAGCGCAAAACTTAGAAATGCTAAAATTAGATTATCTAATATTAAATTAGATGAAATAGTACAAGTAATGAGAAATAAATCTAAATGGATTAAATCGTAAATTAAATGGCTGAAGTTAAAAATGCTTTTATAAAGTCTAAAATGAATTTAGACCTTGATGCTAGGCTTGTTCCTTCGGGCGAGTATAGACAAGGAGTTAATATACAAGTAAGTAAATCAGAAGGGCCTGATGTTGGCGCATTAGAGAATGTTTTAGGTAATGAAAGTATACAAAATTTTAAAACTTTAAATCCTACATTGAGTGGATTACAAATAATTGGCTATGTATTAGATCCTTCTAATGATATGGCTTACTTTTTTTTAACTGATAATACTGATCCTGGTTTTCCTAATGAAATAACATATAATCCTAGTAAAAATAATTTTATTTATTCTTATAATGTTTTGCCTCCTTATGATACTCAAAAAATAGTAGATGGTGCTTTTTTAAATTTTTCAACTACTAATCCTATTTATGGAATAAACATTGTAGAAAACTTATTGTTTTGGACTGATAATAGAAATCAACCTAGAAAAATAAATATTTCAAAAGCAGCGGGATATTATACTTCGGAAGATCATATATCAGTTGCTAAGTTTGCACCTTATGAAGCTATAAATTTATATCAACAAAGCCCTGCTGCTGGTGCTAATAATGCTTATGAAAGCACTATGCAAGATGTTATTAGCTCTAATCTTCCCGATGGCACAACCGCCAACCCATATGAAGATGCAACTTATCCTGGAGATCCTAATTTTTTAGAAAGTAAGTTTGTAAGATTTAGTTATAGATTTAGGTTTGATGATAACGAATATTCTACACTTGCTCCTTTTACTCAAGAATGTTTTATACCTAAACAAGATGGTTATTTTTTAGATGGAGATCAAGAATCTACTTATAGAAGTACTATTGTTAGTTTTATGGAGAACAAAGTAAATAAAATTACTTTAAACATTCCTTTACCGTTAGATATTGCGGGCGGAATTATTACGGGATCAACATTGTTTTCTAAGCTTAAGATTATAGAAATTGATATTGTTTATAAAGAATCAGATGGTCAAGCTGTACAAGTTGTTGATACAATATTATTAGATCAATTAGAAAAAGATACAGATAGTACTATTAATTATGTATATCAAGGTATTAAACCCTATAAAACTTTACCTGAAGCAGATCTTATAAGAGTATATGATAAAACTCCAGTTAGAGCTTTTGGACAAGAAGTTTCTGGTAATAGAGTTATTTATGCTAATTTTCAAAACAAGCATACTCCTCCAGCTAGATTAAATTATAAAGCAGGATCATTTGATAAATCAGCTTTTTTAATAGACAGTGTTAATCCTTCTGCTAGTACTACTAGCATAATAGAATATCCAAATAGCACATTAAAGCAAAATAGAAATTATCAAGTGGGAGTTATTTTATCTGATAGATATGGAAGAACTTCTAGTACAATACTATCTGCAGTGCCAGAAGCAATAAGTCAGGTAGGCGGCAATGTTTTTGCAAATTCAACCTATTATAATCCTTATAGATTATCTACGGATACTACAGTGGGTGCATGGCCCGGGGATGCTCTTAAGGTTTTGTTTAATGATCCTATAGAATCTGTTGGTCCGGCTGGAACGGGAATTCCTGGTTTATTTTCAGGAAATACAGGATTAGCTAATTATAATCCTTTAGGATGGTATTCATACAAAATTGTAGTTAAACAATTTGAACAAGATTATTATAATGTTTATCTTCCAGGTGCTTTAAATGCATACCCTGGAGGTATTTCGCCTGACGGTGATAATACAGATAATACTGGATTTATAGTTTTAATAAACGATAATATTAATAAAGTTCCTAGAGATTTATCAGAAGTTGGACCAGAACAAAAACAATATAGAAGCTCAGTTCAATTATTTGGGCGAGTAACGCCTGATATAGCTGGCCCTCCTACTTATAATCAACAATTTTTTCCTGGTAGCGTTTCAAGTACTGTAAATACAATTGCAGAGCAAAACTTTATATTAGGTACTGATTCTGAAGATTATGAAGATGTTTATCAAACAAAATCAAATCCATATTTAGCTAGAATTACTCAAAGTTCGGGAGTAACTACTTCTTTTATGGGAAGCGCTTTTTTTACTACAGTGCCCGCAAATTATACTTATAAATTAGCTGTTTATGAAACTGATCCTGTAGAATCTAGATTAGATATATATTATGAAACATCTACAAGCGGATTAATAAACGATCTTAATGCAGCTATAAATACAGGAACAAATAATGTAGCTGGTCTTTATAATGCTAATGTTCAAAATTTTGATGAATCTAAATCTATTGGTTCAATAATAACAACGCAATGGGCTCCTCTTACTACCAATTCAATAGGTGACCCTTTTAATGGAGCTTCTACAGCAGTTATAACTGCTGTTTATACAGTTAGTGAAACAGGATCTATTGAAAATTTTACTCCATTTAGTGATTATTTTACTATTAATCCTTTAGCTGCAAATGGAAATCCTTATAATCCTTTACTGCCAGAAACATATAATCGATACGAAATTAAAACAGCTAAAGAGTTTTATTATGGCCCAAATGCGCTTGTAAATAAAAAATATTTTTTAAATATACTTTTAACTCCCGCCGGAGCATCTCCTTCTACTATAGAATTTATTTTACCTTTACAAAATGTAGCACCTACTATTACGCAAATTGAATTGCCAAATGGAAGTGTTATTAATCCACTAACTAGTCCTTATACTTTACAAAAATCGGCTGGGGACATGGGTACTTTAGCTACTTTATATGGAGAAAATGGAGCATTAAGTAGCACTGATAAATTATTAAATTTAGGGTGGTCTATAATTTCTCCAGTAGATCAAAGCCTTTTTGAAATTACTGCTATTGCAGATACTAATACTGCTATTTTGTCTACACAACAAGATCTGTCAGGCCCATATCCTTTAACTATACGATTAACTGACGCTGGAGGACTAACAAATGATACAATTGTTAATGTAGTGTTTGGAGAGGCTAGTATAAATCCTGGTTTTGGTTCTAGAAGAGGAGTATCTGCTTCGGGTCAAGGAGGAGATTCAGGTGCCGTGTATTTTGTTAATAATATAACAAATGCAGCTGGTTCAACCCCTCTTCCTGGCACAGCACAAAGTAATGATATAAGAGCTCCTTTTACAGGTTTAGAATTAAGTGCAGATGCTCCTCTTGCAACTGCGCCATTAGGAAGAGAAAGAAAAGATGTTTCTAGTGTGTCTACATGCGCTAGTTTTGCAATGTCTAATACAAATAATAATTCATTTTACTACAAAACAGGTCCTCAAGCATTAACCCAGGCGGATTCTGGTTTATCCCAAGGCACCGCTTTTGTTGCAGTTAATATTAATTTTAATCAAATACCATTTAATTTAGGAAATATAGATAATAACAGCTATCCTTTTATTATGTATCCAATTTATCTTCAATACAGAGCTTTTAATTCCGGCAACAGCTGGGTAACCGCTACAGATATAGAGGGTAAAGAAATAAAATTTGGCGGTTCCCAAATAAATCGTTTGAGTGGTTTTCCAACTTCTGGTGATGTTGCTGGAAAAGGGATTATTAATAAAATAACAGATCCTCAATATTTTTTATCTAGTGGGGTTAATAGTTATCCTTCTGGTGTTTCTACTATTATTAATCAAGCAGATTGTTTAGAAGCAAATACTCAAGGAAAACAAACTGCAACATCTCCTGAACAAAGCTCTATAGCTAGAAAAGTTTTTGCTATAGGAAAACAACAAAGTCCTGTGGGATATAGTATACCTGATAAATATGGAGACTATAGATTAATAGTAAGATACCCTTGGGGAGGTAGCAGCTCTATAAATGTGGCTAGTCCAATTGTAGTAGGGTATGGATCTAATAACTGCCCAGCTGACGCTTTTAATTCTTTACAATTACGAGCTTCTGCTTCTATTGATTTTGGAGATTTTTATTATCCAGAAATATATGGTGGTTCTAACATTTATTCTTATCAATATACGGTAAGTAAAGTTGGTTCAAACACATCATTACTAGCAAGTGCTTTTCCAGGCGGTACTGATACAGTTTTTTCTAGAGAATGGCATTCAAAATATATAACTAAATTTTATTTAGACGCGGATTTAACTCAATCATGGACACCGCCAACAGGCGCAGGCTGGTATTGTTATACACCTGTAGATGGGTCTTCAGTTAATACAGTATATGGAACTGATTACTCTAGTACAAGCACAACTGGAAATCCAACTATATCTTCATCCTTTGCAACACAAAGAAGATGGACCGCATACTTTAATGTATCTGGAAATAAAGATTTAGCATCTGGATCTATACCAAATACTTATCAAGGGTAATTAAGTGTATAAATAAGTAATAATAAACTATGTCAGCAATTATAGAAGTAAAATATTTTAATAGCTTTTTTTTAAAAAAGACTTTGTCTCCAGCAGAAGAGCCTATATGGAATGGTTCGCTTGGTATACCTGAAGCAATTGGTGGATACCCTAGACCAGCACCTAATAATATAGAAAGTGTTGATACAAATATTACAGATAAAAATTGGGCAATAGAAGAATCTAGAATAAGAGGTGGTTATAATAATACTTCTGTTAGTCTTGGTCCTAGGGCATACTTAATTGAAGATGAACCCGATGCAAGTTTTAGAACCAATTCATTAATATATTCTGGTATATTTAATTCTACTACCGGTATTAACAACACTAATGTGTTTAGTGTTGGAACAGATATTACTAAAAGTTTAAATCCTGCTGCTGGTTCAATACAAAAGCTTTATGCGGAAGATTATTATTTAACTATATTTCAAGAAAATAAAGTTAGTAGAGCTCCTATAAATAAAAACATAATATATTCAGCAGAAGGTAATCCAACTGTTACCACTAGTAATATGGTTATAGGTGATCCTCAAGCTTATGCAGGAAATTTTGGAATTAGTAGAAACCCAGAGAGCTTTGCAGTTTATGGCTTTAGAAAATATTTTACAGATAAAGACAGAAATGCTGTTTTAAGATTGTCAGGAGGAGGTGGAGGCAATGGCATTGAAGAAATACAACGTTATGGAATGTATGACTTTTTTAGAGACAAGCTAAGTGCATTAGACCAGGCGCAGCCTTTTGTTGCAGGTAAAGCTGTGGGCATGTGGGATGTGTATAATAAACAATATGTATTATCTCTTCAACCACCCGGCGGTTCTTCCTTTACAGTTAATGCTTTAGGTGAAAACGAAACTAATGAATACTTTACATTAGCTTTTGATGATAGTATAAATGGATGGGGAAGCTTTTTTAATTATAAGCCTGCATTAGGATTTAGCTTAAAAAACTTTTTTTATACAGCAAACAATGGATTAAATGGTTATACTGAAGCTTCTTTGTACCGTCATAATAGCAGGGCCGTAAATAGAGCCAACTTTTATGGTGTAAATAACAATTCAAGTATTACTTTTATATTTAATCCTAAAGTTAGTTTATCTAAAGTATTTAAAACAGTTAATTACGAAGGCAGCAATGGATGGCAAATAGATAGTTTTCAATCTGATCTTACTGGAATAGGATCTGTTGATACAGATTTTGCTAACTTTGCTACAACAAATACTAGAGATACAACAGCTTTAATTTATAGTTATAATCAAGGTGCTTATGATAATTATGGAAATCAATTTCCAACAAGATTAATACCTCCTTTAAATAGAGCAGGATTTAATAGAAAAGAAAATAAGTATATGGCTAACTTAATAAATAATAGCGTAAGAGCTCCAGGCGAAATACACTGGGGGGCTGATATAACAGGTATAAAAGGTTATTTCTCTAGAGTTACAATATCTACAGATACAGTAACAGATTATGGAGGACCTAAAGAGTTATTTGCAGTGTCATCAGAATATGTAGAGTCGGCTTATTAAATAAAATTAAATGGAATTAAGCGTTTTTAATAAACAGTTAGAAGAAGTTCAAAATCTATTAATAGCTAATAATGAGTTAGAAGGTATTTATGGAGATGGAAAAAATCTTGTAAACAATAAAGATATACCAATAACGCATAATTTTTCTGATCAGCTATATATGAGAACAATGCGGTTAAGCAAAGGGGCATTTATTATTAGTGCTTACCATCATACCGAGCATTTTTGGTTTTTATTAAAAGGTGAAATAAGTGTTAATACAAATAATGAAATAGTACATCATATTGCTCCTTGCTATGAAAAATCTAATAAAGGAGCAAAGCGTGCTATATATTGTATGGAAGATTGTATATTTATAAATATACATAAAAATCCATCAAACACAAAAAATTTAAAAAAAATTGAAAATAATTTATATTCTTTTACTATTGAAGAATATAATAAAAAAGAAAAAATAATTTAATAATTATAATATGGCAGGAATAATAGCCGGTATTGCAGCTGGTACAACAATAATAGGCGGATTAATAGGAGCAAGTAGTTCAAAAAAAAGAGCTGCAGCAGCTGCAAGAGAAAAGCGCAGATTAACAGCAGAATTAGATAACTTAGAAAAAAATAGACAAGCTATCGTTAATCCTTATAGTGCGGTAAAAAGCTTAGCGGGTATGGTTACAGATTTGTCAGGTAATGTAAGCAATCCTTATGCTAATTTAGGGGTTGCAACTCAAGCCGCTGAAATGCAAATTGAGCAAAGTGATATTGCTTTAGCAAACACATTAGATGCTCTTCAAGCCAGCGGAGCAAGTGCTGGTGGTGCAACAGCTTTAGCACAAGCTGCATTAGCTAGTAAAAAGGGTGTTGCTGCTAGTATAGAAGCGCAAGAAGCTGCAAATGAAAAAGCAAAAGCAGAAGGAAGAGCTAATTTAGATCAAATAAAATTAGGTGAGGCTAGAAGAGTACAAGAAACAGCATTTAGCGAAGCTGGTAGAGAACAACAAGCTGGAGTCCAAGGTACTGCGTTTGTTTATGGAGAAAAAGAAAGAAGAGAAACAGAACAACTAAATAGAAAACAAGCTCAAATAACTGGTGCCGCTCAAGCAGAGGTAGACGCAAGGAATAATGCGGCAGCTATAACCGGCGCTACTATATCAGGTGTTTCTTCAATAGGTAGCGCATTTGCCGCTGGATGATTTTAGCCTAACAATAAAAAACAATAATTAATCATAAAATAATGGGAGCATACGAAAATCCACAAATAGTAAGAGATAATAAAGTAGGAGAAATTTGGGCTCAAACATTAGCTAACGTTTCAAAAAGTACTACTGACTTTTTAAAGTTCACTGCCCAAAAAAAAGATAAAGAAACAGAACGTTTACAAAAAATATTAGATAAAACCACTGAGCGTGCTTTAAATAGACAAACAGAGGTTTATGACAATTTAAGTAAACTTAAAGCTAATCCACAAATTTATGATGAAGTAAACAAAAGGCTTGATAAAGGTGGAGAACTTTATTCGCAAATGATAGGTACAACAGATCCTGCACTTAGAAAAAAACTATTAAATGAAATAGGGGAAAACAAAAGCGTTATAAATAAACTGTATAATAATTTAACTAATGCTCAAGAGCAAGATAAATATTTTGGAGAGACTTACAACCCTACTACTTTTGGAAAAGCAGGAGGTGTTTCTAAAACGCAACAGGGAATAAGTAAATATGTAACAGGTCAAAGTATTAGAAATGGCACATTAAAAGGACAACAAAATATGACTTTTAATGATGAAACTAAATCGTGGGATGTTGAATTTATAACTGAAGAAGGAGAGTCTTTTAAACAATCTGCTAATGAGTTTTTTGGTTATCAGCCCGTTACTATTGGTGATATTACAAAATCTACTAATGCTACTTTACTTGAATTAGGTGTTACTGATAAAAATGGAAAGATTAGAGATAAGTTTTTAGGAACGGAAGAAATTGAAACAATAACAGAAGGAGATAAAACTTATACACGCCTAAAAAGGAATCGTAATGATGCTGCAATTGCTGAATTAATAACCCCAGCTTTAGTTGCTAGAGCAGAAAGTTATAGTGAAGATCCAGCGCAGGCACAAGCACAGTGGGATGTAATAAGACAAGAAGGTGATCCTGCTGAATTTGATATGACAAAATTTTCAATGGATGCGCAATCTGAAATAAGGCAACTTTTTATACAACGGTATGTAGAACATGCTAAAGATCTTGTTCCAGAGCCTGCTCAAAAAGACGCATCTTTAAGTATAGCAAAACCTGCAAAACCTGCTAAAGTAGATAAATCAAAAATTAATCAAGGTGAAGATATTTATAATATTTACCCAGATTTAGAAACTTTAAAGTTTGAAGATTCATGGCGTGCTGATAGTATAGACCCAAAAAACTTTGATATAGATAGATTTGAAAAACAAGCAATTAGCATGGGCTTTACTGTGTCCGCAAAATCAGAAAGAAGAAGTGCAGATGCATTTGGTACACCTGAAGTTACACTTAAATTTCAAAAAACAGGTAAAGAAGTTACAATAAGTGCTGAAGACGATTTTAATTTAGTAAAAGCAAAAATGGTACAAGCGGCAGGTGATGTTAGAACTGTTGAAGAAATTAGAAAAGAAATTATAGCAAAAAAAATTAAATAAAGTAAAATGGCAAAATATATTTTTGATAACGAACCTTTTTCTGAAGAAGAATTACTAGAAATAGCTGAAAAGAGGGGTGTAACATTGCAAGAGCTGTTAGAAAAAAATCCTGAAATAAAATTATTAGATGATGAAATTGAAGTTACAGAAGAAGTAATTACTGATCCTACTAAAGAGGGAAAGGAAAAACCTACAACGGGAGAGGATGCGACTGTTGTGGAGGAAGCTGTAGCACCCGAACTTACACCCGTTACGGAATTCAAGCCGGTAGATATTTCTTTGGGATTACCAGAAGACACACCGGAAGCTTATGCAAAAGTTAAAACAGGCACGGTTGAAAGTACAGAAGAAGTAAATAAAGTGTATGAAAAAGCAGCTGAAGAAGTTCCAGAAGCTTTAGATAAAATATTAAAAGCCAGAGAGGAAATAAGTACTTCTCAAATAAAAGCTCAAACAGCAAAAAATTATTTTAATTTAGAAGAAGTAAATAAAGCCGTTAACACAACAGTTATATTGCGAGATGGTTCTGCGCTTCAAAAACCCCCAACCCAAGAAGAAAAAGAGGAGCGCATATATAATAATGGTTTAAATATGCCTAATGCTACCTCTAAATCCGCTCAAGAATATTTAGATACTTATAAAAATTATATTAAAACAGGAGAGTTAACGCCTACTAATAATCAAAAAGAATATTTAGCAAAAATACAAAATGCTTCTAAGGAACAGGTTGTTAACATAGAAAGTGAATTAATAACTGGTAATTATCCTGAAGCAACTCAATTTATTGTTGAAAATTTAATTAATAAAAACAAAGAGTTTAAAACAAAAGAAAAGGCTGAGTTATTCTTAGATAAATCAACAAAAATTTTTTTTAATCGAGAAAAAAAATTAACAAAAAATATTGAGCAACTTAATATAAATGTAAATAAATTAAAAAACGAAATAAATTTTATAGACAAAGAGCTAAAAAATCTTAATAAAAAAAATAATAATTTTCAAAACCCCGCTGAGTATACGCAAAATGCTGTAGATCAATACAACAATTTAGTAAACAAAAGAAATAGCCTCATAAAAAGTCCTCAAGCACAAGCACTAGAGGCTCAACAATTAAATTTAAGCCAGGAAGAATCATCTTTAATAGATTTTCAAAGAACTGTTACTAATAAAGTTTTAAAATTTCAAAATGAAGAATCAGCTTTAAGAGCATTAGAAAAAGATTATAGCTTTTCAACGCGCGCAGCTTTAAAAATGGAACAAGCTTTTGGGGGATTTGGTGGAATATCTATTGCTATGCTAGCTAAAGCGGGGGCAGAATTAATAACTCCAGGCAAATATGGAGGTGGTTTTGCAACAGTGGCTTTAGATGAAAAAAGAGAAAATACACTAATTAAAAGTGCAGATAATTTTTTAACAAGTCAGATAGACTATAATAGAGCTTTAGAAGAAAAAATGGCTAAGATTTTGCCCACACCAGTTACCGTTAAACAAGTTGGAGAGGGCAAAGTACCATTTAGTAGATTTTTATTTGAGGCTATTGCAAATGGAGGCCCAACTCTTGTAGCAAGTTTAGGTCCCGCAGGCGCTGTAAGACTAGGGTCACGTCTTGCTGGACAAGCAATGCTTAAGCCTGCAATGGCGCGGGCTGCTGCTAATCTTTCGGCTGTACTTTTAGCCAATCAAGCAGGAGGGGGCGAAATGAGTTCTTTACTTATAGCTAAAGAAGATGCGCCTTTAAGAATTGCTCAGTTAGAAGAAACTTTGAAAAGCGCTAAAGATCCTGTTGAAGTACAAAAAATTAATAATGAAATTGCTACTCTTAGAGATTCTATGAATTTATCTACTGCAAAAATAGGGTTTGCGGGAGTACTAAGCGCGGGAATAGAAGGGTTTACAGAGCGCTTTGGTACTTTAGCATTAATAAATAAAGCAGCACCATATATACCGGGGCAGAGCACCGTTAAAAAAATATTAGCTGGAGGAAAAGCTTTTGGCAAAGGATTGCTACAAGAAAATGTTGAAGAAGTTATTGCTGGGATATCTAATAATATATTAGTGCAAAATGCTCTTTTAAAAAAAGATGTTAATGTATTCGAAGGAATTGACTTAGACATGATTGCTAATACTACCGTAGTCAGTGCGGTAATGCTTGGTCAAGGATTTGGTGCAAATACAAGAAGCGCTATTTTAGAATTAACCACTAATGTCGAAGAAGCAAAAAGATTTCAATCATTAACAAGAAAATTAATAGATTTGCAATCTTCTAATAGTACAGATAAACGAAAGCAAACTAAAAAAATCTTGCAGCAGTTAGGGTTAGAAAACATGATAAGCCTAGCCAAGCTTAATACAATGACTCCTCAAGAATTGCAAAAATTAGGAAATGTACAAACTCAAATTAATAAATTAAATAGAGAGGCTAGTATGTTTGGAGTGTCAATGTCTCAAAAAGGCGAAATAACCGCCGCAGATAGAAACACTCTTAAAAAAATGGAACAGCAATTTGAGGTTTTACGATCACAAAAAAACGATCTTTTAAAAACTCGGAGAGGAGGATTAGCTGCTGTTGAATCAGGTCAGGAGGCTACTGTTGATCGACTAATAAATAATCCTCGCTTTAATTTTTACTCTAATGCTTATAATGCTTTTAAAGTGCTAACAGAAAGTATGATGCCAAAAGGAGGGAAGTATATTGAATTTAAGAATGCGGCTGATTTAAAATTTACAGAAGAACAAAAACAAAGTTTTTTAAAAGACTTTAATAGTGATAAAAAAGCAAAAGACAAATTAAAAACTTTTGAAGAAGCTGTAATGCGTATTAATGCTTGGCAAGATGGCAATAATATTTATGTTAATTTAAAATCAATTCAGGACCAAATTATTACGGATTCCAATGATAGTGCTTCCTTTGCTGTAGCTTCACCTCTTCACGAACTTTCACATATAAGAAATAGCAATTTAAAACTTAATAAAAGATTAGTTAACAAAGCTGTTGACGATGCTATTAAAATTATAGAAAATAATAAAAATAATTTAAATAAAAAAGATTACGAAAGTATTCTTGCTAGATTTAAACTCTATCAAAATACCGAATCTAACTATGAAGAGTTTATGCAGGTTCTTTCTGATGCACAAACAACAGGGTTAATTAATCTTAGTGACTATATAGATATTAATTCTTTTAAAGATTTGATAAAATATGTAGGGGCTAAAGCATTTGGAGATCTTTCTGGAATATTTTTTAACATTGAAACTTCTAATGATGTTTTTAATTATATAAACAGTTATCGAACAATTGTTAAAAAAGGCACTCGAATAGGCAGTAGTGATAAAGAAGAAGTTAAATTTTCTGTATCTGGATATAAAACACCAGAAGGTAGAAAAATAGATGACCTTGTTGGTGGTAAAGATGAAGATGGTAATTATATAATGACTAAAGCTGAATGGGATGCTGGTGGTATTAAAGATGCTTATGATGAAGTCAACAAATCTGATGGTCTTTTTCAACCTACCATTAGAAAAGGAATACAAGGTGATGAAATTCAAGGCATAAGTAGAAGTGAGTTTGATGATAATGTAAAGTTTAAAATAGTTGAAATATTAATGAAGTTTAATCCTGAAAAAAACAATAGTTTATCAGGTTATGTAAACAGTTTAGCGTTTTTTAAGAAAGGGGATGCATTAAAAGAAGCTAAGAAAACTCCTACAGGTAGATCTTTAGACACACCAGCTAAAGAAAGCGGGTCTATTCGTGAAATTGGCACAGAAGAAGAAGTTGATATGGATGCTTTTATGGCTCAAACAGATGCTACAAACGAATCTAATATAACAAATCTTAAATTAATTAAAGAAGAAATAAAAACTTCCGATGGTAAAAAAATAACTAAGCTTAAAGAAAATATAGAACGTGAAGTAAGAGAAAAAGGGCCAAAGCTTACAAAAAAAGAATTAACTTATAAAACTAGTCCAGATTACGGTACTCCTACTATATTAAAAGCAATTAATGATTCATTTCAAAATTCTACAGAATTTAAAAAATTATATGACGCTAAATCTAAACAATTAGATAGAGAGATAGCTGATGGTAAAACAAATAGAGAAGGACAAAAAATAAGTAAAGCAAACGAATTACAAAAATTTAAAACAGGTTATATATTAAGACCAGAAGATTTTGCTGGATCAGGAAACTTAAGTCAAAAGAAATTTCCTATTGTAAAAGATTTTATTGATCAAAATATAAAACTTATTATAGAAAATTTACCTAAAGCTGCTGTAACAAGAAAAGATCCTGTAAGTAAAAAAATAGAAAATACTTCTACTGGAGTACCTAGTAATTTTTTAAATAACTCTAATCTTTACACAAAAACTGAAGAAAGAATTGGTAATAGTGGAATATTTGTTTATAAAAAAAGAAAAGGTATTACTTCTAAAGATATATTTGAAATGCTTGAAGGTAAACCTTTGGTTAAAGGTAAGTTTGGTCTTCCTATGCAAAATGCCAAGCAATTTATAAATAATTTAGGACAGTTTGCAACAAACCAAGAGCTTAGATTGCAAGATTTTATTACTCCACAACAAAGCGCTGACTTAGAAGGTGGTAAAGACAGTAAACTATTGTTTAGTAAGTCAATGGAATTACCAATATTAAATAGCTTACAAGTAGGAGGAAACCAAAATGAATTGTTATCTATTAAATTTTCTAAATCATCTAAAGATGCTTATGAAAAAATATTAATAGGTAGAAGACCTGAATTAAGAGATGCTTCTGAACAAGTTGATAATTTGTTTAAATGGGTTGATACTTTAGATATTCCTGAAAACAAAAAAAGCAAGCACGAAAAGCTAGCGCTGTTTTACATGGGTAATGGTAACTTAATATTACCTGAAGATGGGTATAAAGTAGAAGATGCTATTAAAGTAGCCGCTAAAAATAAATTAGATCCTTTTAGCTATAAAAATCCTAATGAATTATTAGAAAAATTTGCAGGAGATATTTCTCCTAAGAAAATTAATCCTGATAATTTATCTACGTTTAGCAATAAACAAGAACTTGCCGATGGTATTACTACATATGAAATTGAAGACAGCAGAGCAGGTCAGGCAGATGTTAGAAAAATAATTGATTCTAATTGGGGTAAAAAAGCAAACCCTTGGTGCCTTGCTGCTTTAATTGATGGGAATCTTGACCAAGCTTGGGATTATTGGAAAAGATATAGCGGTAAAAAACAAATAGCTTTTCAAAATAATAAGTTATTAGCTTTTAACGCATTTGACCAGTATAATCCTTTGGCAGATCCTAGGTGGTACGATAGAATGGATAAGGCTACTGAAGGTTTAGTGTTTTATAAAAAAATAAATGATCCTAGAGGACTAAAATTAAAATTAGAATTAAATACTAAAAATAATTCAACAAAACAAATTGGGTATGAAGTTGGTAGCCCTAAAAGCAATTTTTATCAAGAATATAATGTAGACAAAAAGCTTATAACAGAAGTTAAAAGAACCGCTACTAAAGAAACATTTTTTTATGATACATTAAAAAGTAATGCTGTTGAAGAATGGAAAAACGGGGATGAGGGAGCTAAATTTGATTTAGTTTTTTATACACCCATAGAAAACGGTATATTAGAAGAAGATCCTATAGATTTTGAAGATGCTGATAGTGACTTACGCTTTTGGGACAAAAAAACAGACATTCTTACAGTAGATCCAAGTGCTAAAAAAGATAGATACGGAAATAGAAAATCAACTAATTCAAAACATATTTATGAAAGTGTAAATCCTAAACAAAAATATATTGTTCAAGCAAAAGCGGGAGGAGAGCTTGGTTATGTAGTAGAATATAAAGAGTTAAATGGAGTTAAATTTCTTACTGGACGTGATATACTAAACAACTATGTTATGCCTGATAAGGAGGCACCATCTGAGCAACTAGAATTTGCAAAAAATCTAGAAAGCGTAAGCAAGCTTATTGGAACGACTTATGGTCAATTACTTGGGGAAATACACGATACCGCTTTTCTTTTAGACTCAGATAATAAGCCTATAATACCTATAAAATTTCCTTTTTTAAATACAAGTAACAAGGGCGAATTTGAAATAGATCCTATTAATGAAGTTGGTAAAGGAAGTAAAATAAAATTTAGTGGTTTGAGTGCTGATATGCTTAACATATTAAATAGTGTTGAAATAAAAGATGGTTATGAAGGATTAGAAACAGATAGAGGAATTAAAAAATATGCTTCAGATATAGAGAAAATATTAATTCCTCTTTTTAATAGTAGTGGAATTAAAATATTTAATTCTACCGTTTTACAATTTACATCAGATATAATAAAAGATTCTAAATTAAGAACAGGTTTAAGAGCTATACTTGGCAATTTAAGAGACAAAGGAATATTAGAAAAAAAATTATTAACTGGAAGACAGTCTATTAATAAATTTTTTGGTAATAACCCAACACTATTACTTAAAAATCTTAATAATCCTAAAAGAACTAAAAAATATAACGAAAAGCATGCTTTAGTTTTTGATACAATGATTAGAAAAATGAATGATCTTTTAAATGAAAAAAATAATTTTGGTAATTATAGGCATAGAAATCAATTAGTATTGCCTCTTGTATATTTTTTAACAAATGCAATTAGTGAAAGAAGTAACCCTATAAGTGTTGGAGCAAGAATATTAGGCGTTCCAGCGGATTTTGAAATTAAATCTACTAAAAAAAGTGCAAAAGGCACACCTTTATATTATATATATGATCATTCTTTTCCTCAAAACCAAGTAAGTAAATTATTAATAAAAAGTATGCTTGATGATTCTATAAGCTTTGAAGATACTTTTAAAAGAGTTAAAGAAAATTATTATGTGGTAGCTTTAACCATGGAGGATATGGCCGAAGTTAATAAAAAAAATAAAAACAAATTAGATGATAAGTCGGAATGGTATGATAGATTTGAAAACGCAAACGTTGATTTAAGTAAATATATATATATAAATGAAAACGGAGAATCTAGTGGAAGTATTGCAGATTATGTAAAAAAACTTAAAAGCAATAAAGCACAACTTAATTTTAGTAAAGCAAAAAAACTTGGTAAGTCTATAAATACAGCTGCATTTAATAATAATCAAAATTTACCAAAAAACAAACAAATTGTTGCTCCAAAATCTTGGTGGTTAAGTGAAGCTGTTACTGCAGAGCCTAGTCAAATGGTTATTGATCGACTTAAAAAAGTTGATGATAGAAACAATGAAGCAAGACGTAATTTTAGTAAAGCACAAGATTTAGACGATACTTTTAATAAAATTATTGAAAATAAAACTGGTATTGAAACATATCAAAGATTTGATAGAGCCAGCGCTACCGTAAAAGGAGCTAGCAAAGGAAAGTTTAATTTTTTTATACCGCCTAGTGCTGAAGACTTTGTAGGTTTATTATATAAAACTTTAGGTAAAGGTAAAGTAGGTGATAGTCAAATGCAATTTTATAAAGATAATTTATTAGATCCTTATGGCAGAGCAATGAATGATGTTTCATCTGCTAGAGTTGCTATGTTTGAAGATTATAAAGCTTTGAAAGAAGATTTAAATATTATACCTAAAGATCTTTCTAAAAAAGGTGCTGAAGAATATACAAGAGAGCAAGCCGTGCGGGTTTATATATGGGATCAGCAAGGAAATAAAATACCTGGTATATTTAAAACAAATCAACAAAAATTAGTTGATTATGTAAACGCAAATCCTGATCTTAAACAATTTGGTGACCAACTAATAGCTATGCAAAAAGGTGACGGATATGTAACACCTAAAGAAGGCTGGCTAGCTGGTACTATTACAACAGATCTTTTAGATAGTGTTAATTCTATTAAAAGAAAAAAATATTTAGAGCAATGGCAAACCAACGTTGATGAAATGTTTGGGGAGTCTAACATGAATAAGCTTGAAGCTGCTTTTGGTAAACCTTATAGAAGAGCTTTAGAAGATGCTCTCAGTAGAATGAAAAGTGGTAGAAACAAAAAATTTACTGCAGGTAATGAACAAGTAAACGCGTGGACTAATTGGGTTAATAATTCAGTTGGAACAATAATGTTTTTAAATTCTAGATCTGCAATACTTCAAACTTTATCTACAGTAAACTTTTTAAATTTTGAAGATAATAATGTTTTTAAAGCTGGTGCTGCTTTTGCTAATCAACCGCAATATTGGAAAGACTTTATGTTTTTATTTAATTCTGATTTCTTAAAAGAAAGACGTGGTGGATTAAGATTTAATGTAAGTGAATCTGAAATAGCTGATGCTGCTAAAAGAGGTGGTGCAAGAGGTGTTGTAAGTAAAATACTTCAAGCAGGTTTTTTACCAACGCAAATGGCAGATAGCTTTGCAATTGCAGCTGGAGGTGCTACATT
>Ga0307488_10002010_pt1 | contig 17156 bp, 16 predicted proteins | sample SB02metaG_FD_202248 | JGI IMG/M metagenome (GOLD analysis project Ga0307488, IMG submission 202248) | Sea-ice brine microbial communities from Beaufort Sea near Barrow, Alaska, United States - SB 0.2 | ecosystem: Environmental > Aquatic > Marine > Coastal | place: USA: Alaska | collected... | reverse complement strand
ATACACTATTCTCGTACTGCTTGCGATCTGTTCTAAGTTCTTTGATTTCTTCTGCTAATTTTGTTACCATGAAATCATTAAACTTAGTACTGCTTTCGTTCATGTGTGTTTTAAACTTCACACGATCTTCAGCAAGTGCTTGCTTTTCTGAAGCAAATTCTTCAAGTTCTGACTGGAGACTTTCAGTTACCATTTTGTCTAGAGCTTCAACCATTACTTGTTTGTCATGTTGATAGCGGTTCGAAAATTCTTCACGAAGTTCTGCACGTGCAACTTCCTTGGCTTCGGAAAGTTTTGCTTCCCATGCCTCAGTAATTGCTTCTTGCGTATCTTCGTTAATGATACCGCTATCTATCAATGGCTTGATAGCATCTAACATCTAGTTCTCCTATTTTAACTTAAGGTCCTTGATTAAGCGTAAAACGCCTTCTTTCAGGTACTTTTGTACTCTTTGATCTTGAGTAGCTTCTTTCGCTACTTCAAATATGTTGTGTCCACCACGCATGTTCATTAACCCCTCATAAATTGGGGTTGGATAAGCATGTGGAGCACTTGGTTGTGCGACAACGTCAACAGTAATAATTTCAAAATTGTTAACGTGTCCCGAACTCTCATTAACTTCGCCGCTACCACGTGAACTAACACCCAACTTAACACCGCTAGTAATCATAGATTCAACTAGTTTTCCCATTGGTGTTGGAAGGATTTTAAGTTTACCGTGGCCGCATGGTCCGTCCATCCACATACTCTCAATCATATGTGATACACGATCCAAGTTAATTTTTAAATCATCTGGGTGATCTACTTCGCCTAGGACGCTGTGTCCTTCTTTGATTTGTTCATTAATACTCGAAACGGCTTTTTCAATTTCGTGAAGCGGATAAACACGTTCGTTAGCGTTTTTGACGCCTCCCTCAATGAATATCCCTTTCATATAAAGATTCTTACCTTGACCAGTATTGCTGTCTTCTGAGATGACCTCAATCTTGGCCCGGTCAAAAGTAAGATTCTCTTTTAGGTACAAAGCCATATTATTGTCCTAGTTTACTTGTCACCTTCGACAGCCTTGGTGTTAACGCCTGCCTCTTCGGTATTTTTAGCACCTGTTGCTTTGCTAAGATTTGCTTTGGCGCCTGGAACGTTTTGGTAGTTACCAGCATGTGGCATTTTATCTACTTTACCTTCCTTAGGTGCGCTTGTTCCGTCTGGGTTACTGTCTCCGCCTGCGTCAAAGTCAACTGCCGTACCACCCATGTCATTTGATCCTGCAACTGGTGATACTGCTTTGTTATCTTCGCCTGCTGGCATTGCAACTTTTTCAACGTACTCACGCATAAGATCAACTGCTGACTTAGAGTATTTTGCTTTTGGCTTTGTTGATTCTGCAACTTCCTCTGCATCCTCAACTACTTCTTCGTCTTCTTCCATTTTCTTTTTTCTGTGTGCAGGCGTGCAATGTGCTTCGTCGACTTCGTCTTCTTCCATTTTCTTGTATTTCTTATCGCCTTCATACATTTCTAACTCGTCAGCTTCGGAATCACTAGCGCCCATGTCCATGTCCATGTCCATTTCCATATCGCTATGTGCTGGCTCGTCCATCTCATCTGCCATCAATGCATCAAATTCTGCTTTAAGCTCGTCTAGTTCTTTCTCTAAGTCCATTACTTTGTCTTCGAGATCTTCGCTCTCTTCTCCGTTGGACTCTTCGTCGTCACCGCTCATCATTTCCTCTTCAGCGTCCATCTCTTCTTCTGCGTCTTCAGGAATGCCGTCGGTTTCGTCGGCTTGTATTTCGTCTACCAAGTCTTCGACTTCGTTTCCACCAATTGTTTCATCAACGGTTTCTTCGTCCATCAAAGTCTCATAAATGTCTCGTGATTTTTCAACAACGATATCATGAAATAAAGCCTTGGCTTTGTCTTCATCTTCGTTGATGATATATTCTATAAGCTGTTCATATTTGTTCATAGTGACTCCTTAATTTAATATGGCTGTTGAGTATTTAACAAATATAGGTATATTACTAGTTAAATAGGTGTTTTTTGAAGTGATTTGTGGGCTATAAGCCGATACCACCAGCTTCTACAGGTGGTTTGTACTGTGTTGACACACGAGTCAGTTTCTTTTCGTGTTCGATTTTACGCACATCGTTACTCATGCGTAGTCTGTTTAAGTCGCCAAGAGTAAGTCGTGAACCTTTGCGCATGTCACTCAATTGCATAGTAGAGTTGTCATCGCCTGGCGAATAATAACCTTTTTCGGTCTTTTGGTATAGTTCAGCTAAAAACATAGTATTATTTATACTATCCTGCAGTTTGGGCTGACGGTTGGGCTCCTGCGGCTCCTGGTCCAGGACCTTGCGCTGAACCTGGGCCTACTGTATTCGGAACCCCTGATGGTACGCCTCCCACAGATCCTTCAGCTCCAGGCGGAACCTCACTAGCAGTTTCTACATTATCTAGGTCGCCTGCAATAGTACCTGGACTTATACCAACGTTACGCAATGATGCATCGTCTGCTGGTGCTGTTTCTATGTCGCCCTGTTCTTGTGACCACATTTCTTCGTTTTCGGTCATCTCTTGTTCTGTCATACCTAAATAACGCTTCATCAAGAAACGTTTGCTCATGTAAGGAAATGCTTCTAACTGTGCGAATGTTGCAATACGAGCTGAGTCAACATCTGCTTGGCGATACTGTGCAAAGTTTTGTGGCTCTGCTAACTTAAGATCAAACAGTTGACTATCAATATTAATACCACGCCATCGCATGAATGTTTTAAACTCTTGATCTAGTTTGTCAACAATCATATTTTGCAGACGCTTACAATATTGATTAAAGCGCCATTCTTGTATTAGTGCTGTGCCAACACGCCCATCATTAAAACTTTGTGTTCCGTCTTCCAACCCTGTTGGCAAATAACTACTAGGAATACGCAGTCCACGGAACAGTTTGTTTGTAAAGAAACGCAAGTCTGTAATTTCGCCTAGGTTCTGTCCTCCAGGGAAAACATCAACGCTTGATCCACGTTGATCTGCTGTTACGGGGAAGAAGTAATCTTCCATCATTGCTAATGGATTATACGTAGCATCCATCATGTTAGCGCCGCCACCAGTTTGTGACGGGATACGCCGCTGGTGTATTTCGTTTTTAATACGTTCTACATAAGCCATTGCCATGTGAGTTGGCATGTTACCTACGTCAATTTTGAATACTCTACGCTCTGGTGCTCGCTGTATTCTGTATATAATAATAGCGTCTTCAAGCAGTTCTTTTTGCTTGTAAACTTTAAACACATTCTCTAACACACTGTTGCCGAATGGCCAAAATGCATCCAATCCCTCTGTTAAACTCATGTGTATTACGTGTTGTGCATCAATAGCAGTTTCATTTTGCGCATGACTAAATCTGCTACCACCTGAATATGGAGTGTTTGGCTGTGTGTAAGCACCGCCACCACCTCCGCCAATTTGTGGATGATTAATATAAGTGTCTGTTGCGGCTACTGATGTAACTGTGAGATTTTGAAAGTTAGGATTAATATCTTTAATTAGGTACTGTTCAGGTTTTTTACCGTCTGCTTCGTTAACAATAACCTTTGTGACCTTACTCATTTCTACCCAAAATAACTTGAAGTTCTCTGGGTCACGCACAAATACTTGATCTCCATACTTGATCGTATTTCGTATGATCTTAAACGTGCGTTTGTTTAATTCATTAAGTGATACCCACTGTTGTAACTGTTCTTTGATTATGTTTACTTCGTTGTCTGTAGGACTATCTTTAAAGTGTATGTCAAAATTTGTGCCGTTTGATTCGTTAGTTTGTGTCATAAACTCGGCAAGGATATCCAGTGCGGCATTGATCTCTGAATCCATGTCCATCTGCTCGTACTGATTATAACGTTCAGTACGATTTGGGTGACCAATGTATACGTCAGGCAAGTTGCTCTCAAAGTTGCGATAGTCAGGGTTTGCACCACTGCTACGGCCACTGCCTATAGGACTTACGTTGCTAGGTATGTTGCTACTTTTAAAATATTTTCGCCAGGTCATTTAGTGATTCCGAAGTTGTGTTATATTTATCGCATCACTAGCCGAAGGCATTATATCTAAACGATGAATCTGCTTGGTTTTGATTTGCGCGAGCAGTAGTTTGGGCAACACTAGTGTTGTTGTCTACTGCTTGTATTAGTTGCCCCAAGAGTCCTTTAACTTCTTTAAGTTCTGCTAAACTTTCTTTGTCTGCGTTTGATCCTGGCGCGGCAGCAATTACTTGAGCCGTTACATTTTTAGTTTCCGCTACTTGTTGTTTCATAACAGCAAGTACATCACCGCCATTTAGCCCAGCAATTGCAACATTACTGCCACCGGATAATGAAGCACCTTGAGACGGGAGCAACCCATCACCTTGGTATCCACCTTTATAGTTATTTCTATCAGGGTCGACGGGATTGTATCGGTAAGGATTATCTGTAGTTGTATTATTTTTCCCTCCTACAGAGTCAATAACAGTGTCAACAATACCCTTCCCTGACAGGATTGCGTTCAATGCACTCGTAGGCAAATTTGCAATTCCTTCAACAAAGACTCTTACTCCGTTGTTAACTCTTTCTAAAAAGCTAGAGTATGTTGTTAATATATTGCCTGTACTGATCCTTTCAATTCCAGCGGAAATCTCTAACATAGTCTCGGCGGACTTATTCAAACTTTGAGTAAGTTTATCTGGTGCGCTAGCCGCTACCTCTATAGCAATTCTAGTAGCGTCTACAGCTCGTGGATCTATTGTAATAGCATTAATACCATTAATGATATCAACTACATCGCGTGATATCGTGCCGCCTGCACCAAGCGTAGCGGCATTAATAATTGGTCCTAACACCCTTTGATTTTCCTCGAGGACTCTAGCTACAGTAGCCACGTCCCTGGATGTGGCCAGGGCTGCATCCGCGGGAGTCATTACCCCGTCAACAATATTACTGTAAATTCCACGTATGGTTCGATCAAATTCCGGAATCTGTCCCGCTATATACTGTAAAGCAGGGTCCAGGAAATTGCCGCCTTGGGTAGCAATTAACTGGTCTATTGCTTTTTGAACTACAGGAAATTGTATTAATGCCATTGACACTTGGCCAAATGTCTTCCTTTGTTCCGCATTGAGATTAGCTAGAGCTACCGCAGACAGCTGTTTGTCTTTTGCTTCTTTGGCCAATTCTGACGCATTTGCTCCAGTAAGATTGGCTATAAGTCTTAGATTTTTTGCATAGTCTAATGTATCTTTGGCAACTGTTTGGTCTATACCCCTGCGTGTATACTCCCTAAATTGTTCCGAAGACATTGACGCACGTTGGACAGCCAAGAAGTCTGCTGACAATGCTATCTGATCTTCAATTTCGTATCCTAATCTTCTTAGAGATTCTCTATATGTACTTTGTGTTTGCGTAACTGCTACGAGGTTTCCTTGATCATCAAGTTGTCTTACTACAATATCATGCGTTGATTTTGCCAACTGCTCCATAACTCTTGCAACTGACATAGTCGCTGATTCTGTACCTATACCTAGATTTCTAACACTGTCAATCGACGATCTAATACCTAGTGTAAACTGTTGCAGTAATATTCCAGCACTGCCGGTTGCGGCTCTAATAGTACTCATACCGTCAGCAAACGTAGTTCCCATACGATTAAATTCTCGGAAACTGTCTAACGTAATTTGTAATTGTTTGCCAAGAAACTCATTTACATACTTGGCGGCTTCACCAATCTTGTCCCCGACTCCAGATAAAAATTTAGCAATGCTGAAGTTTTTTTCTACCGATAGTAGTTTACTACCAAAGCTGGTGAACGTACCCAATAGGCCGCTTAGTGCGCCCGTAAACAAATCAATTAAAGTATTAACTGTTTTAACTGAACTGCCTACCGGGTCAGTAGCCAAACTTTCATAATTTGAGACAAATCGATCAGTAAGTGCGGCTGCCGCATGACTTAGATCTACTAGATATTGTCGAAGTGCATACGTCCGTTGATTTACGCCAGCAAGACCACTTGATACGTCATCTGCAAATCTGCTAATATCTGTTCCTGCTCGCCTTGTATTAGATCCAATCGAGGTCATATGCGCATTAGTTGCTTGCGCTGATCGTTCTTGGAGTGCCTGTTGGTACGCTATAGTAGACTCGTTGGACCGTATAATCGTGTTAGCGCCTTGTGTGGCGGCTAAAAGTGCTCGTAACGTTGATTCAGTAGCCGCATCAGAAGCACTGACAGTGCCGATTCCAGGAATATTAATATTAACAGCCATATGTTTTCACTTATAAATAATTGTATCTAGTAATACTATTTATAGGATTCAAAACCATGGTAAATGAACCAAATAACCCGTTAGCAAAACACTTTAGACAACCTGCAATTTATTTAGAACTCCCTAGCAAAGGCAAGCATTGGCCTGCAGGATCTATAGATCTTCCTGAGTCAGGACAGATTCCAGTATACCCAATGACAGTCAAGGATGAGATCACAATCAAAACTCCGGACGCACTGCTTAACGGAGAAGGCACTGTTAATGTAATTACCAGCTGTTTACCCAACATTAAAAATGCATGGAAGATTCCTGCATGTGATCTTGACGCTATTCTTGTAGCATTAAGAATAGCCAGTTACGGTGATGAACTTACTATCACATCACAATGCAAGCATTGCAACGAAACTAACGAACACGCTATAGATTTGCGAGTGTTAATGGATACCATGACAGAACCTGTGTTTGACAGTATAGCGTCAGACGAACTGATAATACAATTCAAACCTCAACTATTCGAAACTGTTAACAACAGTAACCTAGCAAACTTCAAGACACAGAGTTTACTGCAAACAATCATGGCAAGTGACCTAAGTGAAGAAGAAAAAACCAAAAGATTCAATGAGTTACTACCACAAGTAACGGATCTTAATGTAAGTGTTATAGTAGATAGCATCGAAAGTATCACAATGGACGAGACTAATGTTACTAATAAAAAGCACATACTGGACTTCTTAAACAACTGTGATAGGAAAGTTTACGAAACAATCAAGACCCATGTAGAACACTTGGCAACGCAAAACAAAATTAAACCGTTTGATGTTGGTTGCCCTGAATGCGAGAAGCAGTACGAAGCTTCAATGAGTTTTGAGTTCAGTAATTTTTTCGGCTAAGGCTTTTGGCCATGTCTGAATCAGACATGCTTGATTACTTTGACACATTAGATAAACAGTCAAAAGCCTTAAAAGAAGAAATCCTTAAATTGTGTTGGTATATGCGGGGTAGTCTTTCCTATGATGAAGGTATGTCTTTGTCACAAGAAGATAGATCACTTATGTCCAAACTAATCAAAGATAATCTAGAAACAACTAAAAAGTCAGGAATGCCATTCTTTTAAGACTAACTTCGTTAGTCTGTTGATTTCGTTATCACTCATCAACTTGTTTTTTAATGATATGTTTTTAGACGTTTCATCTAGATCACATGGTCACTCTTTGCCCAGGGCGGGCAAAAAAGTAAACTGCTTCATCTGAGTATAACAGTCACTTAGCATTAGAGCATTACAGAGGCGGTTGTCCGGTACCTCGAGCTCCGTCTTTATAACAACGGCGATTTATATAACATACGCTAACATATTACATAAACGTGTAGTATCGCTACTACGTCTTTTTAGCTTTATTGAATCCTGTTCAAACAATCAAACTCTAGCATTGAGAGTCTTCATCCATATGGGTAGTGATTGAGTGCTTGCTGTAGCGGCAAGTCTTACGTCCCTGCACACGTTACTGTCAGGTTTGGTACACACGAGATTAGCCTGTGTTAGCTGTTACTACTTAATTTGTTTATAATGTGGGAGCCATGGACACGGACTTGTATATGTCCGTTGTAGTATTCTTTTGTTTCTAAGACTTTGTGTCTGAATTGTTCTCGTGCCTCGATGTAACTGCATTCTGCCTTGGTTTTACAATAATATAGTATTTCTCTTTTGAATTTCTCTGTGCCTAATTGCGTTATCTCTTCGTTTAGTTCGTCGTTTGAGCCATAATATTCACGCCAGTTACTTTCTTTTGTTCCACGGCGTTTGTTCTTCCTGCCTTTAAGTGGGGGCTTGGTGGTTTTAAACCGTGCAAGCTTCTTCCCGATGTATTTACGGTTATTTGTTAAATTCGTTATCAAATAAACGAATCCAACACAATCTTCTGGTAGTACTTCTATTTCTTTAGATTCAAATAACCATGACATTACATATAATTATCAAGACTAATTGATCTTAAGATATTTCTACATCGTTGTTATATGTAGTGAACCCATTTTCTTTCACTACACTTAATACATTGTTAACACGCCCTGCTAGTTCATCCTTGTGTGATACTAGCCAAACACTACGGTTACCTTCACGTGCCATCTTTTTAAGTATTGCTAAACTGTTTTCAACACCACTGGCATCCATGCCAGTGTCAATCACTTCGTCAATAAACATCAAATTAATCTGTTGATACAAACTTTCCCACACATCACGGAACGCCCAACTCATACTAAGTATCAGTCTGTTGCGTTCACCCCTGCTCAAGTTGTCAAAGTCTAGTTCTCTACCTAGTTCTTCAATACTTACTGTAAGATCGTTATTAAACTGTACAGTATGCGGAAGCCCAATCCTATCCAAGTACTGTATTAGTCTTGTGTTTAGATAACTTAAATTTTGATCTATAATGCGCTTACGTATAAAACTATCCTTGTTTGTTAATAGTTTCAATAAAAAGTCTTGATGTTCTTTTATGTTAGTAAGTGAGTTTATCTTGTCATAATCAACTTCTTGTACCGCCTGTGTTTCCATTTCAGTAATCTGTTCTTCATACGGATCAGATTCTGCTAATTTTGTTTCAAGCTGGTTAGTTAAGTTTTCGATTGTGTTTTTGTGATTAATCGCGTCTTCTTTTGAGTCGTAGAACACATTGGGTATTGGTCCTGGATCTCCCAGTTTCTCGAGTTGATCAACTTGAGCTTGTACTTTTTCTTTACTTTCATTGAGTTGCTGTTCCGTTTCTTCTAGTGTTGCCTTCTTCTTCTCTAGTACTTCTAAGTGTTTTTCATCATGTATTTCTTGACCACATGCATAGCACTCATGCTTTTCTAACTTTGCTACTTCCGAAGTTAAACTTGTGATGTGCTTCTCTAAACGTGTGCATTCCTGGTTACCTGACACTTTCCAGCGATTTACTTCGCTTACTTCTTTAGATATTACACTGTGCTTATCTAATGCGTCGTGTGCATTTAACTCTGCTTCGATATCTATACCGTCTAAGTTTTCTAGTGCCCCTGCCAACTTATCAACTTCTTCTTGTTTTTTGTTTTGCCACAAGGTTTGTCTGCGTTTTGTAGCTTCGATCTGCCCTTGCACACGCTCATTAGCGTCCTGTACTGCTTTGATACGATACTCTTCTTCTGTAATATCGCCCTTGGTTTGCTTGTTTTGTTCCTTGAGCACATCTGCTTTTTCGCTGAGCATAGTAATGCCTAGTAACTGCTCAATAATTGTACGTTGATCATTTGCACGTAAACTCAAAAACGGCTCTGTGTATGTGTTTAGTGCCACAATATGTTTAAACATGTCGTGGCTCATATTTAACATGCGTTCTATCTCTGCTTGTGTCTCTCTTGAATCACCCTGTGACTCATCTGTAATTTCTTGCTCTTGTCCGCCTACGTAAAATGCCACAGTGTTAGGCTTGCGCCCGCGCTCTATCTTATAACCAACACCGCTGTTCTCAAACTCAATAGTAACCAACATGTTTTTACCATTGGTTTTGTTTATCAAGTTGTCTTTGCGAATCTTTGTTAGTGCTTCACCGTACAGCGCATAACTTAGCGCATTAATTATAGTTGTCTTGCCTGTACCATTACGTGCGCCAGTATCGTCACCACCTAAGTCCAAATTTTGACCCAACACAAGAGTTAAATCCTTGCGACCAAAATTAACAGCCTGGGTAGCATTGCCCACGCTCATGAAGTTTTTTACTGTTAGATTATTTACTTTAAACATAAGTGCTTGATTATCTCAGTGGTGTTTGTGAAATATTTTTCCTGATTAAAAGGCATCTCAATGTTATACTGTTTTTCCAGTACACCGTTGATATAACTTTCTTGCAATAAATCTAAATTAGGAATAGCTAGGCTTTCTTTGTTTGCAATACAATTAATTATTTTGTTGCAATGCGACTTGTAATTTCTAAAAATCTGTTTACTGTAAAACGTATCCCAGATAGTGTCGTTAATATCTAAACTGCAGGTCCTGCCAACCCAATCAGCAATTTTGTCAAGGTTTTTGTAAAACAACTGTTTATTATAAAAACTTTTGTATGAAAAGTCAAAACATTTTATGTCAGACGGGTAAGATAGTTTGTTGTACTCTAAAATCAAACCATTTTGTTCTGGATGCGTAAATCCAAATTTAAAAAACTCCCTAAGTATGTGTCTTGGGCAGTTGGGGTTGTCTGCTGACATTTTCAAGTTGGGATACGATTTGTTTAGTGAATCCACTAACCATGAAAAGTATTTGCTGTTTGACAGTATGTTGTATGTGTTGTGCTGTAGATCGTTTAAGTTAATGTTAGAATCGCCTGCACGTAAAAATGTTACTGCGGTTAACATCAACAAATCATCGTGCTCAACTGTAATACGTAATACACTATCAGATCTATCTATGTTCTCTATAGAATAATGTAATGCACGGAAGTGCTTGTTTTTATTATAGTTTTCGTTATCAAACTTGGCATGACTTGCACCTATGCTGTTGAAAGGATTAAAGTCTATGCTTTGCCCCATGATGTATTTGTTACACACATACTCTAAAAAGTGCCCGTGTGAGCCTGGAACAAAATCAATTGAGATCATAGGTCTTTTTAATTTTCATTTCCATGTACACGTTGTCTATATTATAGACAAACTTGGTAAAGTAGAAGTTGTCTGGGATGATGTTTAGAAAACTTTGTATCCTGTTTTCGAAGCGTGAATCATTCAAAGTTGTAGTTACCATGCGTAACACAATAACTGATGGTTGTATTCGTTCACTTAGGTACGCTACTGACTGCTTTATTTGTTGTGCAGTTTTGTATTTTAAATAAGTGCCATTGTCGTATACCAGGGTTCCTTCATTTAGCATTAGTGCAGGAATCTTAGCGTCTGTATAAATGTAATCAAACTGTTGTCTCTCTAGTTTGTAAGAACTACAAGAGTCTAAGTGTTCTAGTTTGATAATCTTTTGATTTGTAAACAGTTGTTCGTAGTGCCATCCTGCGCTATCAAACAGCACCTTTTTGCCAGGTAACTTATCTAAATCTATAAGTTCATGTTTGGCCATGCTGATAGTAGGATACACAGTCCTGTAAAAATCATCACGATTCTCTGCTGTGATCTTAGTTTGTTGCATACATCCAAGTCAACGGTTGCACAAAATTAAAGTAGCGTCCTTGATCGTTGTCATACGTTCCTAACTGCACTATATTGCAATTTAACACCTGCTGTACTGTAAAAAAGAGGTTTTTACTGTCTGTGTTACTAGCAGTGTCGTATGTTATTGTAGTATCATTGCCTAATATAAAATAGCGATTAATGCCCAAATAAAATGTTTTGTATTCAGCTAACTGCTGTACAAAATCAATAAAATCCGACAACAATCCGGGCTGATTAAACACTGCCACAGCATGTTCACTGTCGGTATCTAAAGTTAATTTCCTAGCAAAATCAGGGTCGTTCCCTATGTAATTTACAGCAGTATCCTTGTATAAGTCTAAGATAATTTGGTCTTGGTCACAGTTGCTATCGCCTAATTGTATAGTGCGCCAACTCATAAATTTCTATAGATGTCTAACAGCATGTTCGGACTATACTGTTCACTATTGATATTTGTTAGTTGATCAGTAACAATAGTATCTACACTTTCGAATTTAATATTACCCTGTGTGTCAAATGAGATATCGTCGCCTATGTGCTTTTGTGGTATAAGAGTAATCTCTCTTAGTTTGTATGTGTTTACAAACGTTTCTTTGATAAAGGTAGCTTCTTCGTAACTGATATCCACATCCAAATCAACACGTACATGCATGCCTGGCTGTAGCCTCGCTTCTGTGTTCTGCAATAAATCACTTAGTTGGTATACCCGATAACGTGGCTGTTCGTCCCAACTAAAGTATTCTGGATCCTCTCCCCACTCTAACACCATCATGCCACGTTGATCATCTGCGGCGTCAGCATAGTTGTGTGGGAAACAGTTGCCAATGTAGTGTATGTTGCGTTGCACTTGGCGTTTGTGAAAGTGCCCAGTGAACACAGTCTCAATACCGCCAAATGCTTCTGCTTTGATTTCACCATGATCTGGCATCTGCACCATAGCATTCATAAAGAAGTTGGGCAACTCAAAGTGCCCAAACATGTACTTGCCTGAATACTTGGGCACACGTTTGTAGTCTTCGCCTACCATCCATGGTGCAAAGATAACATCGCCTTCTTGTTGCCAATCGTTCATGATATGCACATTAGACAAGTGTCTAGCCCACTCTACACTCTGCACATCACGCTTGTCTCTGTAGTACAAGTCGTGGTTGCCTGGGATAAAGAACACATGATCAAAATTGTTGTTTAGATGCTCTAGTGCTTTTAGACTGTAGTTTAACGTAACAATATTGATACTGGCACGATTATTATGCCAGTCACCTGTAAAAATACAAGTTTCACAACCTTCTTGTTTAGCCTTTGCAGTAAACCACTTGATAAAGTTTAAACAGTCCTCGTTGTGTTGAGTGCTATTGCTTTTTAATCCAAAGTGGATATCTGTGCATACAGCGGCTTTTTTAAATAGATTAGTCATCTAATAATTATAACACATAAAGTTGTATATGCCAAAGTCTTTGGCTTATTTGCCTGAGTTCTGTCTGGTATGGCTAGGAGTTAGATTATTCATCTCCAATATATCATCACGCAAATTTTGGTTACGCTTTTCCATATTTAACACTCTAGTAAAACTATTTGTAATCGCGGCAGTGTAGTATGCAAACGGGTTTTGACTTTTTGACTCATCAAATTGCAATCCAATTTGGCTTAACTGCACAAGTGCAGTGCTACGCATTTCGTCGTTGTATGTGTAACCACGCCAGTTTGACCGAGTAGCATAGCGTTCGCATAACTTAATAAACATGTGAGCTAGCTTGTTTGTCATAGTGCCATGATCTTTTGAAAACTCGCCCGTTTCTAAATCACCAATCCAATGACTCTTACATACTAGGTATGGCTCACCTTCTTGGGTAATTCTGTAGTGGAAGAAAGGTGGGAAGTTACATCTAACGTGTTTTTTCGCTACAGGGATATCATCTGGTATTTCGTCCTCTTGATCAACATGATCATCATCATTGTCAATGAATAATTTTTTTATCTCTTTCTTTTTCCTCTTGCCACCATTTGGGTCAAGTGGTATGTGTTCGAAAGTCATAATTCTAAACACAACGTCTGTAGCAGGCACATCACGAGTGTTTACCTTAAACTCGTCTAATTTAAGTTTTACTGTTGACTCTAGTTGTGCGGCATCAAAAGCGGCCCTGCCTAAACGTTCAGCACGTAGTTTGCGCCCTTCTGCTATGTTTGTTTTGTTGATTCGCTCAACACCAGGGAGAATAATATCAAAGTCACCGTTTTCTGGTGTTGTGGATTTGCAGTACGTTTTCTTGCTTTTGTGTATCTCTTTCAGTATATCTCTGTTGTTGAGATAGTTTTGTTTTCTCATGGAATGCATTCCTTTATATAAGCATATAATTTAACAGATAAATATCTAAAGAGCAAGAGGAATCTAAAAAAATGGCAGCTGTTAAATCTGGAATATTTTCCGATCCTGGTACAGGGTTCGGTACTACTAATAGAAAAACTAACCAGAGTCCCAACGGGCCTCGTGGCGGAATCAGTGATGCTGACTTTGCATTTGTAAACGGCAAACCAAATAATAGGTCTGCCGCTATTCCACCAACCCCTGACCCGCAAGCTGCCAGAAGAACTCAATCAGGATTAGGCCCAGGGGGCGGAATAAATCTTCTTGCTGGAGGCATTGATGATGCTGTTGCAGGAGCCAATGCTGGTAGAACTGGTGGTGGTGAAGGCGGCGTGGTTACTTTTGGAAATGGTAACGGTGGGGCCGACGTACCGGATGCTAATAGCGGAAACAATGGTGATTGGCGTGTGAGAATCAGCGTTTCCCCGAACGCAAACATACTATACAGAGCTGGCGGAGACATTATGTATCCGTTGCTGAATACCGACGGGGTAATATTTCCTTATGCTCCAACCCTGCAAATACAGCAGTCAGCAAAATACAACTCCACTGATCTAACACACAGTAACTACACAAACTACTTTTACCAAAGCAGTGAAGTACAGGCTATCCAAATCAGTGGGGAATTTTCTGCACAAACACCTGTTGATGCAGACTATGTGTTAGCAACACTACACTTTTTTAGATCAGCTACGAAAATGTTTTTTGGTAATTCGGGAGAATTCCAAGGATCACCGCCACCGATAGTATATTTGGATGGATACGGTAAACACTATTTGCCACATGTTCCTTGCTTGATTACTAATTTTTCACACTCAATGCCACCAGCTGTAGACTATATATCAGCGAGCAACGGACAACGTATTCCAACATTAAGCTCTATAAATGTTAGTTTACAACCAGTGTACAGCAGAAAGCGACAATTGGAATTCTCCTTTGAACAATTTGCAGCCGGCCAACAGTTAGATAAAGGATTCATTTAATGGCAAACGTAAAGTATTCAACATCGAGTCCTTATGCCAGCACTAATGTGTCTGGCAACTACCTTGACGTTATGGTTAATAGACCAATAACCAAGAGAGCAGATGATGTGTTGTATGAAATAGACAAAGTTTACGATTTACGTCCGGACATATTAGCGTTTGACTTGTATGGCGACAGTAGACTATGGTGGGTATTTGCACAACGCAACCCTAACGTACTTAAAGATCCTTTGCGTGACTTCAGACCAGGCGCACAAATATATATCCCCAAGAAAACAACTCTCCAATCAGATTTGGGAGTCTAATAGGTGGCATTTCTAGACAACAGAATTGATGAAATAAATCAACAACTCAATCGATTAGATAGAGATATTGCGGAAAAAGATAGCGAGATTGATAGTCTGGAAGATCGTGGCGCCGCTCGTGATGTTCAACTAGCAGAACGGCGAGAGTTGTTGAGACAAGCAGAAGCTCTCAGCGCAGAACGTAATGCGTTACAAGATCAACAAGGTGATCTAAACAGCGCCAAGGGACGAACTGCTGAATCTCAAGTAGAAAACACAGAAGCTCCTACATTTGCAGGCGAAGGAGTACAAGCATTTACGCCCAACCCAGAACCGTTAACTGACGAAGAAGAAAACAGAGCTGCCGGAGCGGTATTCGATCCAGACGGAGAAGCAGTTGCATTTGGCCAAGAGCGTCCTGCTGTAGTAAGCAATGAGGACGATGGGTTCGACGGTAGACTAGTTGGAGAAGGCGAACTGCAATTGGGTTCACAATCAGACAACACCAGTGATGCCAACACAAAGCAGAATGAACTTTCACAACAAGCGGCAGTATCCCAAGATGATCTGAAACGCACAAATGTCCTGCATGACTATGCAAGTAGCACATATAGAATTAGCCTATACCTTTTAACCAGGGATGATTATAACAACTTGACTGAGAATCCAGGTAGTTTTGTACCTAAAAACTTGTTGGTACAGAGTGGAGGCGGAGAACTAAACAATAGACATCCTGATTTCAAAGTTAACTTTGGCATTGATAATTTTAAAATGTTTACGGTGGTTGGATTGAATGCCAGCTCACGTGCAAGTAATACACTTACGTTTGACTTTGACATCATAGAACCGTATGGCATGACTTTCCTGGACAGGTTAATAAGTGCGAATATTACAACAGGTGATGGAAACTACTTGGCGCAACCTTACATGTTGCAAATTGACTTTCTTGGAAATGCAAGTGATCCAGACGGTAACAATTTTATTATTGACACCAAACGTATTCCCATAAAGTTTCTAAATATGAAAATTGCACCGGGTGAAGGAAATACCGAGTACAAGATTAATGCCATAGCATATAATCACTCTCCGTTTCAACAGACAACAGCATCTATCCCTAAAATGCTTACAGTCAGAGCAGGAACTGTTGGGGAGTTCTTTGGTAATTCAGAAGAAGGCGACACAACTTCTAGTTTCCCGGCCAGTATTAACGAATGGTATAGAAGCACCAGTGGCCCCGATACAAATTTTAAATTCCCCAGATTAACTGTTAAATTTAACGTCGATCCGTTATTTGCTGACAGCAAGATAGTTAATCCTTTAACAGCAGAACTTAAAGCAGTACCTATGGCGGCGAGTGTAATTCCTGGTCTTCAAGCGCAAGCGTCATTTGGTGACGGAAAAATACCAAAAGCCAGAACAGAGCAAACTTTCCCTATACAGCAAGGAACAAATATCAATAGCGTTATTGACATGGTAATGCAAAAGAGTAACTACATAACAGATCAAGTAAAAGAGTTTAACGAGAGTGCAGAAGCAGACGAAAGTCTTGATAAATTTAAATTCCTAAACTGGTATAAGATTATACCAGAGGTTAAGTTAAATGAATATGATAACGGAGATGCGCAGGACTATGCAATGGAAGTTACATATAATATCGTGCCCTATATTACTGCAAATACAAATTATCCCGACTTTGCTAAAACAAAGATAGCAAAAGACAATGTTGTTCGTACATACAATTACAGGTACACAGGCAAAAATACCGATATTATTGATCTTGACATAACGTTCGACACTGCATATTATACCGCAAAAACTCAATTCTTTAAGAACAGAGCAGGATCTAGTTTGTCCAAACGTAACGAGACAGATATAAAATCAAAAGAAAATAAATTTCCGTATATATCAACTGATAAATCCCCTAGAGATCTACCAATTTCGGTCATTCCTGTAGGAGCAAACGCACCAGGATCAGGGCAAGTAAATAGAACCGACGACTTTAAAAGCGTTACAGTTACTGATCTTGCAAGTAGCATTTACAGCAGGTCTCTTGGAGACATGCTT
>Ga0307488_10002009_pt1 | contig 17157 bp, 13 predicted proteins | sample SB02metaG_FD_202248 | JGI IMG/M metagenome (GOLD analysis project Ga0307488, IMG submission 202248) | Sea-ice brine microbial communities from Beaufort Sea near Barrow, Alaska, United States - SB 0.2 | ecosystem: Environmental > Aquatic > Marine > Coastal | place: USA: Alaska | collected... | reverse complement strand
TTTTGAGCATCAAAAGTTTTAACACTAGTTATTGTGTAATTTTTTAAGTTACCTATGCTTAAGGATAGAACAGGTAGCGTAGCGAAGTAATAACCTGTAGATGCTGTAACTGCCTGCGTTAACACTTGCAAAGAAGTATCCCAATCGCCACTACCGCTATAATTCCTAGGTAAAACACCAGGGGCAGGTATAGAAACATTTGATGTACTACCTTTTAATACTCCTGAAATAACTATAGTAGAAAGCTCTGCGTATCCTTGAATACAAAGAGCTATTACCACGTCTATAGGGGGCATTATGATAGGTGAGTTATAGACTATATTGCAATCTATGTTAACCCCGTTCTGCGTAAATGTAACGTTACTTACATAAGAAGGCAAAGGGTTTATTGCTGAAAAATTAATAGCGCTTATAGCGTAACCCGCGTCTGGGGTTATTGTTAATGAAACGGAAGGATTCGCTATTGTCCAATCCGTTCCCGCTGTTTCACTAAAACTTACTACGTTTACTGTAAAATTATCAAATGCCATAATATTTTTTTAAGTGAAAGGAATCGTTATCGCCATAGAAGCAGGTTCGCTGCTGAGCCCGCCGCACCAAGCTCTTACCACAAATGCCCCGCAAGAACCTTCATACGTAGTTGAGGGTGCTAAATATGTAAAAGCTCCTGTCGCTGTATTTAAAGTTAATCCGCTAGGGTTAACTAAACCATTACTCTCTAATGTGAAGTATATTCCTGTTGCACAAACATTTGTTTGGACAATGGTAAAGTTATTTAGTTGCGTATTAACGGCGGTATAATTGGCCTTAAACAGCACAGGGGGAGTTGGAATTGTTGAACAGTTTGGATCTATCTGGTTTGTAACCTGGAATTCTGTTTGAATTGGGCCAGATATAGTTGTAGCTCTTCCGATGCCTTGAACATTAAATTCCCTAGAATCTACATTAGTATTACAGTTTGTTGTAAAAAAAGTATCTAATCCTTTTATGTAATTGAAGTACTTGCCTTCTTTATTTATAAACTCTTTTATTTTACCTTCCTGCAGATCTGTAATAATAGATTCCGCAAACCAGCCTTTTGTTCTAACAGATGAGGTAGGTATTAACTGTTGCGCCTGTATTTGCGCTAAAGAATATTCCTCAAGGCTAGCCCCTACTCTATAAACATATTCTCTTGATTTTGTGCCGCTGTAATTTAAAGTTTTATATCCCTTTACTACAGCCGGATTTTCGTTGAATATAGTGGTAAATGAACTATAATGATATGCCTGCGTTGTTCCAATGCTGTCAGGCCCTACTCCGTAAAAAGTATTCCGCTTTTCATTTATACCATGCTCCCATATTCTACCACCCTTGAATGTATAATATAAATTATCTAAATATGCTCCAGCTTCTGGTATGTATGTTTTTCTTGATGTAAATCCGTTGATAGCTTCCTTATATGAAACGGTTGTTGTAGTAGTAGGTAAAGAATTTACAAATTGATCACAGAGGGGATCTTTATTTAATCTGTCAAATTCCCCTGCCCCCAGTGTTTGTTGCCAGTAAGGTGTCAAAGAATTTAATGTTATATTGTAGTTTCTTTTATCCGCATCCCAAGATCCTATTATCTTATTATTTACACGTAGGTTATCTGAAAAAAATGAGTGCATACCATAATCAGACAGGTCCGTAAGGCCGTCACCGGAAAGCCTAAGAACAGCGCCCCTAGCTGCATCGGTGTAATACATTCTAAAACCAAATTCAGCAAATGATTCAGGGTGGGTAGCTATACCAAATTCGCCCTGGAATGGCACTGTTTGTCCTAACACCGCAGCATTAGAAGTTAGGTTAGTGCTGCCGTCAGCATTAAACAAAATATCTTTTTTAGCTAATATTTTCAAAGACTTGTTTTCACATAAAGTGATTAAGTCCGTGTCTCTTGTATGAAATTTTTGTATACTTCCGTATTCTGGGTTTAAATCTTTAGTAATAGACTCTGCTTGTATAAACTGGTTTAAATTGTTTACACCGGATATAGAATTAAATATCTGCGAAAATATTACGCCACTGGATCTAATTTCTTCGTTATAAGGCTCATCTAAAGTTGCAGAGGCTTTAACACCATTCTCAATTGTAGGCTGGTTAAAATCGTCTCTAATGCGATCGGATTCAACCCCATTACCAAATGAATAGCAGTTAGTAAACTCTAATGTGTGCGTTTGGCCTGTATATTCTGAAGTTTTATAAACCTTAGGTACTTCCCAGTATATATCTAGCTCTGCTGCTTCCTTGGGCTCTGTTTCAAATATAGCTGGATTTACGGTGGAAAAGCTATCGTCTTCTTCAGATAGCTCTATAAATTCAATACCTACGTAAGAATTCGCCCAGTTATTTGCATCAGCAGGGACCCAGGGCTGAAGCCCGTTTTGAGTTCCTCCGCCTTCTAAATCTATTTCATCTGTTAAAGGATTCCATTGTATACCTTGATTACCTTGCGCATCTGCCACTCTAAAACTTAATGTCCAGTTGGTAATTTGATTTGCGGAGTTTTCTCCGCCAGATGCATCACCGCCACAGTCGCATCGATAGGTTAGCCCTTGTTTTTCAACTGAATTATATACTCTATATACAGTGTCTTGGGGGTCAGCTACCTCATTACCTGCTTTTACAAATCTAAACAAGGTGTTGTTTTGTCTTAGCTGTTGTAACAAATCAGGGTTACTGCCAGCAATACCATTTTCTTCAGTACCCGGGCCAACTTCATTCTCGCAAAACCCAAACCCGCCAGCCCACGCTATATCTATTTTGTTCGCACCTCCGTCTGTGTAAATACCCTCTCCTTGGGGGATATACTGAGTACAACCCGTTCTTATTCTATTTATAAAAAGCCGCTCACTCGAGTTTTGAGCATCAGGAGGATTAAAAGAATTCCTCCAATTACTTTTCCACCAGCCTTCGGTATTTGTATTTCCGCCGTTAAAGTTATATAAATATCCTAAAGCTTTTCTTAAATAAGATGCGGTAGCCGTGTTGCTGGCTTTAGATATTTTTCTTCTAAGTAAATCATCTTGAAAAACTTTTACAAAAAATCTACCTGTAAATTCAGGTTTATTTTGAGATTCTACTCTAATAATTTCTAATTGCAAATTATCTACACTGGTAGGAAAACCAAAAGGTTCAGTAGATGTGAAATTCATATCAGGTCCAAATACCTCGCTGGAGTTAATTAGCACTTCCGACGTTGTGGGCGAAGTAAACGATGCTATTTTATAGTATTTACTAATCGACAATCCTGACTTAACCCTCATTAATAGCCCCGATAAAGTTTTTGTTTCTTCTCCAAATTGAGCATCAAACTCGGTTTTAGCAACTATAACTTTGTTAGCTCCTTCTATTGGAAAACCAGCTACTGTAAACGGGGTATCCATTGTTCCTAAAGAAATTTTTGTTTCCTTTAAATATGTAGGGGCTTCGTTCTCTATTGCAATAACCTTATACCTTGCTTGTTCTACAACGGGTTCTGAATTATCGTGTTCTTTTTTTAATATTAAAAAAGTTTCTTCGTCAACTTTATTTCTTTCTGCAGATGGAAATGAAAGCCAAAGATTACCATCTTCAGCATCATAAAATCTATCAAGCGCTAAATTATAATACTCTCGGGAAGTTTCTTTTACGTAATACTTGAAATAAGGAAATTGCTTGTTTTGTTCGTAGTATGGTATTAAAGTAGAATTATTATTATTGCCAGCTAGCGTAACTTGAAGCTTTGTAGATAAGGGAGCTTGCAGTTTTGGAACAATAATGGAAGCTGCTTTACTTGTAAATACAGGTGTTGTTCTACCGTATTTATCCATATAGGCTACCCCTATTTGATAAGTTCTTATTGATTTTACAGAAGGAGCAACTATTTTGCCTTCTATATTAACGGCGTCTCCTTGAGCTACAGTTGGTAGGCCAACTCTTTGGCTTACTGAAGATGCTTCAATATTGTTTTGAAAAAGCGAACCATCATTATTTAATAAATTAAAATTTTGGGTGTAATTACCAAATAGCAATCTATTAGCAGTTATTTCCTGAGCTTTAGCTTTACGCGGCACATTATCAAATGGCCTTAATATTTGATTTGTATTAACAACCGATGTTATTATTTCTGTTGTTATATCAAAAAGCCCTATAATATTATTACTACTATCCTCTACGCTCCACTCTGGGTCTTCATTTGTAAAAGTGTCTACTACATATACATTGGCATTGTTAGTTGCTTTATAAAGTATGTCCACGGCTACAACATCAGGGTACTCTGTGACATTGGGGGTAAAATGAGATATACTAAGTTGCCTAACATTGTTAGTCATACCTAAGTTGTATCCCTGGCTTGGAGAATAATCAAAATCACCCGGTATAAATGCCGGATTTGAAAAAGCAGAAAAAGCGGAAATTTCGTTATTTTTGTATTTATACCTATAACCAAATCTCGCAAATTTCATTTCAAAAAACGGAGGGTCTTGCTCTAGCGTTACATCATATAATATTGCGTTTAAAGTAATACCCTCTGGTGCTGGACCAACCGAAAGAATACTTACTATAGCCGTACCGGCACCCACTCCTATGACTTTAACTCTTATTACAGCATCTATATCTAATGGATTATTTTGCGCATTAGTAAGAATTAATATGTTGTCAATAGCATATACCGGCGGAATATTGGAAGACCAAAACAACTGAACTTCAGTACCTGCAGCGATAGGCTGTATATCCCCTACGACAAGCTCGTTATAAAATGAAAAAGTAGTTTGAGTGTCCACATTTGCGCCAGGCAAACCGTCGGGGCCTATCACACTATTAGAATACGCGGCCACAACAGGCGGCTGTAACGGATACTTTTTTATTACAGTTATATCGTCTTCAATAAAGTTTCTACCGTATATTTGTGAATGCGTTACAAAGTCTGCAGTAGAATCTACCCAATCTTCAATAAAAATCTTTTTTGGCTCAGTTTGGTTATCTGTCCAAATTAAAATACCCTCAATTACATTTATACCTGTAATTAAATAATCCTCACTAAAGTTTAAGATATTTTGCGTATCAACAATCAAAGGTCTAGTCAGCTTCGTTTTGTCATTATAATACGCTATTACACTAGTAGTTGTATCGGCTATAAACCAATATATATCATTAGAGTTCTCATCAGCTTTTGCGCCTATACAAACAGGTGAATCTAGATTAGAAATATATTCTGTAGTTGGCCACTTCGTGTAAACTTTTGTGGTGGGATTGTATGCTTTATTAGATAATTCTAAATTACCTTTTATATTCTGGAAAGTACCAACTTGCGAAGTGTCTGAGGATGCTAGTTCTAAATTTAAGGCATCTCTGTATTCTCCATTAGGAACAAGTCTTTCGTCAAGATCCTTGTTCATTTTGCCTGATGTAAACGTGTGTATTAGCTCTGCCATTTAATTTTAGTGTTTAATCCATTTTGATTGATTTCTGAATACTTGAGACATTAAGTCTGCTTTTAATTCAGATAGCCTTATCTTAGCGTTTCTTCTAGCGGCCGAGGCCATCTTTTTAAATCTAGCAACTATGTATTCCTGTACGTTTGATCTTGTAGATAATATAGAATACGCTATATGTTTTAATATTGCATCCATTGCAAACTTGTGCACGGTCATATCCTCTAAAGAGCCTAAACCATCACTTATGTATTTCAATGTAACTATTCTACCTCTTATATCTGAGCTAAACCTAATCATACCGTTTACATTGTCAATATAAAAAGTACCATTTGATTGAGCATTTTCAGGGTCTATACCGTATCTACCTCCATAAGCATACAAAGAAAGTAAGTCAGGATTGTTTGTTAAATCAAAATTTCCTCCTCCTGGCCCACCTAACGGGAAAGCGCTTCTAGCATTCCACCTCGTTAAGGTTTCTGACTGGGCATTGGTAACTAACTCAGTGTTATTAAAAGTGTATTCTCCTGCGGAATTTTGGGTAGGCGCTTCTGGGTTACTCGTTAAATTTGTTCTATATAGTATTCTTTCTATACCGCCGTTGTCCACCCAAGATAGCTTAGTGTAGTTTACATAATCCTGGGGTAGCACCATATAAAGCCCTGGCGGCACTTCAATTTCTATAGATTTGTCTTGAGGTAATACATCAAAACTAAATTCTTGTATGGCTCTTTGCGCCCAATAGGCAACGTCTGTTCTTCTTACTTTTGTTATAAGTTTATCTTGACCAACGTGTGAAATCATAAAATTATTTATAATATCAGCTATGCTAACAAACTGGTAATTACCATAACTTTCATCTCCACTGTCCCATACGCCGTCTGGCCCTAAGTAGTATTCTTCTGGTGTTTGATTTATCAATGCCATATATTACGCTTTTTCTTGTTGGTTAGTTTGTGCATTTATTTGAGTTGCTATTCCATAGATGCTAAGATCTTTGACTACTAGCCCCGCAAATTCTAATATTTTTATTACTAATTCAGTTTCTTCTGATGGGTGTAGTTCAAAATTAACAGATTGTGTTGCATCATATAATGCTTCTCCAAAAACCATTTGATAAGCCCAGGCAACTTTAGAGGGCTTTCTTACATAGTTGCAGCTTACCCCGGTAATTAAAGCGGCATCTCCGTATACTTGATAGCCTAAATTAGAGGCTACAAATACGGGTCTTGAATTTGTTGGTTTTGCAAGAGGAGATTGATTAATGTATAAGAATTCATTATAATTTATTCTTTCTGCCTCAACTTGAGTTGTTGTGGTTACCACGGTATTGGGAGCCGGGTATAAAGACTTGCTAGTTGTAACATTGTCATACACTATTGTGCCTAGCCTGTATAAGTTGGCAGGTGTGGACCAATAAGCCCCCGCGTAAGTCATAGCGGCGTTGGTTTCAAATATATTTATTTTTTCATTAAGGACGTTAAGCATGTCGGAAAACTCCGTGTCATTGCCCGGTATTCTTCCAAACTGATTAATATCGTAAAAATATTGCTCAAATATATCTAGTTGTGCCTGGTTAGCAAACAGATTAAATTCTTGAGGCGTTACATAACCTCGTTGTTCCTTATTAAGTATTGCTAGTACTCTCTGATAAACAGTATCTACGCTTACAGCCATAATTTATTTTTTATTTTATATAGTTATAGGCCACCTTTCAGCAGCCTATTACTATAAAGGTGACTAGTTTAGTCTTTTTTCTATTGCCTTGTACACTTCCATACCTTCATCTGTTCTAAAGAAAGCAGATAAAGCGAAGTAAGGATGCTCATCAAATGGTACTGTCATTATTTTTCTACCGTTAGATCCATAAGTAAATGTTCTTTGATCTTGAGATAAACTTAATATACCCATTTCAACAGCTTTTGCTCCGAAACTTCTTAATTGAGTGTTTTCGTCGGTAGCTAATTGCAAGAATAAATTTGGATTCCTTTTAGCGAAAATTAATGCATCTCTTTTAATCTCAGAAGATGAAAGCTCTGTTACTGCTTGACCCATTTCAACACGTAAAATAGCCTCTGCTTCTTCAACAGATAGCGTTTTAGCTAGGTTCAATGCTTGTAATTCAAATTCAATCCAATCAACCTCATTGCTTGCTTGCTGAGCTGGCTTGTATTCCTTGTATATATTAGATTTTAAAGCTGGGTGGTATAAAGATAATAATTTTTGTAGCGCAACATTTTCTTTTGGCACTCTAAGTACGCCATCTCTAAATACAATGCGCCCCATAACTATCTGTCCCTTTTGTTCCTCCACAAAGCAAGATCGCTGGTTAGTAGCGTATCTTAATTCTTTTTGGTAGCCTAACTTTTCATCAAAATATAATAAACTTTTTTTCCTACTATGTGCTGTAGGTAATGTGAAAACAAGGGGTTTTGTTCTTGTCAATTCATATAATCTATCCTTGATTACCCACTCGTCTTTTTTTGGTGCCTCTTTTTTAGGCGTTTCCACTTTTGGTTGTACTACTGTTTCAACCACTTCCTGAGGCGCAACCTCAACTTTTTTTGCTGTAGCTTTCTTGTTAGCCATAATATAATATAATATAAATGTTAATAATGTATGACGATAGCCTGTTACTATTAATTATAATAAGCTATTGTCACTAATAAAAGTAATAACTACCCCTACAGATTCAGCAGGGGTAATCATTACAATAAGCTTACTACGTTGTTCTTTTCAATAGTACAAAGTTGTTAGCCGCTTGAGTACACAAAGTTCTCTCCGATAGGAAGTGAACATTCATTGCATCCTCGTCGCTTGTGTAGTTTCCACCAACTGATCCAGTTACCCAAGATTTCAAACGTCTGTCATCAGCCTCTGAAGCTCTATAACGGATGTGTAAGAATGGTCGTGAGATATTCTGTCCTAATTGTTGGTCATATACAGTAGATGTTCCTGCTGGAACGATTACTCCAGATATATCTGTAATACCTCCACGAGTTGTAGAATCATTTAGATATTTCCAGTCAGTCTTATAGAAATCGTAAGATCCTCTACGGAATCCTGAAAATCCTAAGTTCAACGCCATTTCTTCTGAATTTTCGAATACACCGTAAGATGTTCCTCCAGTTCCGTAAGAATTTTGTTGTGCTAACATATTATCAATGCTCAATGCAGTTTCACGATCTAAGAACATCATGTTCTCTTCAATTGCTCCTTGCTTATCAAGCTCTTGTAATATAGTATCAAATGCTCCAAGTCCTGCAGTAGGAGAAGACGCACCGTCAAAGTCAGCATCGTTAAATACCAAACCTCTTGTTTCTAGTGCATCAAATAAACCTTGCATACCTGATATAGTTGCTGGGCTAGCGCTTCCGTCTGTAAATACACTTTGAGCGTCAGTAGCTTCAACCATTGACATTTCTAAGTAATCTTCGAAACGAATACGAGACTCGTGCTCAGACTTTAGGTACCATAAGTATCCTCCAGTTCCAATTTCAGTAGTAACTTCAACCCATCCGATTTGAGCGACATCTGATCCGTTAACGGCATACTTGTCTCTTAAGATGATTGGCTTGTTACTGAAAGTTGTAAATGATGCGTCAATTGAATTACCAGCTAAACTAGATCCTTTTCCATACTCAGAACCATATACGAATGTACTAACACCTGTTTGTGTATGTAAACCAGTTGGCAATTGCCCATTGGCAGTATCATATACTACGATGTCGTATGTTACATTAGTTCCAACCTGAGGTGTAACGATTCCTTTTACGAAAGCTTTTGCCGTTATATTACCTTTGGCTAATACTATTGTCATGTTAGGCCCTAGTAAAGGTGCTTTACCGTCTGGCGATGTTGTTGCATCTGGTAAAGATATTGTTTGGTTCGCTGCAGCTTGAGTTGTTACATTATCATAAGCGATATGTAATCTTCCTTGCTCTGACCAAACTACTTGATCCGACGCCATAGGCATCTCAGCTCCGACCATACGTAGAAATCCTGTGATTGTTCTGTTTCCATAACGCTCGATTTCTTTCTCGTATACCTCAGGTAAAAATTGTTGTGTAAAATCCATGTCCGCTAAAGATAGGTAGTTGTCTCCAAACAAACCTTTTATTGGACGTGGTGTTAAGTGCGCTAAATTGGCTAATGTAGCCGGCGCGGTTGCAAATCCTGCCATAATTTTTCTTATTTAATGTGTTTAAATGTTTTAATTTTCAATTTTGAATCACTTCCCCCAGAATCAACAGATCTTACTGCCCATCCATTCGATGTTTTAACGTCTTCGTGAACACTTCTAGCACCCATTTGTACATTTTTCGAATTAGACATACTTGTTTTCATTGCATCGGCTTTGCCTTGCTCATAAAAATGATTTGCAATAGAATCTGCATTCATAGCTGTAAACAATCCCTTGTGGTACCCCGCTGCATCTGACATTTGATTATCTTTATCCAAGAACTTCTTGACAAAATTATTAATGTCGCTTTGGGTTTCCTTAACAGTAGGAGCGTCTTTAACTTTAAAACGGAATTTCTTGTCGCCAACTTGATAATCAAAACCTTTGAAATCATTATTGAAAACACCTTCTGTTTTATTTAAAAACGTTTGTGATTGTTTTTCAGCTAATTGAGTTGCTGCTTCGTTTTCTTTTGTATAGCGATTGAAAAAGTCTACCGCTTTCTTTTGTTCAGGCGCTAATCTAGCACCTCCACGAATTTCTTCGTAATATTTATCTTTTAATCCAGTGAGATGATTTCTAGCTTTTGCTAGCTCTTCTCTCCTGGCTAATTTTTTTCTTTTTATATCTCGCTCCTCATCTATATCTTCATCATAAAGAAAGTTATCTTCCATTAAGAATTCAATGTCCTCTTGATCTAAATGAGGCTTTGTATCTGCGTAATATTCTTTAAGCAATTGTTCGGGATTAAGCTCTTCGTAATTTTGATTAAGCTTAACATAATCTTCAAGAGTCCCGCTAGTTTCATTCATAAAGTCCACAACCTTTTGAATGTTTTCAGGTAGTTCAACGCCGGTTTCTTTTTGCTCTTCTATAGCCTCAACTATATTGTCTTGCAAATCATCCGCTTGCTCCTGTACTTCTTCTTCTGTTATTTCCTCTATAGCGGATTCTACAGCATCAGGTACGGCAGTTTGTTCTTGCACTTCAACCACAGGCTCTTCTACTTGCGTTGGTTCCGGTACATCTTGCGCGGGCTCCGCTAGCCTAGACATATCTAATTTAATTGTTCCCTCTTCGTCTACTGACATGGGATTTGTATCAACAACCTCTTCCTGAGGTGTTTCTACTTGTTCTGTGTTTTCTGTTTGTTCTGACATGATAAAATATTATATGATTGTTATTACTATTATTACCTAGGATCGAACGCACCTAAGCCAAAACCTTGGCCCATTACATCATTTCCTGCGGATTCAAAGTTTTTAGGTGGAGAATCATTCTTTCTTTGAGTAATCATCTCGCTTTGCTGGGTGCCTTGTATTCTAGTTCTTTGATCTTTACGATCTTCCACTTCTTTTTCTTTAGACTTAGCGCCGTCAACTTCTACGCCTTTTAATTGCATATTGTATTGGAATTCTAACGCCATTAATTCTTTCTTAGCATTAACCTCAACACTTATTCTTTTTTCTTCTAGGCTACCTTTAAGTTGCTCTAACTGTGCCTTAGTTTGGAACATAGCTTGATCTTTTTGCACCTCTGCCTGCGCTGCCACTTGTTGCGCTTGAGCATTTGCTTGCGCCTGTGCTTGTATATTAGCCTGCTGCTCTGCTTGTAATCTTTCCTGTCTTTTCTTTTGTTTAACCTTAAGAAGTTGATTTGCTAGTTTAAGGTTTCTTACTTCGCGAATATCTATAGCGTCGGAAAGATCTATACTACCTTGCTGCAATGCAGTTTGAATATTATTTTCTAATGCAGCTTTTTCTTCTTCATCGGGCATTAATTCTAGCATTATACCAAAGTCGTGCATGTATAAGTGAGACATCTCTTCTAGTACCCCGACGTTAAACCTACCTATTTTAGTTATAAAAGCTTCTTTAGCTGGGTGGTACTCTATTATATCTGATATTCTTAAAGACAAGCATTCGCAAAGTTCTCTTGTTAAATATAACCCGGAATCAAGTATGTGCCTAGTCGCGGTATTAGAATTTGCTGCGGCTAGTTTTTGTACACCTACTAATGCTCTAGAATCCGGAGTAGACCCATCTCTTGCTTCGTTTAGACCGGTTACATCTCTTATCATTTGCAGATAATAGTTGTAGGTTGCAATTAATGTTTGCAATTTTGCCCCGCCACTTCCAGTAGGTACTTCTTGTATGGGCACTTTACCAGGATTCATATCCCCGTCCTGTGTAAATGATCTACCTATTATAGAACCCGTTTGGAAAAACATATTTAATGCTTCTTGCGGATTATAATTTGTTCCATTACCTAAATCTACTTCGTTAATACCATCGGCATCCAAATAAACACCATCAGGTATCATTCTTTGTAGCACCTGCTGTAATTTCAAATGTGTCAATTGCACCATATCAGCAAACCCGGTACACTTGCTTACCAATGATTCTATTCTACCCTTGTACATTCTAGGCGCAGTAATAGCGTAATTCATTTTAACCTTAGATACATCACTTTTAGGGCGCATCATATTCTTTGCCATTTCCCACTTAAGCATTATATCTGTACCAACAATCATAACGCCTTCATAAAGTACTTCAAGAGATCTTGACATTTTGCCAAACTGTTCTTCTAGCATTTCTACCGGAGGATCAAATTGATCGTTTCGCACTATTATTTTAGTCGCTCCTGTTGCGGTTTCTTTTACTTTGTACACCTCGTTCATATAAGTCTTATAATTAAAATATAAAACCTGTATAACGTTTGAGTCTCTATTGTTGTTGTATTGGTTACTTACGCTTTGATCAAATACTCCGTAATTTTGCGTTCCTTGTTGTTGAATTCTTTCTAATTGATCCTGCGTTAAATTAGGAAATTGTTTTTTAATTTCGTTTATTGGCACGAACTTAACTTCTCCAGCATAATATATGTCCTGAAAGTAGGGATCCTCTGTATAAGAGTATACTAAATAAGCTGGATCAACATAATCAACGGTTACTCCTTCTGATTCTGAAAAGTTATTTTTAACGCATCCTATACCTAATGTTACTAAATCTAAGTAAGTTCTTCTTTTTGTTAAGTCGTACCTATTTTCATCTAACAACGTATTAAGCGCGGTTTCTTCGGCTATTTCTATACCTTGCTTGTAAGTAAGCTGCATGTGTATATCAAGCTCTTCTTGAGAATCTGGTAGAGTTTCAGGTGGATTTTCAAAAAGATTAATACCAAAATTTTCTTTAGCAAAGTTGTTTAGTTCCTCTGTTTGCTTGTCTCTTATAATAGATTCCATATAAGCAGTCCTTTTGCTCACACCATACGGATCTTGCGAGTAAGTGGTAATATCAAAAGATCTATCAGCAATACCATTAACAACTATATCTACAAACTTTGATAATATTGGGACTGGCTTCCAGTCTAAATTCAAATAAGATAAATCACCATTTATAGAAAGTTCATCTTTATATTTCTGCACTGGTTGTTCACCTCTTGAATATAACCTTAGTGTATGAAAAGAATTTTGATTACTTCTAAAGCGAGTTACACCCGAGTTGCTGCTGAACCATTCATTTTGAATCGCTCTACCAACTCGCAATCCGTAATCTTGAGAAACTTTCTCCTGATCACTTGCCACCTGGCTAGGGAAAAAACTATTTGTTACGCTATTCGCCATATTATTTTTTTATTATTTTTGATGTCGTACCCTCGTGAGAGTATTTTGCAAATCTTAAATTAACAACTTGCCTTTGTACTTTATTACTCGGCCTGTATAAATCTTTGTTACAAGCCATTATAGCTAAACCAGAACTAATAGCAGCATCAAATTTTGTTCTATTGTTTATATCAAACTTAGACCAATCATTTAATGTTTCGTTAAAGTACATTGTGCCATACTGGCCTTCTTCATTTAATCCAACGTGTCTATCTATATACATTTCGATGGCTGCGGCGTGAGCTTGCTTTATATCCTCACTTGAGTTTGGTATTCCACCAATTTCTTTTTCTGTTACCGACAACTTGTTCCAAAGCTTATCTGGCCTATTCATTGAGTACCCGCGATAGCCTCTTCTTTTAAAATAATATAAAAGTCTAGGCTTGTTGTTTTCACATAATAAGGGCATACCGTAAAATACACATGCCATTAGCACATCTTCAAAAAACATTTCTGCTGTTTGTGGTCTAGCCACGTATTCTAAAAAGAAAGTACTTGGCGGCGCATCTTCCATGCTGAATTTAGTTAATCCGTGCAAAGCCCCTTTAGATCCTCTTCCGTCTGTCGTTCCAGATATATCATAACTATCACAACCAAATGCACCCATGTGTTCATTGCCTGGATACTTTATACCATTACGTGTAGTTTGCCTATTTTGAATATTATAACTAGGTGTCCAAGAAATTAAAAATCTACCTTGAGGGTTTGGATTAAATATTACTTTCGTATCTTTAACGCCGTGCTCCCATTGAAAGCTACCTCTTGTTAGGACATTACTGTTACCTAAGTCTTCGTTATAATCTATTTGCTCGTATATTTTCGCTAAATTAAATATACTATTTTTTGTTTCGTCTCTGAATGCGTGTTCTTCCGTTCTAGGGAATTGTCTGTAAAACTCGTTTAGAGCGTCCTGGTCGCCTTTTAATCCATCTACCTCATTATTCCAGTGCTCAATCACTCCGACTTCTATAACGTCTCCGTGCGGGCCCGCAGTGCCTTCTGGTGGTCTATTAAATACTGGTTGTCCGTATTCGTCAATAAACCCTTCGTAATTCCATTCCATGGGAATAAACAAAGAATACAATCCAGACTTTGTTTGCCCGTTCGCATTTCTTTTTGTTACATCAGAACTGTTGTATAACTTTTTAAAGTTTTCTCCTCCTTTGTCTAAAGCATTTGATGTTGACCCCATCATACACTTGCCTATAATTCTACTACCTAATCTTAAACAAGTTTTAGTTACTCGCCAGTTGTTAAGTATATTGTTTGGTCTCTCCCATTTACCGCTTTCATCGTGTACTAATAGTTTTAGTTTTTCACCATCGTACGCGTTGTCCCCTGTGTTTTTCCAGTCGATTGTGGTGTCGAGCCCGATAATGTCTTCCGTTGCGACGTTAGAGTCAAGTTTCTTTCTTGTAAACTTTGATGCGGGAACCCTGTAGGCGAGCTCTGTCTTGGGACGGTCCATCCCATCCTGGATTGGTTTAAAGAAGAATGGATAGTTAATCGATATTGGTACAACTTTGTCTGTAAACATTTTCTTTGCATCACCCCCAGATTTGGACAGTATTCCAAATCGAGCATCTGAAGATATTGTTGCTTGGTTAACAGTTTCGCCGGAAGCCATAAAAGAAAATCCAGATCGTCTGTTTTTGAGATAGGACATTCCATAACATCTTTTGTCTGCTTTGCAAGCTTCCCAGAATATGTAGAATAATCTGTTTGATTCTCTAAAGTCAGGTTGCCCAACGTCAATCTTGGACCACTGCAAGTACATAAAGTGAGTACCAGTAAGGTAAGTGTCCACACCCTTATTATTGAACCAATGACCTTCTTCGCGTCTTCTGAAATGTTCATCTATATATGTCCCCCACTTGTTTTTAAATTCTTCTGGATATTCTCTCCAGTCGAAAATGTTATTAATCCCTTTTAATTCTTTTGGATATTCCTCCGGGGTCCACTTATCGGTTTTTTTACTTATTTTGCCAGGAGATAATGGCAAAGCTATTCTAAGCCCCTGTATATTATATATCTCACCTATTTGGCCCGTTTTACTAATAACAACAATATCGTGATCCTTGTTATAACCGTACACCCATTTTTTGCCTTTATTAAGCCTAGATATTGTTATCTTCCTAATTGGCTCTATAATACTGTATAAGCTTTGCTCGTACATTATTTAGATCTTTTTTCTGCAAACCCTTTAAATTCCGTGTTTTCCACTTCTTTTCTAGGCCTGTTATCTAATACTCTTTGTTCTTCCTCAATGCGACCAAGTATTTCGAAAGCATCAAATATAGCTAATTTTTTTGTAGCGGCAGCGTTTTTTAATTTGTCTGCTGTTAAATCATCTTCAGAATTTGTTATTATTTGTTCTTCTGCTACCTTTATTAATTCCTTAACTGCTTTGCGCCCAGCTTGGATTATATTCCTCTTCGTTTCCTTTATGTCCATAATTGATTGTAATTGAATTCGTGGGTACTCGGTATAACCTCTGCCCTTCTATAATAAACTCGTATTCTGATGTAGGTATAAAGCCTACTATATCATCTACTTCTAAGCCACAAGTGCAATACTTAACCACACCTATTAATGGCTTTTCTTTTTCAATAGAAAACATTTTAGTTTCCTTAATTGGAGCAACAAAGCAAAAGCCTTCTAATGCTTTCCATTCGCCGTCTCTTTTGTATGCATATACTTGATCTGGCTGTGCCAAATAAGTTTCTTCTGTTAAATAGCTTTTACTATTTTTTTCTTCGCCCCTTACATCTCTAAATCTTCTAAATACATTATGATGCAATATCACTTCATCTCCTTCTCGAAGCTCTTGGTATTTTTTAGCTAGCGGTAAACTCAGTATAACCCCTATTCTATTTGAATACTCGTGGTTTTGTAGCTCAGTGTTTAATAGCAATTCTTGCCCTTCAATTGTCGTCTGTCCTGTTGTTCTGCCCCCTTGCGGTGTTACAAGGTAGTTAAATACACTTTGCATTTTACCATGAAATATTATATTCCACGGATATTGACATGTTTTTGTTGAAGTCCTTCCAAGGCATAAGCATATCGCCTTTAGATATATATACCGTGTATTTATTGTCTTCCTCTATAATACTATCTATAGTATGCCCACCATATACTTCCTGCCCTACAGCATAGTGCATTGCGTCATTCTTATAATCTTTGCCTATACTAATCTTTCTTATTAACTGCATTTTCTGTAAATTTACCAGTATTAAGATCGATGCTTACGTCTCCGTATTTAGAGGCAAGTATTTTTTGAGTGCTTTCTACTTCTTTAGTGAATAATAATATTTCGGCTAGAAGTTTAGCCTTGTGCGCTTCAAGCCCACCTATTTGCATTTGTGTTTCGTTTACACGATTTACGGCTTCTCGCAATTCATTTAATTCAGATTGGCTAAGCTGGTTATCTTTAACGACTTCAAACTCTGTGTAGTCTTTTTCTTTTTTCATTTAATTAAATTTAATTTTACTTATATGGAAACATCTTGTTTAACGTTTCTTTTCTTTTATCACAACCGCAATCCCATGGCAAAGCCTTAACAGCTTTTTTAATTCCGGTTGCGGTTGTAATTTTTTCTATTGTATCTCCTAATCCTTTTGCTTTCACTTTTTAAAGTACTTCATTTTCATAGGTGATTTCTTTTTAAAGAAACCTTTATTACTCATTTTAGCAATGCTACTATCTTCTAAGCCAGCAGATAGTTCTTTTATACTCATAGGCGTAAAACCAATCTCGGTGCTAGGTGTTTTTGGCTTTTTAAAGGATGAAGTTTTAGAGGATTTGGATGTTTTAGACGTTTTAGCGTCGTCGTCAGTCATATTAGCTTGTTCCTCTGGATCGTAGCTTCCTT
>Ga0307488_10002006_pt1 | contig 17179 bp, 17 predicted proteins | sample SB02metaG_FD_202248 | JGI IMG/M metagenome (GOLD analysis project Ga0307488, IMG submission 202248) | Sea-ice brine microbial communities from Beaufort Sea near Barrow, Alaska, United States - SB 0.2 | ecosystem: Environmental > Aquatic > Marine > Coastal | place: USA: Alaska | collected... | reverse complement strand
AATTTATCTAACATCAACTTACAAATACCATAATCCCTAATATCAGCATCAAAACCCAAATGTTCATTTGCTTCGACAGTATCCATGCCTTCGTCTTGTAATTGATAGGCACGAATTTTGTTGAGTAGACCTATGCCCCTGCCTTCCTGACGGAGATACAACAAGACCCCTTTACCTTGCTGAACAATATTTTCCAACGCTTTTTCTAGTTGAGCACCACAATCACAGCGAGTACTGAACAGTGCATCCCCAGTTAAACATTCAGAATGAATACGAATAGGCACGACATCGTCTGCATCCCATTGACCGTAGGAGAGGGCGACATGTTCTTGGGCTAGTTCATTGTCAATGAAACCATGAATGTGAAACTTACCCCAACGAGTGGGTAATTTGGCCGAACTAACATATTGATATTGGTTTGATTTAGGCTTCATATTTTGAAAACGTATTTAATTAAAGGAAATTTAAGCGGCTATGAACCCATTTACTGCGTACTAGTAAATTCAAGCTTATGCACATATATAAATATTGATATCATTATATGGGCATGAATCAGTCTTTTACAATAGCGTTAGATTATCTATGTTGAGTAAAATCGGCTAGTGCATGAGGTTTAGCAACACCATATCCTTGGGCAAAATCAACCCCCATTTTACCTAACTCGACCATGATTTCAGTTGACTCTACAAACTCAGCGACTGTCTCCATTCCCATGGCTTTAGCCACGTCTTTAATTGAATTAACCATAGCCATGTTTACGGGGTCAACCAGTATGTCTTTTACAAAACTACCGTCTATCTTGACCTGATCAACAGGCAAGTTTTTCAAATAGCTATAGGAAGAAAATCCACTACCAAAATCATCTAAAGCAAACAAGCAGCCCAATTTGTGGAAGGTATTAATAAACTCTAAGGTTTCATCCATCTTTAAAATGGCCATGCTTTCGGTAATTTCGAAGCTTACTTTTGTATAAGGAATTTTGTACTTTTCAAAGGCATTCAAAACAAATAATTTGAGTTCTTTATCTGCTAATGAATGGCCACTTAGATTAATACTGACTCGCGTCAGTTCAGCGTTATGTTCGGGGTTATCCGCCAACCAACAAAAGTAATTTTCTACTACCCAACGGTCTATTTGTGCAGTAAGGTTATTACGTTCGGCAGCGGGTAAAAAAGTACTGGGAGGGACAATATTGCCTTCTTGATCCCGCATTCTGAGTAATATTTCATAGTGATGACCTTCTAAACGTTGGCTCAACGCTTGATAATGTTGATAATACAACTCAAAGCTATTGTTCTCTAAGGCATGGTTAATATGTGACACCCAAGACATTTCAGACTCATAGCGCTGCATATGCTCATCTTCCGCAGAATAAGTGTGCACTTGGTTACGCCCACGCTCTTTGGCTAAATAACAGGCCGAATCGGCCATACTTAATAATTGCTCCGGCGAATTGATATTAGGCTGCCAAGGCACTTGGCCAATACTAATACCTAATGTGAAGATTCGATTTTCCCAAATGAAACGAAATTCTTGTACAGCATTGAGCAGCTTATTGGCCAACAAGTAGGCCATTTGTGCATTATCCCCTTCAAGTAATACACCAAACTCATCACCACCGAGTCTTGCCAAAATACCTTTATCCATCACTACTGCATCAAGTTTTTGTGATAGTTGCTTGATTAACAAGTCGCCTGCTTTGTGCCCGCAGGTGTCGTTAACCACCTTAAATTGGTCTAAGTCTATGTAAAGTAGCGTTAAATCACTATTTTGATTTTGAGCTTTAAGCAAACCACTTTGAAGTCGCCGTTCAAATTCGCGTCTATTGTAGACTCCCGTAAGTGAATCGTGTGTGGCCAAATATTCCAGACTAATATTTGACTGCTTTCGTTCGGTTACATCTGATATTGAACCAAACAGGTACTGTTCCTCGTGTTCTCGCTTGATTTGCCCTGAGATTGCAAACCAAAATTCACTGCCATCTTTACGTACACCTTTTATTTCTTTACCTATGACTTTACCACTTTTATGTATCTCGCCAAGCATAATCGCACGGTCTTGAGGAGTAGCATAAAACTGATCGGCATTATGTATTTCCCTCAACATCTCAGCTTCGTCGAGATAACCAAACAGGCTGCACATGGCAGGATTAACGCTTATTAGTTGACCGTCCAGACTGGAAGTATATAAGCCCTCTGCGGAATTCCTGAATAAGTCATAAAAGTGTTGCAGATCTTTAATTGCTAGTTGTTGTTGCATGTTGTGACGGTATGTTAGTACACGTTCATGGGCTTCAATGGCTAGTGCGATTATCATAATGCCCAACATAATTAACACAGTAAATATCAGGGATATCTGTTGTGTTAATGGAATACCAGATAAAAATAACGTCACTTGACCAAAGCCGCTTATGGCAATAAAAGTGAGCCCTAACAAACCAACTAAATTGGCGGTTTTTTTATCAGGTTTATGATAGAAAAATGCTAGCAACCCGATAAGCGTCCCAGATAAAGCCGCCATCAATGCTGAAAATGTGATTTGCATTCCGCTATCTGAGGTAAATGTCATTCCCAGAGTGATAAATCCAAAGCTATATAAAGCATATCGCCAGATAGTCGGGACTCTTTCTAATATTGCAAAGGTGACTTTTGCTGACGTTAATAATAATAATCCAAGCAATGCACAGCTTAGATTGGATATGTAGGCAGTAATACCCGTTATTTGACCCAGTACCCCATTAGTATTTAAAAATAACAATAAAAATGCGGCACTGGAAAGAGAAAACCAAAAACGCACTGGGCTGCGCATGAAGATGTAAGTAATCAAAAAGTAACAGGCGAGCAAAGCAAGCCCACCACAAATAAAGCCGATGATTGCTAAAAGAAGTTGTTCTCTTTCGACCAGAGATGATTGTTTGTCTAGATCGACAGGAAAGACTAATGGGCCATCGTCGTTAATTCTTATAAAAACCGTTACGGTTTGTTGTTCTGCACTGATTGGGGTAATAAACGATCTGTGTTTTAAAGCACGTTTAGAATAATCTCGATTACCCCCCATTAGGTAAGAGCCTAAGATACGATCTTTTTCATCCAATAAAAAAACATCAACATAATCCAGTTGAGGATTGCCAACAGTTAAAAAATACTGCTCCTCGTCAGGGTCATCAAACACAATGTTAAACTTCCCCCATAGGCTTTTATCTTGGTTTACTTGATCGGGTAAATAGCTGGACTGCCAATCTTGTAAATGTTGAATGTCTGATAACTGTAAGCTGTTTTCTTCTATCAACCAGTCAATTTTACCCAGTAAATTAATATGGGAGTTGTGCTTTGATATCACCACCTGCTCTGATGCAATGTTTTTTGGATGCCAAAAAGCACATAAAAAGCATAACATTAAACCAATTGAGTGGAGTGATTTCATGGTTATCCTGATGGTATGATGCATGATATACGTTGGCGTATATTGAATGTTATTGCCACTACTTTTGAAAAAATATCTAAGTTGATGCAAGGATGATATTCCTAACTACTGCAGGATATTTCTAACTCTTTTCCCCAATCGGGGGGAAGTGCAGAGAATTGTTGGTACTCAGGTATATCTTCGTATGGCTTTTTCAGTGCGCCAATAAACTGATGAAACATCTCGAAGTTTCCTTCTTCTGCCAAGTCTATCACTTGTTGAGCTAAATAATTACGTAACACAATATGTGGATTGTGCTGGCGCATGTGTGTTTGTCGTTGCATTTGGTTTATGCTTTGCTCCTTTAAAGCCAAGGTGTAGTGTTTAGCCCATTCATCAAATCTTTCTCGATTAATAAACTGGTCACGCAAGCTTTGATTGTCGCCAAATATATCAAACTGGCACAGTTGTCTAAACGTCCAGGAGTAGTCCTTCTTTTCAACGGCTAACATATCTAACCAAGTATTGATGATATGTGAGTTAGCCTCACCGTTTGACACGCCAGACAAAAGTCCTAGCTTGTTATGCATGAGTATTGAATACTCTTTTAACAAGGTGGGCTCGTAGTTGTTAAGGGCTTGTTTTATTTGTTCTATTTCTAGATGAGGAGTAAAAGTTTGTGCGAATGCATTTAAATTCCACAACCCTATTCCCGGTTGACTATCGAAGGAGTAACGACCTTGAGGATCGGAGTGATTACAGATAAAAGTAGGTTCGAAATCATCTAAAAATGCATAGGGGCCGTAGTCGAAGGTAATCCCATGAATAGACATGTTATCGGTATTCATTACACCATGGTTAAAGCCAAAAGCTTGCCATTTTGCAATTAACTTGGCTGTGTCATGTACAATTTTGTGAAGCATTGCTAAGTAGGGGGAGTCGGATTTGGTACATTCTGTAAAGTGATATGTAAAACAATAATCAAACAAGCGTTGCAGTTTTTGGGGTTGTTTATTGTGATAAAAATATTCAAAGTGTCCAAAACGTAGGTGACTTTGACAGACACGGATCATCTGCGCCGCACGCTCTTGTTTTTCACGATAGACAGGTTCATCACTCACAATTAAACATAAAGCTCGTGATGTAGGAATACCTAAATAATATAAAGCTTCACTGGCTAAATACTCTCTGATCGTAGAGCGTAATACTGCCCGCCCGTCAGCAAATCTAGAATATGGCGTGGGCCCCGCACCCTTGAGATGTAAATCCCATCGTTGCCTTTGCTCATCTATGGCTTCTGCCAGAAGGAGCCCGCGTCCATCGCCTAATTCAGGGTTCCAGTGTCCAAATTGGTGCCCTCCATATTTTTGCGCCACAGACCTGTGATGTAATACACCATTTTCAGCGAACATAGCGTTGAATAAATGGCTTTCGTGTTGCCATTCACTCGGGAGGTTTAATTCTGTTGCAAGGCTTTGATTAAAAACCGCTAAGCGTGAGTTTATCAATTGAATTGGCTTGACTTCACTACCCAGTGCAGTAAGTTCTTCAGCAAACGAGTACTCTAACTGCATATATCACACTTATTTAATAACATTCATTATCTACTCATAGATTTGGGTGTAACACTGAGGATCAAACATGAAAAAAATTCATATCAATATATTAAGCATTGTTTTTGCTGCAGCTGGACTTGTGTCGCAGCCCATACTCGCAGAAGATATTGCGGCAGGCAAAACTAAATCTGTGTCTTGTGGAGCGTGTCATGGCAGCAATGGTATCTCTATGATCCCCATGTATCCTAACCTAGCTGGACAGAAAGAGCAGTATTTGGTTTTACAGATGAAAGCCTTTCGTGATGGAGAGCGCAAAAATATGGTGATGACACCTATGGCCACGGGATTAAGTGATACCGATATTACCAATCTGTCAGCATATTATGCGAGTTTAGATCCAGCTGGGAAATAAACGGTCGATTTACTTAATACGATCACTGTCCCTAATTCAGAGAGCAATAAATGACTGAAGATTTTCAAGCTATCACCCAGTTTATCGTCGAAATTGAAAAATTAAAAAATGTTGAACGTAAGATTAAGCCGGTTGGTCTATTACGTTATGAAAATAGCGCGGAACATAGCTGGCAAATTGCCTTATTGTCGTTAACACTTTTGCCCTACGCTGAGCAAACCCCAGACCCATTAACAGTCGTTACTATGTTGTTGTTACATGACATTGTAGAAATAGATACGGGTGATAAGTTCGCCTACGATGCTAACCACGATGACTATGAAAATGAATTGGCAGCGGCACAAAGAATTTTTGCTATTTTGCCTAATGAACAAGCAAAATCTTATCTCAAACTCTGGATCGACTTTGAACAAGCTGAAACACCAGAGGCGCAATTTGCCAAAGCTATAGACAGGTTAATGCCTGTGATACAAAACCTTTATAACGGCTGTCAAAGTTGGATTGACCACGATGTTTCTGTCAGCCAAATATTACTTAAAAATGCTGCTATAGAAAAGGCTAACCCGCAATTGTGGCAATGGGTAAAACAGCAAGTTATAGAGACAGGTGAACGGGTGGGGTTGAGGCGTTAATAAAAAGTACGAATACATACAAATTTTCAAACTAAAGTGGTCTTAGCCAATGTCTAGACGTATAAAAGTTCATAATTTTTATTAAGGAAAGTTAGATGATCGTACTTCACCATTTAAATAACTCCCGTTCGCAACGCATTTTGTGGCTGCTAGAAGAACTTGATCTAGCATACGAAGTGAAGTTCTATCAAAGAGATAGCGTAACCAATTTAGCCCCTAACACCCTGACATTAATTCACCCTCTGGGTAAATCTCCGATCATTACCGATGGGGGTATCACAGTGGCTGAATCAGGTGCCATAATAGAATATTTAATCGGAACCTACTGCAAAAAGGGTACTGTGGGGCAACTCACTGATCCCAAGCGTGGTACTGAGGTACATAGGCAATATACATACTGGCTGCACTTTGCTGAGGGCACACTGATGCCACCTTTAGTGGCTAAGTTAGTGCTGGATAGGGTCAGGGCCAATGCCAAGCCATTTTTTATTAAAATAATTGCCAATAAGATTGTTGATAAACTAATGGCGGCTTATTACGGACCGATAATAGCCAAAAATATGGATTACATTGAAAGCCATTTAGCACATAACCCTTGGTTTGCAGGCGAAGAGTTATCAGGTGCGGATATACAAATGAGTTTTCCACTTGAAGCGGCAGTGGCACGGGGTAATACCCAATCCTTCCCAAACATTACCCAGTTTGTTGAAAAAGTCCATGCAAGACCTGCTTATCAAGCGGCCTTAGAAAAAGGTGGGAAATACGATTATGTCTAGGATATTTTAGTGTCGTAAAAGCCTCAGGTTTTAAATGAACATCTGTGGCTTAGAGTTTATCTTCTGGCATTCAGTCTTCTTGTATTTTTTTAGATAAGCTCATCTCCATCATAAGCTTCCTCGCTTCTTTGGGAATGAGCTGGGTATTGTCTTTTTCTAAATCGTCATCATCGGGTAACGGTTGACCGGTAAAAGCATGTAAGAATGCTTCGCACAATAATTCAGAATTAGTTGCATGACGCAAATTATTCACCTGACGGCGAGTTCGCTCGTCGGTGAGCACTTTCAATACTTTAAGGGGGATAGAGACTGTGACTTTTTTCACCATCTCACTTTTTTTACCGTGTTCCGCGTAAGGATGAATATATTCACCGTTCCATTTTGTCAAATTTGCCATTATTTCAATCTTTTATCTTTCTTATGCATTGAAATTCTAAACATTACGAGCAAAAGGTCAATGATAGACTGCTAAACATCTTGACGGCTTTACGTTCAAAGTTTATTTTAGACGTCTAAACGGCTAAAATACTTTTGGAGTTACCCATGGCGTCTTACGCACAAGGGATAGATGCATTAAATCAATCATTATCGGAGGTAAAAGGAATTGATGTATCCTTTGAATTTTTTCCACCTAAAACCGAATTAATGGAACAAACGTTGTGGAAATCTGTAAAGCGTTTAGCGCCGCTAAAACCGTCTTATATGTCTGTGACCTATGGTGCGAATAGTGGTGAACGAGACAGAACCCATGATGTGGTGAAACGTATTCAGGCTGAGACTGGCATTCAGGCTGTGCCACATTTGACTTGTGTGGATGCAACCCGTGAGGAACTCATTGAAATTGCCAAAGATTATTGGCAAAGTGGGATCAGAAAAATTGTCGCATTGCGAGGTGATTTACCAGATGGTGTTGAAAAGCCTCTGTCTTACGCTTCTGATTTAGTCGCATTGCTAAAAGATGTGGCAGACTTCGAAATTGCAGTAGCCGCTTATCCTGAGAAACACCCAGAAGCGCCCAATAGCCAATTTGATTTACTCAATTTAAAGCGAAAAGCGGATGCTGGTGCTACTGAAGCGATAAGTCAGTTTTTCTTTGATGCGGAAGTCTTTTTACGTTTTCGTGATCGCGCTGCGGCTGCGGGGATTGATTTAGACATTGTGCCAGGAATATTGCCTGTGACCAATTATCAAACCTTGCAACGTTTTGCAGGTTTTACCAATGTACATGTGCCTCAGTGGTTGCATAAAATGTATTGTGGTTTAGCTAAAGACGATCAGACAACGCGCAACTTGATGGGGGCCAACATTGCTATGGATATGGTCAAAGTCTTATCTAAAGAAGGCGTGAGGAAATTCCATTTTTACACGCTTAATCGCAGTGAACTGAGTTACGCTATTTGCCATATGTTAGGTGTTAGAGCAGACTAACAGCAAGTAGTCACTAATGGTGTCGATCCATGCATACTAATACTTTTGACATTCAAACAGTAAAACGAGGTTTAATCACAGCAAAAAATTTCTTTTTACTGTTTGTTAGACATAGTAAACAAGACAAAATAACGGTGTCTGCAGGCCATTTAGCTTACGTATCCTTGTTGTCTCTTGTGCCTTTTATTATGGTGTCCTTAACTATATTGTCAGCTTTTCCTGCGTTTGCCGATGCCAGAGGTGAACTTGAAGAGCTCATTTTTAGCAGTTTTGTACCTCATGCAGGTGGGCAAGTACAAACCTATGTCACGGAGTTTGTGAGTAACGCATCTGGAATGGGGGCCATCGGGATCCTGTCCTTGATGGTCGTCGCTTTGATGCTGATATCTAATATCGATAAAACCCTAAACAGCATCTGGCAATCACAAAGTGAAAGACCAATATTTTTTACCTTGACGATTTATTGGACGGTGCTGACACTGGGCCCTCTTTTAATGGGGTCAAGCGTGGCGGTGAGTTCTTACTTAGTGAGTTTGGCTAATTCAGCCGAAGAATATACGCTGGGAGTGACGACTACTTTACTGAAAGTAGTGCCTTTTGTTACTTCTGTTGGTGCATTCTTTCTGATCTATATGTTGGTGCCTAACAAAAAAATTGATCCGAAACATGCAGCCGTCGGAGCCTTAGTTGGGGCTGTATTATTTGAAACCAGCAAAAAAGCATTTGCCTTATACGTGACAAGCTTTCCTTCATATCAACTGATTTATGGTGCCTTAGCGGTGATCCCAATATTATTTGTTTGGGTGTATTTGTCTTGGGTGGTGGTATTGATTGGGGCAGAGATAACCCATGTATTGGAAGTATTTTTAAACGATGAATCACAAGACATGTTTGTTGAAGAGGATGACGAACACAGTTCCTCATCCTAGGGGCAGTGAGCCAAACTTAATTATTGGCTTTTTATACTTGAGATAAAGCTATTTGATTCAGCAATCGCTTTGTTCATTTCTGATACAAGTTGTTTGATTTCTTTCTTAATACCATCAAACTCGCCTTGTAAAGCACCAATAGCACTGGCGTTAAGGTTATGTTTCAAGTACAACACATTGTCTTGCAATGCAGACAGTACAGGTTCCATCTTACTTTCAGCTTTTTTCATTGAGCTAACAAGCGACTTGTAGCGGCTCTGTGTGTCTCTTAGTCTACTTTGACTCTCACGTTTAAGATTGTTATTGGTATATTTTTCAAGTTCTTCTTCCCATTCATCAAATAGATCCTCAGCAACACTCTCTACTTTGTCAATTCTGCTTGTTACCAAAACCGCAGATTGTTCACTGGCTTCAAACTGATCTTTAAGTTGGCTGTATACATCTTGTAGTTCGCCGCCGTTAAAGTTGATTAACTGGCTAAACTCATCTAACGCAGAGCTAAATTGCTTTTGGGCATCTTCTTGAGACTCTTTTGCATCCTCTACTCTGTCTACTAAGATATCGCGCTTTTCTACGCCCACCTTTTCCCATGCAGCATAATATGCACTTTGGCATCCAGCTAAGAAAATGAGTAATAATACTAATAAAATTTTTTTCATCGTTAACCTTTATATCGGGCAGCATCAATGATGGCCCAGACATGAAAAATAAAACCAAAGAGAGCCATAAAAAATAAAATGCCAGTGGCGGCGAGTGAATAATTGACACTTACCAACACAAAAAATAAAATGGCCGCTAGAATTCTACCTTGTACCAGTTGACCCAATCCGGGAATAAAAAAACTACATATTGCGGCTAATACGTTGCCACCTGAACCTTGTCCTGACATATTCTGTCTCCGTTAATAATAAAATAATTTTTCATGTGCGTATGAGTATATGTAGTAAATTAAATCATGACAGAAAAATAAACAAATGGGATATGTAAATTCGTATGACTCAACTCTTCCCCGATATTCAAGCCTTTACATCAGAAATGTTAGCCGTATCGAACGGACATTCATTATATGTGGAACAAACGGGTAATCCCAGAGGTATTCCAGTGCTGTATTTGCATGGAGGCCCCGGGGCTGGAATAGGTAAGGATTATCGCCGATTTTTTGACCCTGATAAATATTGGATCATTGGTTTTGATCAAAGAGGGTGCGGGAAATCTACTCCTTTTGGCGAGCTTGATAATAATAACAGCCATGCTTTGGTCGACGATGTACTTTTGATTCAGCAACATCTTAAGATTAAAAAATGGGTGTTATTTGGTGGTTCTTGGGGCTCAACATTGGCTTTGCTGGTGGCGATCCGTCAACCCGAAAGTATTATAGGACTCATCTTACGTGGAATTTTTCTTGCAAGAGAGCAAGATTATACTTGGTATCTAGAGGGGGCAGGTGGCGCTGCGCAGCTCTTCCCAGAATATTACCTAGACTTTCTAGTGCCAATACAAAGCAGACTCAGCGATGTGTCGATTGTTGATGCCTATTACCACATATTTAATAGTAATAATGAAGTAAAAAAAATGGCGGCTATCAAGGCATGGTGCTTGTGGGAAGCTCGAATTAGCCGCCTTCATTGCCAGTTTGATGAGGACCAGTTGGTTTCAGATGTGCATCGAGCTATTAGTTTGGCTATGCTGGAATGCCACTACATAAAACATCTTTGTTTTATTCCTGAAAATTATATTTTGCAAAACATTGATAAAATACAACATCTGCCCGTAATTATTATTCATGGACGATATGATTGTGTATGCAAAATTGAAGCTGCTTATTCATTAAGCCAACAGTGGCAAAATAGTCAACTCAATATTGTTCCCGAATCTGGGCATAGTGCCGGTGAAAAAATGATCACTCAAGCTTTATGTGCCGCCAGTAAATCTATGGCTAACTTTTGGTTAGAGCAGCAATGATTGCCCTTATCCAAAGGGTTAAGCAGGCTAAAGTAGAAGTGGCTGGGCATACTGTAGGTGAAATTGGGCAAGGCATTTTAGTGTTGTTGGGGGTTGAAAAAAGTGATGATATACTTAAGACACAAAAACTGAGTCAGAAAGTTATGAATTACCGTATTTTTTCTGATCAACAAGGAAAAATGAATCTTAATATTCGGCAAGTGGCAGGTGAATTGCTGATTGTTTCACAGTTTACTTTAGTCGCAGATACACAAAGCGGTAATCGCCCAAGTTTTTCTTGTGCAGCGTCTGCTGAGTTAGGTGAAGCCTTATATGAATACTTTATCGAATGTTGTCAAACCAACGGGATGCATTGTCAAACAGGAGAGTTTGGTGCAGATATGCAGGTTTCATTGTTGAATGATGGCCCCGTCACTTTTCAACTACAAGTATAATTTGCCGCTGCCAGCTTTATAGTTTCTAATAGCTTGCTACTGTTGAGAGTGTCTTCAGCCAAATAAACACATGGAGAGCCTTGACCTGATGTATAAAATTGATACGCCATCGAGTGAACAAGATTTTTCTGACTATTTTGCGTTTCGTTGGAAAATGCTAAGAGAGCCTTGGAAATATCCAGAGGGCTCTGAAAAGGATGAATACGAACAAGTCAGTCAACATCGAATGATCCGTAATCCTGATGGCGATGTGATTGCCGTTGGCAGAGTACATATGAATTCGGCAGAAGAAGCCCAAGTGCGCCATGTTGCGGTCGAAAAAGACTACCAAGGGAAAGGGTTGGCAAAAATGTTAGTGGCTTCTTTAGAAGCAGTAGCCAGGGCAGAGGGGGCGGTGCGTATTGTAACCAATAGTACCCAGGCATCTGTTGCCTTGTTTACCAGCTTGGGGTTTAAAGCACAAAGCGGCGCACCCAAAGAGTTAGGAGAGCAACAGCGTCAGCAGATGGTGAAAAAGCTCAACGACCCAAGTAGTATTCTGTTACATCCCAAATGGTGCAAGTTACTTCAAAGCATGTGGCATGACACTATTCCTATTAGTAAACAAATGGGTATCAACATACATCAATATACTGGACGCACTCTTGAGACTCGGGCATCTTTGAACAAAAATATTAATCTACATGGCACTATGTTCGCGGGCAGCATTTTTTCTCTGGCGACATTGACTGGTTGGGGCATGATATTTTTGCAGCTTAAAGAAAAGGGGCTAGATGGTGACATTGTGTTAGGTGACGGTAATATTCATTATCATAAACCTATTACCATGCAGCCTAGAGCGTTGTGTAATATTGAGTCACTGAGTGGCAAGCTGGAACCTTTGAGTAAAAACAAAAAATGCCAGATGAAGTTGAACGTGGCTATTTTAGACGGTGATAACGCGGTAGCTGAATTTTCTGGAGTATTTTGGGTACTGCCCAATAGCGAATCTGAGAATTGAGTTTATTATTGACAATAAAAAAGCGCGATATTCGCGCTTTTTTATAACTATCGGTTTATCAATATGTAATTAAGCTGCCATTGAAGTCTGTAGCTTTTTCATGGCGTTCTTTTCAATTTGACGAACCCGCTCAGCAGACACTTGATACTTATCAGCTAAGTCTTGTAAAGTTGTTTTGTCATCCGACAACCAGCGAGTTTGGATGATATGTTGGCTACGGTCGTCAAGTGTTTTGAGTGCAGCGTGCAATCTGCCGGACGCATTCGAATCCCAGTCAGCATTGATAACATCAGATTCTACATCTGTTGTTTTATCTTCAAGAAATTGTACGGGTGCAAAACTACCACTTTCATCATCATCAGCAGACAAATCGAAAGCTTGATCATGACTGCTCATACGAGCTTCCATTTGCAACACTTCTTTGGTGCTTACATCTAATGTTTCTGCTACTTTTTGTACTTCTGCATGAGTAAACCAACCGAGGCGCTTCTTATTCTTACGTAGATTAAAAAACAACTTACGTTGGGCCTTGGTAGTAGCAACTTTAACGATACGCCAGTTCTTTAATACAAATTCATGTATCTCGGCTTTTATCCAGTGCACAGCAAAAGAGACTAAGCGAACACCGACCGTTGGATCAAAGCGTTTAACCGCTTTCATCAAACCAATGTTGCCTTCTTGAATCAAGTCCGCCTGTGGCAAACCATAACCAGAATACGACTTTGCAATGTGAACAACAAAACGTAAGTGAGACATAATAAGCTTTCTGGCTGCTTGTAAATCATCGTCTTGTTGTAAACGTTCAGCTAACCCACGCTCGTCTTCAGCGCTAAGCATGTTGATGCTGCTTACAGCTTGAACGTAAGTTTCGATACTTCCCGTCTGCGGGACGGTTAATGTCAGTGCGCGTAAATCTGTACTCATAGTTACCTCGTATTCAACTTTAACTCGCGATTTTAGCAAAAAAAAAACGGCTCTGCTACCTAAATTCATTCCACTATCTCTGGAATTATCCGGCCATGTTTGATAGACCGTTACTTTTTGAAAAAATTCCATGTATGTAATTGTGACTTAAATACATAATTTAACCCGTTAGATAAATATTCGCATGTTGTGGTTTGGATTTTAAGATAACTTTTGTTACGGAGTGAGGTATTTATTGGATCAACGATCCTCTTTGATAGAAATGTCAAAAGGAACTTAATTTTTGTTTATATATATTGTGCGCCAAGCAAGAGTGAATAAAGCAAGGAATTATTTACCTATGAAATTTGTTGAGAGATGGCAAAAATAACTGCTTTTCAGATATTTCAGATATTTCAGCAGATGCAGCGACATCAAAAATATTAACTGATAGCCATTTAGATTTAGCCTCGGAAGACATCTCTGCGGGTAAACCCGAGTGCCTACTGCAAAAGAGTCACCAACATTTCGAACGATTATCACTCGACTTGAATATGCACCAAGCTTTATATAATGAATCGTTAAAGTGGGCATCGCAATGAAACAATCGAAGAATGATTAATTTCAACATTACTTTAATAAGCAGTGGTGTACTCATCCCCTTTTTTTTAGTGCTATGATGATCAAAATACAACCTTTAATACATTTTAATCAATACTCAGGGTCTGCTATTATTGACTTAGCGAATAGCCACAAAAAAGAAAAAATTAGACAGGACGGATATGTTTGCTTTTATCGCTCGTCAACCCATCTTAGATAGACACAAAGAAGTTTACGCCTACGAACTTTTTTTTAGAGATGGTAAAAATAATTGTTATCCTAGTGTAGTAGGAGATGCGACAACGACTAAGCTCATCGCCAAAAATTATCAAACACTTAATGTAGACGATATATCTTGCAGCAAAAAATCATTTATTCATTTCCAATCTGAGACACTGATGAGTGGCTTGCCAGCTTATCTTGATCCAGAAAATGTGGTGGTAGAGTTAGCTGATGACCGAAGCGATAATAATAGTCTATTAGATATGTGTAAGCATGTTAAAAAAATGGGTTATAAAGTCGTTTTGGCAGACGCCAGTCTAGAGCCAAATTTGAATGAGTATCTACCTTTCATTGATATGCTTAAAGTGAATACTAACTCTAAAAATCTAGATTTTTTGTCAAAAAATGTCAATCGATTTATGGATGCTAAAGTGCAACTGCTTGCGGATAAAGTTGACACACAAGACAGCTTCAGTATTTTTAAGGATATGGGTTTTGATTATTTTCAAGGTTACTTCTTCGCTAGGCCAATATCGATATCAAATAAAAATCTACCTACTTCAAAACTAACCTTAGTCGAATTAATGGGCGCGAGTTCTAGTGAGTCATTCGATGTAGAAAGTGTTAATAGTGTCATTGAACACGATGTGGGTTTGTCTTACATGCTTTTGCGATTTATCAATAACCCCACTATTAACAAACGTTACAAAATCACTTCATTGCGACATGCTCTTAATTATATGGGTGAAGTAGAAGTTAAGAAGTTTATTGCTTTGCTGGCCTTAGCCAATTTATCCGATGATAAACCTTTAGAATTACTTCATTTATCTTTGGTACGAGCAAAATTCTGTGATCTATTGGGTACTGAGAAAAATATAGGTAATAACCCTCCTACAGCATTTTTAGTGGGGTTGTTTTCAATGTTGGACGTCTTTTTTGATCAACCCATGGAGTCGTTGATCGAGAAGTTGCCTTTAGTTGATGAGGTGAAAGAAGCGCTGTGTGGCAGTCAAAATGATTTATCTGTGTATTTGATGTTAGTCAAAGCCTTTGAAAGTGGTAATTGGCTAAAGGTGAACAGAATTTCAAAAATGCTAGACATTGATCAAAATCTCCTTCATAGCTTATTTAACCAGGCTATTCTTTGGGGGAATGGCGTTCGTCGTTCTATATCCCAGCACCTTCCAAAATCTAAAGCCTAGAGCTTTTCGACAGGACGAACAAGTTGCATGAATAAGCTGTTAAAAGAACACATAGTGGTGGCGCAAAACGCATCTGGGAGAAATATGAATGTGCCTTTGTATCGGTTTGTTGGTGAGCATCCTGGTCCAAAGGTTTATATCCAGAGTTCAATCCACGGTGCCGAAGTGCAAGGTAATGTGGTTATTTATCAACTTATTCAATGGCTTAAAACCCTGCCTATCTGTGGAGAAGTGTTATTGGTTCCCAACTGTAATCCGGTCGGTACCAACATCAAAGCAGGTGAATATACATTGGGGCGCTTTGACCCCGTGAATGGCACAAATTGGAATCGTGGTTACTACTATGATGATGCTTTTATCCATGAGTTTGCACAAAGCATTGATGATGAAGAATCTATTCAGTCGATAAAATCCCGGTTTCGACAAAAAATGAAACAACAATTACAAGCTAGATTAAGTGAAACTTGGGGGATCGGTCTAGCCCAGCATCTTAATTTAAAGCTGCAACAGTTAGCATTTGACGCCGATTATGTGCTGGACTTACATAATGGTCCTGTGTCAACGCGGCATATATATGTTCCTGAATATGCTAAGGCTTCTGCTAGTTTGTTCAATATTCCCCATGTGATATTTATGCCAAATGTGTTTTCAGGCGCTTTGGATGAAGCCACGTTTTGCCCTTGGTGGCTGCTGACCGATTTAGTCAGTAGTAAACGCCAAAAGCCGGTCGATTTTGGCGTTGAGGCTTTTACGTTAGAGATGGGTAGTCAAGAGGTGATCAGTTTTCAAGACGGCGAATATGACGCTAAAAGCATTATGACTTATTTGACTGCTAAGGGATGTTTACCCGAAAGTGCAACCTTACCTGAGTATATGTCACGCAAGGCCGTCACCCTAAATAACTACAAGACACTTTTTACCCAGCAAGGTGGCATAGTGGAATATATCGCCAAACCTGGTGATATTGTCAAAAAAGGCGGAGTACTAGCCAGAGTGCTTAATGTCGATAATTTAGATACAGATAGAGCCACGACAGATATCTTAGCCCCTTGTGATTTGGTGGCTATTTTACATTTTCCCTCCGCCTCTGTGCTAAGTGGTACTCAATTGTACAAATGTTTTACTGAGTATTTAGAGCTGTAGTCGCTGTGTTTGAAATTGGGTTTACCTTAAACTTTAGGGAGTACAGTTCCGTTTATTTGGTCGTAAATCAGAGCTGTTTCAACATGATTGACTTCTTTTCTTGCGGTAATGGCATTAAACACAAAATCTCGTAAATGTTCTGTATCACTCAAACTCGCATGGAGTAAAAAGTCGTTTTCGCCACCCATATGATAAAGGCTTATTACTTCAGGTAATAAAGCCAATTGTTTTTGAAACGTATCGATTGTAGGCCGACTGTGATCAACAAGACGAATAGAAATCATCACTTGGATATTGCCACCTAAGGCTTGAAAGTCGACGTTTAATCGTGCGCCTTTAATCACCTGTTCGCTTTGTAATTTCTTCATTCTCTCAAGACATGTAGACGGTGCCAGACCAACCAATTCAGCTATGTCTTTATTGTTCATCCTAGCGTCTTTATATAAAGCTTCTAAAATGGCGATATCTGTTTTATCTAACTGGCGTTTTGTGATCACTATTCTTTACCTGGACAAAAAGTGCCTAATATTGCCCCTTTCTTCGCACCCGTCACACTGGCGATACTGCCTTGTATTTTA
>Ga0307488_10002001_pt1 | contig 17201 bp, 14 predicted proteins | sample SB02metaG_FD_202248 | JGI IMG/M metagenome (GOLD analysis project Ga0307488, IMG submission 202248) | Sea-ice brine microbial communities from Beaufort Sea near Barrow, Alaska, United States - SB 0.2 | ecosystem: Environmental > Aquatic > Marine > Coastal | place: USA: Alaska | collected... | reverse complement strand
AAACCCATACCAAACTTTTTCGTGAAGAAGTTGAACGACCAGTACTCATTGCCACAGACTTAACACCCAGTATGAAATTTGGCAGCCAGTTATTATTTAAATCGGTACAAGCCGCTCATATTGCCTCCTTAGTTGCTTGGCATGTAAAATCTCGGGGTGATCGTATTGGCGGTATCGTTTTTAACCAAAACATACACTGTGAGTTAAAACCGAGAAGCAGAAAAGAAGGCGTATTACATTATTTACATGCCTTATGCGAAATACATAAGAGTAATCAAACGTTTGCTGATGATCAAATCAGTGAAAAGGAAAATAGTCTAAAAGCTATTAATAACAATGCTTTTGAAGACAATTGTGCCCGACTACGTCAATTGGCACGTCCAGGTTCACTTGTCTATTTGATTACCGACGGACAACAATTATCTAAAGATGCGCTTCGGCACCTAAGTGAAATAAGTCGTCATTGTGAACTAGTCGTGTGTTTAGTCTCTGATCCCTTAGAGCATCAATTACCCAAAAGCCAAAGCAAACTCAATGTTGCCTTTACTGACGGTGAGCAAAGATTACAGCTCACGCTTGGTGATAAAAACACCATTGATGACTATCAACAAAAAGCCTCAAATTTATTTAATCAGCGCGAGCAAGCATTAAACCTAACAGGCGCCCGGGTAGTTGATTTTTGTGCAGGACAATCAATAGAAAACCAATTAAAGACTGGAGTTAATTCGTGGAGTCGTTAACGCAACCAATTTCATCACCCACAATACCACAGCAATTACCACAAGGTATGCCCGCCAACAACGGCATTGATCTTAAAGACATTCATCTACCAGAACAAATCAATGACTTCCCAATCGCCATCGGATGGTGGCTTTTAGCATCATTAATCATATTGATCGTAATTTATTTGATAATCAAATACCGTAACCACGTAAAAATAAGGGTGAATCAAAAAAAAGCGATCGCTCAAATCATCTTAAAACCAACGATTGATGAGTCGATAAAAATATTAAAATGGGCAGCTATACAGTATTTTCCTCGTCAACAATTAGCTAATCTATATGGTGAAAAATTCCAACAGTTTTTATTGATGCAGTTAACGCTTAATGAGCAAGAAAAATTCAAATTGTTATCTTCACCCGCTTTTAAAAGCTTGTATAAAGAGGCTCAAACCATTGAGCACACGACTAGCGAACAGCTCAATCAAGCGGCTATCTTATGGCTAAAGAATGCTTTACCACCCAAAAAATTGTTAACTAATAAAACCAAGGAGCTAACCAATGATTAATTTTGACTTACCTTGGTTGATTCTAGCCCTGCCTTTACCCTTGTTGGTTTATTGGTTACCAACAAAAAGTAATAGCTCAATAACAGCACTCAAAATCCCCCAATTAATCACAGGTATTGATACCAGTGAACAAGTTACCAAAAAAAGTAAACTTCCACTTCTCATGTTATCACTGGTTTGGTTATTACTAGTGATGTCAGCCTCTCAACCTCAATGGTTGGGTAATGCGGTCGATATCCCCACTGAAGGTCGTGAAATGATGATAGCCGTTGATTTATCAGGCAGCATGCAAATAGAAGATATGATAATAAAGGGGCAAAGTGCAAATCGACTTGACATGTTAAAGGTGGTGTTAGGTGGCTTTATTGAGCGTCGGGTTGGCGACCGACTCGGTTTAATACTCTTTGCCGACGATGCCTACATGCAAACACCGATGACTTACGATAGAAAAACGGTGAAACAGATGTTAGACGAGTCTGTTTTAGGTTTAGTCGGGACAAAAACCGCTATTGGCGATGCAATAGCGCTTGCGGCCAAACGTTTTGACAATAAAAAAGACTCTAACCGTGTATTACTTCTTTTAACTGATGGTCAAAATACCGCAGGAAAAATAACTCCTGACGAAGCATTAGAGTTAGCTGTAGCAAAAAAAATGACGATTTATACTATAGGTATTGGAGCAGACTCCATGATCCAACAATCGTTCTTTGGTAACAGACGGGTAAACCCTTCAAGCGAACTTGATGAGTCAAGTTTACAAAAAATTGCCAATGACACTAATGGCAAGTATTTCCGCGCCAGAGACAGTCAAAGTATGGATAATATATATCAACTATTAGATCAACTGGAGCCGGTAGAACAGGATCAACAACAAATGAGACCATTAACCGCTTTATTTCAATGGCCACTTGCCGCTGCATTTATTCTCACTATTCTTTATCTGTTATGGTTGACCAAACCAAATATGTCATTAAATTTGAATAAAAAATTATTGAAGGCAAATAACAATGACTGATTTTCATTTTATCCGTCCTCTATGGTTATTAGCAATGCTAATCGTTTTTGCCGCCCTGTATTTACTTAAAAAATATCGCTTATCACAGTCTGGCTGGCAGCAATTTTTACCACGTCATTTAGCGACGGTTTTACTTGAGAGCGATAATGACAATAGCCAAGTAAAAACAAACAAACCTCGGTCTTTAGTTATTCCCTTACTCATTGGTTTACTGACCATTATTGCCCTTGCTGGCCCTACTTGGCAAAAGCTACCTCAACCAGTTTATCAAACCGAGCGTGGCTCTGTTTTAATTATGGATATGTCCTATTCGATGTATGCGACTGATTTAATGCCTAATCGCTTAACTCGTGCAAGATATAAGGCAATCGATCTTTTAGAACAACTCACTGATGGTGATGTCGGTTTGATCGCCTACGCTGGTGATGCTTTTATTATTAGTCCACTGACACAAGATGTGAATAACATAAAATTATTATTACCCGCACTAAGCCCAGACATTATGCCTGAGCTTGGTAGTAACCCAATATCTGCATTAATACTTGCCAATAAGATGTTAAAAAACTCTGGACACATTGAAGGCGACATATACTGGTTAACCGATGGTATTGACAGTGAAGATATTCAGGATATTACTGAGTGGTCAAGGAAGGTACCTCACCGAGTCAATATATTAGGTGTTGGGACAAAAAATGGTGCACCAATCAAACTCACAAACGGTGAATTATTCAAAGATCGGTCTGGTGCTATTGTCATTCCCAAGTTATATAAAAATCACCTTAAAGGCGTCGTATCACGTGCAAACGGCACTTATCAGACGATATCTAACGACTTATCTGATATTACTGCTTTAGTTAACAACGCACCGGAAAATAATGACATTGCAGATAAAAAGACTAATACCTTAGAGCAAGGCGATCAATGGTATGAAATGGGTCCGTATGTCGTATTACTTATTTTACCTTTTGTTTTAGGATATTTTCGCCGTGGTATTAGCTTAGTAATATTACCGCTCAGTTTATTAATGTTACCTGTAGACTCAGTTTATGCATCAGTTTGGTCTGATATGTGGCAAACAAAGGATCAACAAGCAAAAGGTAAATTCAATAACAAAGAATATCTTAGCGCGGCGAAACAATTTGAACATAAAAATTGGCGAGGTAGTGCTTATTACAAGGCAAAAGAGTTTGAAAAAGCGCTTTCTGCCTTTGAAAATGACAATTCAGCCAATGGGTTATACAATCAAGGTAACACGTTAGCCCAATTAAAGAAAATTGACGAAGCCATAGCCGCTTACCAAAAAGCACTCGATCTCGATCCTAACTTGTTAGATGCTAAAGAAAACAAAGAGACACTTGAAGCGCTCAAAAAACAACAGCAAAATCAAGATCAAGAGGGAGATAATCAGGAAGACCAAGAAAAAGAGGACAATGGTCAACAACAAAAAAGTGATTCTAAAAACGATGAACAACAGAGAAAAAATCAAAAGAACAACCAAGATCAACAAAGCGACAGTCAACCACAGGACTCAGATCAACAAGAAAAGTCTGATGAAGATCAACAACAAGACATAGATAAAATGAAGAAAGAAGAAAATAAAGAACAAGAACAAGAGCAAGAACAAGAGCAAACTCAACAACAGCAAGATGAGAAAAGCCAATCAGCTGAGCAACAAGGTCAGGTCCAGCAATCATCACCAGAAGAACAAGAAAAACTTGACCAAGAGCTTGAAGAGAAACATCTGCAATTACTAAATAAAGTTACTGATGATCCCTATCTTTTGCTGCGAAATAAAATGCAGCTTGAATATAAAAAACGTCGTCAGGAAGGTTATCGTTCAGGAGTAAACAAACAGTGGTAGTAAATCAATTGATAAAACACTTAACAACAGTTGTTGTTGGTTTAGCTTTATTATTTAATCAACATGCATTGGCATTAACAACTGTAACCGCCAGTGTCGACAAAAATCCTGTGACAATAACAGAGTCTTTAGTGCTTACCATTATCGCTGATGATGATGTTAATGCTAACGCCTTAGATACTTCAGCTTTACTTGACAACTTTAATGTTGGTCGTACCTCGGTAAGTAGTCAAACAAGTATGATTAACTTTAAAACTTCACGAATTACTCGCTGGAGTACTGTCCTTGTTGCCAGACAAACTGGCAAGGTAACCGTTCCTTCATTTAGCATAGAAAATAAAAAAACTACGCCTATTGAAATTACTGTTTTAGCAGCCAATGATAATAGCGGCATAAAACAACAAGATATTTTTATCACTAATGAAATCTCTAGCAATAATATTTATGTCCAACAATCACTGACTTTAACCGTCAAATTACATTTTTCTACAGAACTTAAACGTGGCAACTTATCTGAGCCCACGCTTATTGGTGCCAACATACTACAAATAGGTAAAGATCAAGAAAGTGAGCAATTAATTAATGGTAAACGTTTTAGAGTTATAGCGCGGACATATACCATTAACCCCCAAGAAAGCGGAGAGTTTACTATAGTGTCACCCCGTTTTTCTGGTGAAGTAATGCTGCAGTCCACACGTCGGTCTAACTTCTCAAGTTTTGCTCAAACAAAACCTGTTAGTGTTGTTGGCGATGATATTACCTTAACAGTTCGCCCTATTCCTGTCGATTATCAAGGGCAATGGCTGCCAAGTGAAATATTAACACTTCATGAAGAATGGCAACCCGATATAGACAATTTTAAAGTTGGGGAGCCCATCACTCGTTCAATTACTTTAACAGTGGCGGGTTTATCAAAAGAGCAATTACCTAAATTAGTGGTTGGTGTGCCCCAAGGATTAAAAGTCTATCCTGATCAAGCCGCACTTCATTCAAGTTTGACTAAAGAGCGATTGGTGTCTCAACAAGTACAAAATTTTGCAATTGTCGCTAGCCGTGCAGGTTCATATGAATTACCTGCTATTACCATTCCTTGGTTCAATACAATCACTAATAAAATTGAACAAGCCCAACTGGCCGCACAAAAAATCATTGTACATGCAAACGCAGATTTCCCAGAAGACGCGGCCACCATTAATAATAATGTTATACCTCCGTCTTCTTTAAATCAGCTTAAAAATACTAAAGTAACAAATTTCTTAGTCGCTCAAAACTCATGGCTTCAATGGTTATTTTTAACCTTATGGTTACTGACAAGTTTCGCTTGGATTATTAGTACGTTAATAAAAAGAAAACGTAACAACTTAAACTTATCGTCTAAATCTCAGGGGGTAATAGATCAGAATAAAACCACTGATGCTTATGACATCCTAACAAGTGCTTGTAAAAATAATCAAGCTGAACAAGTATTAGCGAGTATCGTCCCTTGGGTAAATAATTTAGCTGGAAAAGAACATTCAGTATCTAACCTAGACGAAGCAATAAAGAAAATAAACAACAAGGACTTAGTTAATGAAATTCAGTTATTACAGCAATCACTTTACGGTAAAAACCCCAGTGACAAGCAATCAAAATGGCAAGGTAACACCTTGCTTTCATTGATTAAAAGCATTACTAAAAAAGGAATAACAACCAGTTACCAAGGTAAACTCAATATTAACCCTTGAAAATGGGTTATACGGTAGGCTCGATAATTATAGATTTTTCTGCAAGGGTAAATATGTCATGGCTTACCCCTTATTTAAGACTTAATGATTATATTAATACTCTAAAATATGCACAGAGTCGATAACCATAAAGTAATTCGAAATAAAGCCAACGCAAAACAGGTCTCTACCAACATGATTACAAAACAAATTAGATACGAAGTACTAGTTCGTGCCTTGCATACTGATTTATACCGATACGCTTATTGGTTATGTCATGAAAAGCAGGTTGCCGAAGATCTAGTCCAAGAAACGTTTTTACGTGCTTGGCGAGCCCTTGATTCATTGAAAGATGAAAAAGCCGCCAAATCTTGGCTTATTACTATATTAAGGCGAGAAAACGCCCGACGTTTTGAACGCAAACGACTTGAAATGTCAGAATATGAAGAAATGTCAATTGCCGATAATAGTGCTGTTACCAATGAGCAACAAATAGAAAACAACTGGTTAAGAGAAAAAATAGCGCTATTACCAGAAGAATATAGAGAGCCATTAGTGTTACAAATCATTGGCGGTTTTAGCGGTGAAGAAATTTCAAAGATGTTAGAGTTAAATAAAAATACGGTAATGACACGTTTATTTAGAGCACGTAATCAATTAAAAGACGCTTTTGAAAAAGAACCAGTTATGCGAGGTCAGTACAATGGATGATTTGCAATTTAGACGTGGTATATATGCAGATCCACACAATAAAGATAAAACCTTTACCGATGAAGTTTTAGCAGAAATAAATTCAAATCCTATCAAAAAACAACTCAGTAACGATATAAAACAACTTGATGATAAAATTGCAAAAGCGATAAATGTTGAGGTACCTGAGGGTTTAGTCAATAAATTAATTCTTCGCCAAACATTAGTTAATCATCAGCAACAAAAAAGAAAAAGCCGAATATATTTAGCTACGGCGGCATCAGTCGCTTTTACAATAGGGTTAACCTTTAACTTTATGCAATTCTCGAGTGCTTATGACTCATTAGGTGATTACGCTTTGGCCCATGTGTATTATGAGGAAGCTCATTTCAACAATAATATGGACGCTAAAATTTCACTCGCTTCGCTAAATAAAAAAATGGCACCTTTTGATGGCCGTTTTTTATCTTCTCTTGGTCAATTAATATCAGCTGAGTATTGCCGATTTGATGAAATGAAAAGCCTCCACTTAGTTTTTCAAGGAAAAACAGGCATAGTCACAATATTTGTTGTACCAAAAAACAATAGTTTATCTTTTGACGATAAATTCAAAGACGAAAAATTAAATGGCACTAGCCAATCTTTTGACAAAGCCAACATCATTATTGTAGCTAAGCCAAATGAGTCACTACAAAAATGGAAACGCACCATTAATGACAACATACAATGGAGTATTTAATCAATTACTCTACGAACTTGTTATTCACGAATCCCTAATAAAAATTGTCAGAAAACTTTACTGGGACGTTGGTGATAAATCCCTTAATATTAAGGTTACCAATAAGCGGACGTAGAACTAATAAAGGCAAATAGAGGAGTCTAACGCCTCAGTTCAAGCGTAGTTAAAACGACAGCATGATCTGTACTTTCACCATCACGCTCAAAAATAGGGTTTATGAGGTGCCTATCGTATACATCATAGGAAGAGAGCGCGAAAATGCTACCTTGGTAACACGCATCAAACTCACAAGATAATAAAATATAATCAAGTACTGAGCCTTTGCCACCGTAATAGTGAGTTGCTACCCTATACTCATTATTATTTATATTAAAAGACGTTGAGGAGTCGGTGTTTAATTCGTTGAAAGTGCTGTACAACTCCCAAGAGTCCTTTAAACAATAGTAATCATTAAATAGATGGCTGTTGTGTTTTTTTAACTCATATAAATCGCGAGTTAACAGATGACTAAGCACCCCATCAGATAAACACGTATTAAAGTCTCCCATTAATACCATAGGAAAGCCTTTTTCTTCTCTTCTTGTAATCATACTAGTTAACATTAAAGCAGCCTCACTACCTCTCTGGATGCTTGATGCCCAGCGTCCAGCAATTTGCGACTTTAGGTGTTCAGTATATTGAGACTCAATTGACATCTTATTCTTAGTATCTGCATCTATTGCTGAGCGTTTAGATTTAAAATGCACAACATAACAATCAGTACACCCAAGGTGAGGAATATCAATAGTGGCACGTAAAACATTTCTGCTGAAAGAAAAATCTTTTGATAGGCCCATAGACACAGCTAAATCAGCATCGACACTCACAGTGTTAGTCTCAACTATTGGAAACCGTGAGGCAATGGCAACGACAGGATGGCTATAAATAAAGTCATCTTTGATTTGAGGCTGATCAACCACTCGAAAGTAATGATATCCTTGTTCTTTGACTAACTGCCTTAACGACTCACTACTAAAAACTTCCTGAAACCCAATGATGTCAGGCTTGAATTCACTCAAGTAATCATTGACCCAGTGTTGTTTTTTAGTCCATTGCTCAATGCTATAAATACGTTCAAAATCATAAAATGCATTGGGTGGTTCAAGGTAGTTAAATAAATTAAATGTCGCTATTTTAACTTGCGAGTTATCGATAGCCCCCTCTTTTAAAGGTAATGGCTGACTCTGTTTATAAATTGGCAATGCATATCCTTTTATCGATGATGCTCTAGGTATCGAGTTTGCAACGATTATAACTGATCAATCAATATATCCTATGACAATAAAACTTTATGTTTACTTACAAATATATAACAGAACGCTAAAATGAGCAGTGTCTAATACATGTTACGTAATACATACGTTAAGCAGTTAAGGTCATGGTGAGATCTTAGCTTAACTGTTCTTATTTAACAGGAGGTTTGTTATGTGATATTAAGTAGATTTAACGGATAAGGCGATCTTAAGAATATAAAATGCCATTATAAGATTTAGTACTGGCACTAATAAAAAAGCGAGTTATACCGTTAAGTAATAACTCGCTATTTTTATCCGGTAGTCAAAGCTTCCTAGATAAACAACAATTTAACTATGTATATCTTCAACCTGCTCAAAAACTTTTTCTATCTCTTTGTCAGCGCCGCCAGTTGCTCTACTCACAAAAACAACCGCTAAGGTACAAGCAATAAAACCAGGGACTATCTCATACATTAAGGAACTAAGGCTTTGACCATTGATTGTAATAGGAGCGTAAATCCAAATTAATACGGTAACAGCTCCAGCTAAAACACCAGCTAAAGCACCATTTCGATTCATACCTTTCCAATGTAAACTTAAAATAACCACAGGTCCAAAAGCAGCACCAAATCCAGCCCAGGCATTACTGACTAAACTCAAAATAGAATTAGTGCGGTCGTATGCTAAATAAATAGCAACTAAAGCCACCATAAACACAGATAGTCGGCCAACTTGTACTAATTTTTTCTCGCTCGCCTCTTTATTTAAAAATGCTTTATAAAAATCCCCCGTTAACGAACTAGAGGTTACTAATAGCTGTGAAGATATTGTACTCATAATGGCAGCTAGAATTGCAGCTAATAAAAAACCTGCGATTAAAGGACTAAATAATACTTGGGACAATATAATAAAAATGGTTTCAGGATCGTCTAATTCAATACCTGTTTTAGCAACATAAGCAATACCTGAGAATCCAGTAGCCATGGCACCAATGATAGCAACTATCATCCATGTCATTCCTATTCTTCTCGCCTTAGGTAAGTCATCTACGCTTCTAATCGCCATAAACCTGACAATAATATGAGGTTGTCCAAAGTAACCTAAGCCCCAGGCCATGGCAGACATAATACCTAATGCACTGATGCCACTAAATAAGTTTAATAGATCAGGATTAATGCTTTCAACACTATTATTAATTTGCTCAATACCACCAACATCGTTTATAGCCACAATGGGTACCAAGACCAAAGCAACAAACATAATACAACCTTGAACAAAGTCAGTTAAACTGACGGCTAAAAAACCACCAAACAGCGTGTACATAACAACAACACCTGCTGTGATATACAAACCTGCTTCATAATCTAACCCAAAAGAACTTTCAAAGAGCTTTCCACCGGCAGCAATACCAGACGAAGTATATAAAGTGAAGAATATAATAATAACTAAAGAGGATACTAGTCTGAGAATTCTTGTTTGATCATTAAAACGATTCTCGAAGAAATCAGGTAAGGTAATCGAATCATTGGCAAGTTCGGTATAAGTTCTGAGTCTAGGTGCAACAATTAGGTAATTTAAAAAAGCACCTATAACTAAACCCAGTGCAATCCAAAGACTGCTGATGCCGGTAATATACATTGCCCCAGGAAGGCCCATTAACATCCAGCCACTCATATCAGATGCTCCAGCTGATAATGCAGTCACCGAAGGACTTAAATTACGACCCCCTAGCATATAGCCAGAAATGTCACTGGTGGATTTTTTATAGGCATAAAAACCTATCCCTAACATGACGATAAAATATACCGCCAATGAAATAATGGTACCTATTTCCAAAGTGTACTCCAAAATTAATTTATTGTTTTTATAAGTTGGTAGACCTATTTTTACACATCCAATAAATTTTTGTTATCAATAAGGTAGGAAAAGTTAAAAATAAAATTAAACGCTAATATAAGTATATTTAATAGGGCTATTACCGACTTTACCGATGATAAGCCTGTTTTGACAAACTTTAGTTCAGAAAAATTCTGAGCTAGGTTATCCGCAAAGACTTACCATAGAGTGACATGAAGAAGGCTCTAGTTTAACATTAGATGATCATAAACTTGCCAAGCTGAAAATATTAAAAAGCAGAGTAGCACCCTCTGCTTTTATTAAATAAAAAAGACAAAAATCAATTTTAGTGATTATTCAGAACTCGTAGAGTCAAAACCATTAGGATTTTGTGATTGCCAACGCCAAGTATCTTCAATCATCATGGTTAAGTCACGCGTTGTTTGCCACTGCAGAAGATCATTTGCAATACTAGCATCGGCAAATACTGTTGCAATATCACCAGCACGTCGCGGTACAATTTCATAAGGAATATCTTGACCACTCACTGCTTTAAAGGTATTAACAATTTCTAAAACAGATGTACCATTTCCTGTCCCTAGATTAATGGCTTGGCAACCGTTAATTTCTGACAGTTTGTCAAGGGCTTTCACATGACCTAAGGCTAAATCAACAACATGAATATAATCTCTAACTCCAGTACCATCGACCGTATCATAATCATCACCAAATACTTGTAACTGAGCCAAGCGCCCGACTGCTACTTGAGCAACATACGGCAGTAAATTATTAGGCACACCATTAGGGTTTTCACCAATTAGCCCGGACTCATGAGCACCAATAGGATTAAAGTAGCGTAAACAGGCAATAGACCACTCACTGTCACTTTCAGCGAGATCAAACAGAATGTGCTCAATCATTAACTTAGTTTGACCATAAGGGTTAGTTGCAGAAGTTGGCATACCTTCATCTAGTGGTGATGGGTTATTTTCACCATAAACGGTTGCTGACGAACTAAACACCAAGTTTTTAACTTTGTATTTATCCATAATCTTTAGCAAAGATATCGTACCTGTGACATTATTATGATAATAACTTAATGGTCTCTGGCTAGACTCACCGACAGCTTTTAAACCGGCAAAGTGAATAACAGCGTCAATATTGTACTCACTAAATATCTTATCTAATGCTGATTTATCGCAAATATCAGCCTCAATAAAAGTAGCGGTTTTACCGGTAATCGTTTTAATCCGATCGAGTACCTTAGTTGATGAATTAGCTAAATTATCAACAATAATGATATTTTTGTTTAGCTTTAATAATTCAACAACGGTATGGCTACCAATATAACCCGTACCACCAGTAATCAATAAATTCATGTTATTCCTTTAAATTGATAGTCGAAAGTTTTTATAATATCATTTGGTAGTATTGTGTCATTGTTTCAATAAAAGTCTTAAGCATTTCTTGAGGTAAATTATTTATCCCTGCAGCTCCGGCTCTGCCGCCACCAGTGGGAAATTGAATGCATATTACATCGGCGCCCTGCTTATTATTTAATGGCGCTCTGATACTAACGGTATAAGTATCATCGGCATTTAGACTCAATACCGCATGCGCTTTACTGGGCGAGTTATTCGCTAGCTCATTACCAAACACCCCACTCACTCTTCTTGCCCATGGCTCATCATCAAGCAGCACCACCTTACAAACATCAGTATCTGTTATAACACTAGCCGATTGTGCTTTAGCCATATCTTGGTGATAGGCTGAAGCTAAGGTTGAAAAAATGCCATCCTTTTCATTAATCAAAGTTAAAGGATCGGGATAACTTAATAATAATTTAAATAATTGAGTGGGCTTAAAGTGCAAGTCATCAACGCTTCGACCGTAGCCATTATAATTGATATATATGCCAAGTTCTGCAAGTTTAGTCTCTTGAAATAAACTTAAGCCCTGTTCTTTCGCTAATTTTTTGGCGGCTTGTTCCATATTATCACCAAAAGCGGCTGCAATAGCCCAGTGAACAAATTTTCCGTTTAAATAGTCATTTACTAATAAACTGGTACAAGTATTGGCATCAGTATTTATAAGCGTTGTTAAATGTTTTGAATGAGGAATATCGCCACTTCGGTGATGGTCAACGTAAAAGATATCAACTTGATTAGCCAATAAAGCGTTTAATGCATCAATATTTTTTTCAAGCGATATATCAAGTACTGTGACTGAATTAACGTTTTTATTAGGTACTTGCTTAAGTAAACTAATATCTCGTTTAACACCGGTAATTAATAAGGATTCTTTGGGCTCAGCCAAACGTAATTGTAACAGTGCAATAATACCATCAGCATCACCGTTAAAAACATCATAATGCATCAAAAACAACCTTATATTGCACTTGGTATGAAACCTTGCTCAATTAAAAACGCAATAACTTGCGCTGCACATTGTTCAATTGATTTCTCATCAGTTATAACATGTATAGTAGGAGAAACCGGTACATCATAAGTAGAGTCGATACCGGTGAAGTCTTTAATTTCACCGGCACGTGCCTTTTTGTAAAGACCCTTGGGATCTCGTTGTTCACAAACATCAATCGGCGTATCTATATAAACCTCAATAAACTCACCTTCTTTGAGTAGCGTTGAAGCCATGGCACGGTCTGTTGCAAACGGCGAAATAAAAGCTGTTGATACAATTAAACCGGAATCAATAAAAAGTTTGGCAACTTCGCTGATGCGTCTAATATTCTCGATTCTTTCATCGTCACTAAATCCCAAATCACCATTTAAACCATGACGCACGTTATCGCCATCAAGTAAATAACTGTGGTGCCCTCGGTTAAATAACATCGTATCAACCGCGTTAGCAACAGTCGATTTACCTGAGCCACTTAACCCGGTATACCACAATAAACAAGGTTGTTGATTTTTTAAGCTAGCACGCTGAGCCTTACTAATATTTTGCTCATGCCACACGGTATTTTCTGTTTTCATTTATTTACTCATAATAATATCTAAAATCAATGTCTAAAATCAGTGTCTAAACTCACTTTATAATCACGTTATAAATAATTATTCATAACGTGATTAAAAAGGGAAAACTAATGGGATCATCAGTAAAACCACAACCGAATAAGTGAGTGATACTGGCCAACCAAACTTTATAAAGTCTGACAATTTATAATTACCGGCATTGTACACCATGACATTGGTTTGATAGCCATAGGGGCTGATAAAGCTTCCACTTGCGGCGAATGCAACTGCCATAATAAAGGGCAGCGGATTGATACCTAAACCTAAGGCCAAATTATAAGCGATGGGAAAAATCAAGGCAGCGGCAGCACTGTTAGTGACAAGTTCAGTAATCACTAACGTGACTAAAAAAACACCAACCAACGCCATATAAGCACTCTGACCATTTAACATTGAATGTAAAAAATCAGCAAATAAACTAGCAATACCACTATTTTCCAGCCCTTTGGCTAAGGTAAGAGCACCGAGAACTATCATCCAAATCTCTAATGGAAAACGTCTTTTAATTTCGTTAACCGTTAAGCAGCCAGTAAACAATAATACCGCAATATAAAACATCAAACATTTAAGTAATGAAATATCACTAATTACCGAGATAGCAATGGCAGTAATAAAACCAAAAACAGTTAACTTATCACGCCAACCAACCAGCATATTGTCAGGCTGGTGACCCGAGAGTATGAAAAAGTTTTTTGATAAATTTGTTCGTGAAGAAAAATCTTGGCCAACCGCCAAAACGAGGAAGTCTCCTGATTGAATAACAATTTCACCTAGCTTACCAGACAAAACACCACCATCACGACGAATTGCCACCACTGCTGCATCAAATCGAGCTCTAAAACCGGCTGTTTTTAAGCTTTTTCCAATAACAGCAGAGTCAGGTTTAATTAACACTTCGGTTAAGTTATCTCTTAATAAACCGTCTTGCTCAGCAAAGAGTGTTAGACCATCAAATTGCTGCAAGGTTAATACTTTTGAAATATCACCATTAAATATAAGTTTATCATTGGGTTGTATGCTTTCATCGGGAGCAACGGGAGAAATTAATCGTCCGGCTCTTATAATTTCTATAAGAAACAGTGAATCAAGATTACGTAAACCATTCTCTTCAACCGTTAAACCAACTAACTTTGAGGAAAAGGCAACTTCGGCTTCAACAAAATAGTCGGTGTTATTGATATTAGTTAACGTCATCTCTGGTAATGACTTTATACGAATAAACACCACCAACAAACAAATCAGCAAGGCAACGATACCGACTAAAGTAAAATCAAAAAAAGCTAACGATTGTTGCCCTTGCTCCAACCACATACTATTAACAATTAAATTAGTTGACGTGCCAACGAGTGTTAAAGTGCCACCAAGAATAGCGGCAAATGACAGCGGAATAAGGAGTTTACCTGGATTGATTAAGGTGTTTTTTTTAATCGTACCAATTAACGTCGCTACCACTGCAGTATTACTCATTAATGCAGAAGCAAAAGCAGCATAAGATAAGGTCTTTAGCGTTGATTTAGTTCTTGAACCATTGATCATCTTTCCTGATATGCGCCTTAGTACACTTGTCCTTTCAAAAGAAAAAGAACACAGAACAAGGAATATTAGCGTTACTAAGCCGGGATTAACCGCATTAACAAGAATATCTTCAGAATTAACAAAGGTTCCGGCTAGACAGGCTAAGGTTGCACCAGCAAAGACGCGTTCAGGCACTTGTTGGAATCTTAATAAACCGACAAAAGTTAACAGAAAAATAACCAGCATCAAACACTGCATAACTGTCATTGCGATAAATCCTTAATAAAAAGCTATCGGTGAATTATTGAAAAATCACAAATAGCTGACAGCTAAAAACTGATAACTTCGTAGGGTCTATTGAATTTTTCACCTCAATACTCCCTACCCTTACCCTAACCTTTAAATAAATCTCTAGCACCCCAATGTGGGTAATGCTTGCGAACGAGTGCATTAAATTCAAGCTCAAAAGGCGAAAATTCATCTATAGCTGCTTGCTCAATCGCTTGGTTAATCATACCAGCACCAACGGTAATATTGCTTAAACGATCAATAATAATAAAGGCACCTGTTGACTTGTTCAGATCATAACTATCAAAATGCAGTGTCTCAGCAACTTCAAAGTCGACAAAACCAATCTCATTTAATGCTAATTGTGATGCCTCAATATTTTCCATGGTATTAACATCAATACGATGGTCGATTTTTATTGCATGGCCGGTAGTTAACTTAGACCCATGCTTAATATAGTATTCACGACCCGCTTCGAGCTGACTTTCGTGCATCCAAACAACCGTGGCATTAAATTCTTTTGATGAGGTCGGTAAATTACCTTTCTTAACAATTGTCTCACCACGACTAATATCTATCTCATCTGTTAATGTTAGCGTTACTGCCATACCTTTATCGGCACGTTCGATTTCCCCTTCATAGGTAACAATCGATTTTACTGTACTTTCTTTCCCCGATGGCAAAGCGACAATACTATCGCCAACACGAACATGACCAGAAGAGACCGTACCTGCAAAGCCTCTAAAATCAAGGTTAGGACGATTAACATACTGAACTTGATACCTAAGGTTAGTAAAGGAGTCATCACCTTCCACTTTTATGGTATTAAGCAATTTCATTAACGTAGCTCCAGGATACCAAGGCATATTAGGACTTTCGTCAACAACATTATCCCCTTTCAAAGCGGATAATGGAATAAACCTAACATCATTAAAATTGAGCTCTTCAGCAAAGTTACGGTATTCTTTTTTAATTTCTTGATAACGTTCCTGGCTAAAATCGACTAAATCCATTTTATTTACCGCTACCAGTACATGTTTAATACCCAGCAGTGAACAAATAAATGAGTGACGACGGGTTTGGACTTGCACACCATAACGCGCATCGATCAAAATAATCGCAAGATCACAAGTGGAGGCACCTGTGGCCATATTTCGAGTATATTGTTCATGACCAGGCGTATCAGCAATAATAAACTTACGGGTATCAGTAGCAAAATAACGATAAGCAACGTCAATGGTAATGCCTTGCTCACGTTCAGACTGAAGACCATCAACTAAAAGAGCCAAATCAATTTCTTCACCTGTGGTGCCTGATTTTTTACTGTCTTGAGTAATCGCAGCAAGTTGATCTTCGAAAATCATTTTTGAGTCATGAAGTAATCGGCCAATTAAGGTACTTTTTCCATCATCAACACTTCCGCAGGTAAAAAAACGGATCATTTCTTTGTTTTCATGTTGTTTTAAATAAGCTTGAATATCATTTTCAATTAAGTCGTCTTGTTGACTCATTTTCTTTCCTTTCATAAAGCGTTAATTGTGCTTTAGATAAATATTGTATGGTGATGCTTCAGTCAATATTTCTATTGATCTCAATGGCGGTAATTAGTGCTTACTAAGTTGTTCTAAAAATAACCTTCCATTTTCTTTTTTTCCATCGAACCTGATGAGTCATTATCAATCACTCGTCCTTGACGTTCAGAGGTTTTTGTTAATAACATCTCTTGGATAATTTCAGGTAATGTCGTCGCAGTTGACTCAACCGCTCCGGTTAATGGGTAACAGCCTAAGGTACGGAAACGAACACTTTTCATCATCACCTCTTCATCATCTTCAATAGGCATACGCTCATCATCAACCATAATCATCACACCATCACGTTCAACCACTGGGCGTTCTTTAGCTAAGTAAAGAGGAACAATATCAATACCTTCAAGATAAATATATTGCCAAATGTC
>Ga0307488_10002000_pt1 | contig 17207 bp, 15 predicted proteins | sample SB02metaG_FD_202248 | JGI IMG/M metagenome (GOLD analysis project Ga0307488, IMG submission 202248) | Sea-ice brine microbial communities from Beaufort Sea near Barrow, Alaska, United States - SB 0.2 | ecosystem: Environmental > Aquatic > Marine > Coastal | place: USA: Alaska | collected... | reverse complement strand
TCGGCAGCTACATGCTGACCAAGATTAAACGTGACCTAAGCCTTGAAGCAGACAACCGCTTTGCCAATGTTGAACGTGTGTTCGCCGTGCTGATGATTTTCACCGCCTGTAGCATGGCCTTCGCCCATGGATCAAACGACGTCGCCAACGCCGTAGGGCCCCTGGCCGCGGTGGTCAGCATTGTCGCATCAGGTGGCGATATTGCCGCCAAAACCTCTATGCCGCCGTGGATCTTGTTACTCGGCGGTGGCGGTATAGTTGTCGGTCTTGCCACCTATGGCTACAAAGTTATGGGCACCATCGGTCGCAAAATCACCGAACTCACCCCCAGTCGTGGCTTTGCCGCCGAGTTGGGTGCCGCGGCCACCGTGGTTATCGCATCGGGCACCGGTCTACCTATCTCCACCACCCACACCTTGGTGGGTGCCGTACTGGGCGTAGGTCTGGCGCGGGGTATAGGGGCAATCAATCTGCGCATGGTCGGCTCTATCTTCCTCTCTTGGCTGGTGACTCTGCCAGCAGGTGCCGGACTCTCGATTATGTTCTTCTTTATGCTTAAAGCGTCCTTCGGTCTGTAATAAAGCACAGCCCTTGCCCTGAGATAGTGAGTGAATTCGCTATCTCAGGGCAAGCCACACCGTTATCGCCCCAAGATAAAGCCTGACAGCCGTCCCCGCGCACCAACTTGCTCCAACCTCTCCTCTACAAATCACTCATATCTCGCTAAGCCACTGATTTTATTAAATTGGCACAGTTTTTGTATTGCTCTTAGAGAAATGTCTTTGATGACATTGTGATTTGCTGGGCAACGAAGCCCGCGCACAACTGAAAGGTTGTGCGCGGGCTTTTTTATTTCTGAGAATTATTTTTCATATAGGATTTTTTTATGAACCACAAACCCTTAGTTCCCTCCGTCGCTCTGGCCCTGTTGAGCATGCAACCATTCGGCGCGGCTATTGCAGCTGAAGCCGCTAGTGTTAGCGACATGTTTACTGGCGGCAGTGCATCGACCTCCTTCCGTTACCGCTATGAGTCTGTGGATCAGGATGGCATCGACAATAAGGCCAACGCCTCGACGTTAAAGTCGCGCCTGACCTGGACCTCGGCAGCCTACCAAGGTTTTAAGACAGTATTAGAAGTCGACAACGTCAGCATTATCGGTAGTGAGAACTATAAAACGCCAACCAATGGTATGGCTGCTTACCCCATCGTTGCGGACCCAAAAGGCACCGACGCCAACCAGGCCTATATCAATTACCAGAGTTCAGATTTAAGCGCGACCCTGGGCCGTCAGCGAATCCTTCACGGCGGGCAGCGTTTTGTCGGCGGCGTGGGCTGGAGACAAAACGAACAGACCTTCGATGCATTGAGATTAACTCTGGCAGATTTTCACTCGCTTAAAATCGACTACAGCTATATCTGGAATGTTAACCGTATCTTTGGTCCTGTAGACAGTGCTGGCCAGGCAAAACAATGGGGTTCTGATTCCCATACCTTGCTGGCTTCCGTTGCACCGGCCAAAGGTCACTCGGTAACCGCTTTTGCCTACCTACTAGATTTTGATAATAGCGCAGCGAACTCCACCAGCACCTACGGCTTTGACTACAAAGGTATGATCGGCAAAGCCATTCTCGCGGCCAGTGTTGCCAAGCAGTCAGACTATGGGGATAACAGTGCATCCTTTGATACGGACTATCTTATGGCCGAAGTCACGGTTCCCGTAAAAGCCTTTAAAGTTGCTATGGGTTATGAACTGCTCGGCGCTGACAACGGGGTTGGTTTTAAAACCCCACTGGCAACACTACACAAGTTTCAGGGTTGGGCTGACAAGTTTCTCGGCACACCGGGAACTGGGCTTGAAGATGTCTACTTAAAAGTTGCAGGTAACGTGGCGGGCATTCCAATGGCGGTTTTCTACCACCAGTTTAATGCTGACGAAGGCGGTGCTGATCTGGGTTCCGAAGTGGATATTGTCGGTACCTACAAGATTAACCAGCATACGTCTGTGCAAGCTAAATATGCCAGTTACTCTGCCGATGGCTATGCCAGTGACACCGACAAGCTGTGGTTGACCCTAAACCTCACGTTTTAATCGCCCAAAGGCGCAAAACAGTAGAAACAGCAGCGGGGCGTCGATATTATCGCCGCCCCTATTTTTGATTTTCCCAATAGATTTTTATGACAGCAACGACACAAAATAATCTAGTGCGCGTGATGCTGGTGGACGATGTCCCCCAGCGCTCTGCCCGTGTCGCCGATAAGCTAACCGCCGAAGGGTTTGATGTTATCGCCAGACTGCCCTCAGCCACTGGCCTGCTGTTCCAAATTGAACAGCAAAAGCCTGACGTTATTCTTATCGACCTGCAGTCCCCGGGCCGGGATATGCTCGACAGCCTATCGGTGATCAATATTCACAACCCCACCCCGGTGGTGATGTTTTCTGAAGAAGACGATCCACGCTATATTGAAGAGGCGGTGGATGCCGGCGTCACTGCCTATATGGTCGGCGGCGTTGAGGCCGAGCGCGTCAAGCCGGTTATCGATGTTGCCATGGCCCAGTTTAAATCCTTTCAGGCACTGCGCCAGGCACTCGACAGCACACGCACCCAGCTAGAGAGTCTGTCGGTTATAGACAATGCCAAAAGCCTGTTGATGCAACAGCACAATGTCAGTGAAGACAAGGCCCACAAGCTGTTGCGCAAACTATCCATGGATACCAACCAGAGTCTGCCCCAGGCCGCTCGGTCAGTGATCCAAATTCTCAGCCAAAACAAAAAAAATAGTAGTGATCATGACAGTTAAAATAAATAAACAGCTTCCCGCCCCAGAGCAGGAAGAACTCACTATCGGCTATATGCGCCTCAGCGATAGTGCCCCCATCATTATCGCCCAGGCACTCGGACTCTATGAAGAGTTTGGCCTCAAGGTGAGCCTGCAGCGTGAAGTGTCCTGGGCCAATATCCGCGACAAGACCATTGCTGGCGCACTGGATGCCAGCCAGATGTTGGCACCGATGCCGCTGATTACGACATTGGGCGCGGCGGGTATTCGCGCACCCATAATCACCGGGCTGGTGCTATCTCTAAACGGCAATGCCATTACTCTCTCGTCGGCGCTGTGGAATAAAATGGGGCCGGTCGCCGATCCCCGCCGACCTGCACATGATGCATTGGCAACGGCCACAGCATTGAAGACAGTGATGGATCAGACCCCTAGCAATCCACTGACCTTTGCCACCGTGCACTCCTTTTCCACTCATACTTTACTGCTGCGCAAATGGTTCCGCGCCGGCGGCATCAACCCAGACACTGATGTGCGGATTATCGTGCTGCCCCCAGAGCAGATGGTCGACAGTTTGGCTCAGGGCATTATTGACGGCTTCTGTGTCGGCGCACCCTGGAACAGTATTGCTGTGGAATATGGTGCCGGGATTATGGCGACCACCGGTTTCGAGATATGGAATAACGCGCCAGAAAAAGTGCTCGGCGTTTTAGAGTCCTGGCACAGCCGCAACCCGTCAACGCATTTGCGCCTGCGCCTGGCTCTGATGGCGGCATGTGAATGGTTGGGACATATGGACAATCGCAGCGCCGCTGTGGAGATACTCTCACACAGTGAATATTTGGATTTGCCCGCTGACTATTTGCGCCCATCACTCACTGGGCAGATAGTTCAAAAGCGCGAAGAAAACCCTCTCAATCAGTCCAACTTCCATGTCTTTTCCAGCTACAGCGCGGGCTTCCCCTGGCGCTCACAAGCCGAGTCGATGCTCGAGCAATTTGCGCCAATGCTGGGCAAAGCCTTGGACCGAGACAAGCTTGCGGCACTAGCCCAACAATGCTTTAGAACCGACCTCTACCGTGAAGCGGCATCCCGAGCTGGACTCGACTATCCAGATCAGGATTACAAACCTGAGGGGGTACATGGAAAACCCTGGATGTTGAATAACCGCATTGAGCTCGGCAGTGATCTGATGCTGGGCCAGAGTGCGTCACCGCAGAACAGTTAACCCAGAGTCGCAGCCAAAACGCACCGGAAAGGTGCGCCAGAAAACATCAAGTCACTGTGGAATGGGATCCCCTCATCCCCAGTGAACCCGACTATTTGACGAATTTAGACGTTTTTCCCAGCCCAATCACAGCATCTCAGGGGCCCTCCAGTTTTCTCTCCAGCTTTTCACTCCAACATTAAGTAAATGGCACAGATCTTGAATACTAATTAGGTAGCCAGATGGCATTTGTAATGCAATGCCATCTCAGACCCCTTCTCTGATGAGGGTCACCGGGTAACGATGCCCGCCTGTTGAAGTTAGCCCGCCCCCAATAGCGCGCCGACCTAAACAGGCGGTTTTTTTTGGATCAGTTTTTATATTGAGGTAAAGACGCTATGCAATCCCCTATGAAACATAAGTTCACAGATCGACTTTTCAGCACAGTAAAAACAGGCCTAACACTGGGTTTGTTAATCAATGGCACAGTGGCCATAGCAGAACTCGGCGAGCCGGAAAAAGACGAGCTGCGCTTTGGTTTTATCAAACTCACCGATATGGCCCCGATTGCAGTGGCCTATGAAAATGGCTACTTCGAAGACGAGGGACTTTACGTCACCATCGAAGCCCAGGCGAACTGGAAAGTTCTGCTCGACGGCGTTATTGACGGCAAATTAGACGGCGCCCACATGCTCGCAGGCCAGCCTCTCGCTGCAACGATTGGCTACGGCACCAAAGCCCACATAGTCACGCCCTTCAGCATGGATCTAAACGGTAATGCGATCACTGTCTCCAATGATATCTGGGAGCAGATGAAAGAGTACGTGCCGATTAAAGAGGGTAAGCCAGTGCATCCCATCAAAGCGGACTACATGAAACCCGTAGTCGACAAGTTCACTGCCGCAGGCAAGCAGTTCAAGATGGGCATGGTGTTCCCAGTTTCTACCCACAACTATGAATTGCGCTACTGGTTGGCTGCTGGTGATATTCATCCCGGCTACTACGCACCCCACAAAGGTGATTCCAGCGGCACCATCGATGCACAGGCGCTGTTGTCGGTAACCCCGCCACCACAGATGCCAGCAACCCTCGAAGCCGGTACCATTCACGGCTACTGCGTCGGCGAGCCATGGAACCAACAAGCGGTATTTAAAGGTATTGGTGTACCCGTGATCACCGACTATGAAATCTGGAAGAACAACCCAGAGAAAGTCTTCGGCATGACCAAAGAATTTACTGAGCTGTACCCCAATACCACTGCCCGTGTGGTTAAGGCGCTGATTCGCGCCGCCAAATGGCTCGATGAAAACGACAATGCCAACCGTCCGGCAGCAGTCAAGATTCTCGCTCAGAGTAACTATGTAGGCGCCGATTACGATGTGATTGCCAACAGTATGACCGGCACCTTTGAATACGAAAAGGGCGACCAGCGTTCAGTGCCTGACTTCAATGTGTTCTTCCGTTACTTCGCAACCTATCCCTTCTACTCAGATGCCGTCTGGTACCTGACCCAGATGCGCCGCTGGGGACAGATTTCCGAACCTAAATCAGACCAGTGGTACTTCGATGTTGCCGCCAGTGTCTACCGCCCAGATATCTACAAGACTGCCGCCATGGAGCTGATTGAAGAAGGTCTCGTGAGTGCTGCCGACTTCCCAGCCTTTGCTAGCGAAACTGGCTACCGCGCACCTCAGAAGGAGTTTATTGACGAAGTCGTCTACGACGGCACGCAACCCAATGCCTACCTAAAGAAATTTTCCATTGGTTTAAAAGATGAAGTGCTCTGACAGCAGCGAATAACAGCAACAGTGGCGGGCCTCTGGGCCCGCTTTTTTGGCCCATTTCAACGTAAAACGGTTTCGGCAAATAAAGCTTATATAAGGCACCAACATGAACGCAACAAAGATCAGATCCGAAATTAATCAGCGCCTCCAGCAGCTTAGCCTGGCCAGCCTGTTAAAAGGCTTGCGGCGGACAGTCAAAAATTTGGTTCTGCCGCTCACTGGAATTGTGATCTTTCTGTTTATCTGGCAAGTCGCCGCCAGCAATATCATCACCTCTCTGGGCCAGTTTCCAGGACCCTCCGATGTTTGGCAGCAATCCAAAACACTGGTTGCCGAACACCATCAGGAGCGTCAAAAAGCTGACGCCTTTTATACTCGTCAGGAAGTGCGCAATGCCAAGAGGCTGGCGAAAAATCCTGACGCCGATATCAAGATCCGCGCCTATACCGGCAAAGCCACCTATTTTGATCAGATCTTTACCAGCCTCTACACGGTCATCTTTGGCTTTCTGGTGGCGAGCTTTATTGCCATACCCCTAGGCATTATGTGCGGCCTCAGCGAAAACGCTTATCGCGCTATAAATCCGATTATTCAAACCTTTAAACCGGTCTCACCTCTGGCCTGGCTGCCCCTGGTGACCATGGTGGTGTCGGCGCTCTATGTCAGCGACGACCCCATGTTTGAAAAGGCTTTTTTAACCTCCGGATTTACCGTCGCCCTATGCTGCCTGTGGCCCACAGTGGTCAATACCATAGTCGGCGTTGCCAGTATCAATCGCGACCTGATTGATGTCAGTCGCGTGCTGCGCCTGTCATGGCCGGTGTATATCAAAACCATCGTTATTCCCTCGGCTATTCCGCTTATTTTTACCGGCCTGCGTCTGTCCTTAGCTACCGGCTGGATGGTGTTAATCGCCGCCGAAATGCTCGCCCAGAACCCGGGACTGGGAAAATTTATCTGGGATGAGTTCCAAAATGGATCATCCAGCTCCCTCGGCCGAATTATGGTCGCGGTGGTCACTATCGGCATCATCGGCTTTATCTTGGATCAGTTAATGCTGGCACTGCAGAAACGAGTTAGCTGGGACAAGCAGGCGATTTTACGCTAACGCCTCGGCGCACAAAGACTGATCAATCAACACCCAATGGGAGGACAAAAAGATGCAAAAGAACTACCTAGAAATAAGCCGGGTAGGTATTGAATTCCAAACTGACGGCGAGCCCTTTCGGGCGCTGCAGAACGTTAACTTATCGATTCAAAAAGGCGAGTTTATCTCCCTTATCGGCCACTCCGGCTGCGGTAAATCCACCGTGCTGAATATTATAGCCGGCCTCTATCAGGCCTCTGAAGGCGGTGTCATTCTCGAGGGCCGCGAGGTCAATGAGCCGGGCCCAGACCGCGCCGTAGTGTTTCAAAATCACGCACTGCTGCCCTGGCTGACGGTCTATCAAAATGTCGAGTTGGCGGTTAAATCTGTGTTTAAAAAAACCAAAAGCAACGCTGAGATGCGCGACTGGATTGAGCACAATCTCAGCCTGGTGCACATGGATCATGCCCTGCACAAGCGCCCGGGAGAGATCTCTGGGGGCATGAAACAGCGTGTGGGTATCGCCCGCTGCCTGGCAATGCAACCCAAAGTGCTGCTGATGGACGAGCCCTTCGGTGCCCTCGACGCCCTGACCCGTGCGCATCTCCAGGATTCACTGATGGAGATTCAAAGTCGACTTGGCAACACCGTGGTGATGATTACCCATGACGTCGACGAAGCCGTACTGCTCTCGGATCGCATCGTGATGATGACCAACGGCCCAGCCGCGAGTATTGGTGAAATTCTCGAAGTTGACCTGCCACGCCCGCGAGACCGCCTGGCCCTCGCCGAAGACCCCGCATTTAACGCCTACCGTCAGCAGGTTCTTCGCTTTCTCTACGAGAAACACAGAAACCCTGCAGCGCAGCCCACTGAAACCACAGCCACTCCAAAGGCTCAGGGAAATACTCCCGCAGCAGCCTAAAGCTGAGGCTGCTAGATAGCCTAGCAGCCCATTATTTATTGAGGAAAAGAGTCATGTTAAAAGTAGTCGTTGTCGGAAATGGCATGGTCGGTCACCACTATGTGGAACAGCTGGTCGCAAGCAAAGTAGAGGCCCAGATTACCGTGATTGGCGGCGAAACTCGGCCCGCCTATGACCGTGTTCATCTCTCCGAGTTCTTTGCGGGACGCACTCCGGAAGATCTCGCCCTGACCACCAGAGATCACTATCGGGAGATCGGCGTCGAGGCCCATTTTGGCGACATGGTTGCCAGCATTGATCGCGACCAGAAAACCATTACCACCGACAGCGGCAAGCAGTTTGGCTATGACAAATTGGTTTTGGCCACTGGCTCCTATCCCTTTGTGCCACCGGTTAAAGGCAATGATCTAGAGCCCTGTGTGGTCTATCGCACCATCGATGACCTAGGCATTATTCAGGCCCAGGCCAAAGGCGGCAAAGTCGGCGTAGTGGTGGGTGGCGGCTTGTTGGGCCTGGAATGTGCCAACGCGGTTAAAAATCTTGGGCTCGAAACCCATGTCGTGGAATTCGCCCCCGGCCTGATGGGCGTGCAACTCGACGGCGGCGGTAGCGCCATGTTGCGGCGCAAGATCGAAGCCCTTGGCGTGACAGTCCACACCAGCAAAGCGACCCAGGTAATTGAACAAGATGCAGAGGGCCAAGCCCGGCTGCGTATGCAGTTTGCCGATGGCAGCTCTCTGGCCACGGATATGATTGTCTTCTCCGCGGGTATTCGCCCCTATGACGAGCTCGCCCGAGATTGCGATTTAACCGTTGGTGAACGCGGCGGCATTGAAATTGACTACCACTGCAAAACCAGTGATTCAGATATATTTGCTATAGGCGAGTGCGCCCTGTTTGGCGGCCGAATCTATGGTCTGGTGGCCCCCGGATACCGCATGGCCGAAGCAGCAGTGAGCCAGTTAACCAATGAGGTTATCCCGTTCCAAGGTGCGGATATGAGCACCAAGCTCAAATTGCTCGGCGTTGACGTCGGCTCGATTGGCGACGCTCACGGCAAAGAAACGGGTTCCGTGGCCTACACCTTTAGTGACGAACGTATTGATGTGTACAAACGCCTGATCGTCAGTGCCGACGGTAAGAAACTGTTGGGCGCGGTCTTGGTCGGCGACTGCTCAGACTACGATACCTTACTCCAATACTTCCTCAATGGCATTGCTTTGCCAGCCGACCCCCAGACCTTGATTCTGCCTTACAACGCTGGCGCTGCACCCGCACTAGGCGCCGCCGCACTGCCGGCCACCGCAACGATTTGCTCCTGCCACAATGTCAGCAAAGGCGACATTGTCAACGCGATGGATGCCGGCTTCTGCTCCCTGGCCGAAGTCAAAGCAGAGACGGCCGCCAGCAGTGGCTGCGGCGGCTGTGCTGCACTACTAAAGAATATTGTCGATGACGAGCTTGCCGCCCGCGGCCTCGAAGTCAATAAAGCCATGTGCGAGCACTTCAACTTTACCCGCCAGGAAATGTTTCATGTGGTTAAGGTTGAGTCGATCAAAAGCTTTGATGAGCTGATTTCAACGCATGGCAGTGGCCGCGGCTGTGACATCTGTAAACCCACAGCTGGTTCCATTCTGGCCTCCCTATGGAATGACTATGTGCTCGAAGAAAAGCATGTGGGCTTGCAGGATACCAACGACACCTTTCTCGCCAATATGCAAAAAAACGGCACCTACTCAGTGGTGCCCCGTATCGCAGGCGGCGAAATCACCCCCGACAAGTTGATCTGCATCGGTCAGGTAGCGAAAAAATATAACCTCTATACCAAGATCACCGGCGGTCAACGTATCGACCTGTTTGGTGCCCGGGTGCAACATCTGCCGGCGATCTGGGAAGAGTTGATTGCCGCCGGATTTGAAACCGGCCACGCCTACGGCAAGGCACTGCGCACGGTAAAATCCTGTGTTGGCAGCACCTGGTGTCGCTATGGTGTACAGGACAGTGTCGCCATGGCCCTGTATATCGAAAATCGCTACAAAGGGCTGCGCTCACCGCACAAACTCAAATCGGCAGTATCCGGCTGCACCCGTGAATGTGCCGAGGCACAGTCTAAGGACTTTGGGGTGATCGCCACCGAAAATGGCTGGAACCTATTTGTCTGTGGCAATGGCGGGATGAAACCCCGCCATGCCGATCTGTTTGCCACCGATCTGGACGACGAAACCCTGATTAAATATATCGACCGCTTTCTGATGTTTTATGTGCGTACCGCGGATCGCCTACAACGCACCTCGGTGTGGATGGGCACTCTCGAGGGTGGCCTCGACTATCTCAGAGAAGTGATCATCGAGGATTCACTGGGTATTGCCGCAGAGCTTGAAGAGCAGATGGACAGCATTGTCGGCAGCTATCAGTGCGAGTGGAAAACCACCATTGAAGACCCAGAAAAACTCAAGCGTTTCCGTCAGTTCGTCAACTCCAAAGCCGAAGACCACGAAATTATCTTTGTCGAAGAGCGCGGCCAGCCACGACCGGCCACTGAAGCCGAGCGTATACAACTTTTAGCCGAACCGGCTTAGGAGAATTGATAGTGAGCACTTACCAACAATTAGAAAAATCCGACTCAATCAGCCTCTGTATGCAAGCCGACCTGATCCCCAACTCCGGTATCTGTGCGGAACTGGACGGGCAGCAGATTGCCCTGTTTTATCTGCCCAAGGAGAGCCCCCAACTCTACGCCCTCGGCAACTGGGACCCCATAGGCAAAGCCAATGTACTGTCACGGGGTATGGTGGGAGATATCGACGGACGACTGGTGGTGGCCTCGCCAATGTATAAGCAGCACTTTGATCTGCTCACCGGCCAGTGCATGGAAGATGCAGCGGTCTGCGTGCCGGTATTCCCAGTCAGCCTGTTCTGCGACCACGTTATGTTAAGCCTGTAATTTATGAATATCAGCCATGACACCACAGGCTCCTGCACAGTGAAAACCACCTGCCCTTACTGCGGTGTCGGCTGTGGTGTCAGTGCTGAGATTAAAAATGATCAACTAATCGCCGTTTCAGGTGATACCGAGCACGCCGCTAATCTGGGCAAGCTTTGCGTTAAAGGCGCAGCACTGGATCAGACCATGGGTAGCCATGGCCGATTATTGCAGCCCAGCATTGAAGGTCAGGTGGTCACTTGGGATAACGCCATAGAAGAGGTCGCCAGCAGGCTCAACCAGATCCGTGAACAACATGGGCCCGGGGCCATCGCCTTCTATCTCTCCGGCCAGCTTCTCACCGAAGACTATTATGTCGCCAATAAATTCGCCAAAGGCTTTATCGGCACCGGCCATGTGGATACCAATTCACGCCTCTGCATGTCCTCCGCAGTGGCCGGCTATAAGCGCGCCTTTGGTGCCGATGCCGTGCCCTGTAACTACGAAGACCTAGAACACTGCGAGCTGCTGGTGCTAACCGGCTCCAACGCCGCCTGGACCCACCCTGTACTGTATCGGCGTATAACCGAAGCCAAGCAGAAAAATCCCGCCATGCGCGTGGTGGTGATAGATCCCCGGCGCACCGCCAGCTGTGATATCGCCGACCTCCATCTGGCTGTAGCACCGGGAGCCGATGCCTTTGTCTTCAATGGCCTGCTCGCCCATTTAGCGAAGGTCGGTAAGCTTAATAAAACCTATATTGAACAGCACACTGAAGGCTTTGAAAGCGCCCTAAAAACCGCCACTGCCATCGGTCAGGCAGAGCTTGAACAGAGTTCCGGGATTAACAGCGAAGACTTAGCCACTTTTTATCAGTGGTTTGCCGAGACCGAAAAGAGCATTACCTTCTATTCCATGGGTATTAATCAGTCCGCCACCGGCACCGATAAATGCAACGCCATTATCAACTGCCATCTGGCCACTGGCCGCATTGGCAAACTCGGTGCCGGGCCCTTTTCGATCACCGGCCAGCCCAATGCCATGGGCGGGCGTGAAGTGGGTGGCCTGGCCAATATGCTCGCCGCCCATATGGATTACAGCCCTGAGAATGTGGCCACAGTAGCTGCCTTTTGGAATAGCGATCAAGTCAGCCAGCAAGCAGGTTTAAAGGCAGTTGATCTATTTGATGCCGTCGCCGACGGCAGCATTAAAGCGATCTGGATTATGGGCACCAACCCAGTGGTGAGCATGCCCAACGCGGATCGGGTCAAGGCCGCACTAGCGCAATGCGACACCGTGATTGTCTCCGACTGTATAGCCGAGACTGACACCACAGCCACAGCCAACATCCTGCTGCCAGCCACCGGCTGGGGCGAAAAATCCGGCACTGTCACAAACTCCGAGCGGCGAATCTCGCGCCAGCGAGCACTGGTTAGTGCCGCAGGAGAAGCCCGCGCCGACTGGTGGATACTGGCGCAAGTGGCCAAGGCCATGGGCTTTAGCCAAGGCTTTAACTATCAGTCCCCGCGAGATGTGTTTGTCGAACATGCCCAGCTCAGTGACTTTCAAAATAATGGCCAGCGGCTGTTTAATATTGGCGCCCTCGGGCAGCTATCTGAAACCGACTACGATCGACTACAACCTATCCAGTGGCCAGTGACTGCAAATAGTCCCCAGGGTACTGCACGATTATTTGAAGACGGGCAATTTATCACCCCAAGTGGTCGCGCCCGCTTTGTTGCCATCACTGCGAGCCTGCCCGAAGCCAGAAAGTCCCACGACAGATTCCCTCTAATGCTTAACAGCGGTCGAATTCGCGACCAATGGCACACCATGACCCGCACCGGTCGCGCTGCATCATTGCTCGATCACACCGACCAGCCTTTTGTCGCCATGCATCCAGACACCGCAGCTGCGGCCAATTTACAAAGCGGTGATCTGACTGAGGTCTCAACACGCCAGGGGGTAATTCGACTCATCACCGTTATTGATCAGGGGATAAAATCGGGGCAACTGTTTGTACCCATTCACTGGAGTGACCAAAATGCCCACAGCGCCCGAGTCGACACACTGGTCGAACCGATTATTGACCCAATCTCCGGCCAACCTCAATTTAAATACAGCCGCGCCGCGCTAAACAAGATTGAGACGGCCTGTTGGGCCACCCTCGTGAGTCGCACCGCGCTGAATTGCTCAGGCTTTCTTAACTGGACCTCATCGCCACTGCCACAGCAGTTAGGCTTTATCTATCAGGTGGCGGTCGGCGCAGCGTTTGACTGGCAGAGTTTTGACTGGCAGAGCGGCGCCTCCGGCGGCACAGCGAATGCCATGGCCTATGCGCAGTTTTCGGATACCACTAATCTGGATCAGCGGCTTATCGGCTACAGCGATCAACAGATAGAGATCGCGATCTTTGCTCATCGCGACAAGACCTTCCTGCCGGCCAAAGCCTGGCTGCAAGCCCTACTCAACAACAGCGACCCAGAGAACCATTGGAAACTCCTGTCGGGGCCCGACAGCAGTGCTGCAGAAGATGGCAACAAGCTTATCTGCTCCTGTTTTAAAGTCAGCGAAACGCGAATTATCAGTGCCATCGAAGCCGGTGCCTGCTCCGCGCAAGAGCTCGGCCAACAACTTCAATGCGGCACCAACTGTGGTTCCTGCATTCCTGAATTAAATAGCCTTATCAGCCAAACAACCCGGATATCCCAATGACCAATATTGTGAATTTATTTGCCTCCCCAGAAAGCGCTAACGCAGACAGCCCTAAAGCAGACAGAACAGGTGAAGTGTTTCTTGTGGGTGCCGGGCCCGGCGATCCAGAACTGATCACCGTTAAAGCCATGAGATTACTCCAGGAAGCCGACGCCGTTGTTTACGATCGTCTGGCCAACCCAGTGCTGCTGGATTACGCACGCAAACACTGCGACCTAATCTATGTCGGCAAAAAGAAGGACCACCACAGCCTGCCTCAGGATCAAATATGCGCCCTATTGGCGGCGTTGGCCGGCTGTGGCAAAAAAGTCGTGCGCCTTAAAGGCGGCGACCCCTTTATCTTTGGCCGCGGCGGCGAAGAAGTTGAACACCTCACCGAGCAGGGCATACGCTGCACCATAGTCCCGGGCATTACTGCCGCCATCGGCTGTGCCGCGACCACCCAGATTCCCTTAACACATCGCGATCACACCCACGCCGTGACCTTTATTACCGGCCACCGCCAGCATGGCAAGATGTATATCAACTGGGATCTGGCGCTGCAAAAAGACACTACCGTGGTGTTTTATATGGGCCTATCTAATCTAAAGGAGATTACCTCAGAGCTTATTGCACGGGGCTGCCCCGTCGACAAACCCTTTGCCGTAGTGGCACAGGGCACAGCAGAGACACAGCAAGTATTAGTCGGAACAGTCAGTGATATAGCCGACAAACTGGCGCGCCATCCGCTGCCATCACCAGCGCTATTAATGATGGGCGACGTGATCAACGCCAATGGCTACGCCCAGCACTTAGCCGATCTCACCAGCGCAGCGCGGCCAGTGTCATCAGAAATGCTAGAGGTTATATAACTGCAGCGCGGCCAGTGGCCTAGAGAATAGGATTACGGATTAATCTTTATTGTCAGCTTTGGCTTTGCAGAAGAATGCAAAAGGAATGGCAAAAGGGCCAAAAAATACCCCCATCCATCCCCAAAAGCGCGTACTGCCGCCACGGTCTTTGGCGATTTTATAGCAGACAAAAATTGAAATTATATTGAGTATGACCAACGCATAGGCTGTAGGCATGATTACAGCTCCTGGCTAAAGTGATAGCTGGCAATGGTAAACCCTTCTTGAAAGTAAAACTTATGGGCTCTGCCACGATGGATTCCTGAATCCAGGTGCAAAAACGTACACTGGCTACTATTTGCTTTATCACGCAGCCAATCGATCATGCGCCTGCCGTAGCCTGACGATCGCTCCGCGTCGGCAGTCACAAGATCATCAACATAGAGGTGCTTACCCATAAAAAAATTAGAAGAGATGCGATAGCCCGCTGCAGCCACCATTTTATTCTCTATCGCTAAATAAATCAGACGAAACCCCTCAGTTTCCATCTCCCGCACGCTAGACACAAACTCCTGTCTTTTTAAATGCGGTCTCAATTCAGCCATAATTTCAAAACAAGCTTCAATTTCTGCATCTGTTATTGCGCGCTGCGGCATAAAGCCTCCTTAGTTATTGCACACCAATAACAGTAGCAAATAAAACTGACAATGGCCTTAGAGCCCAGTCATATTTTTTACAGAGTTCTCTAGCCGAGTCGAGAAATCCCAATTGATCCGGATTCGTAACCAGCTCGGCCACCTGTGATTGCAGAGGCTGGTAGTCAGTGAACCTAATATTATTGTACGCGGCTATATTACTGATAGATTGGACAAACCGCTCTACATCTTCGGCCTGAAAAACAACTGACTGAGTGATCTCTAAGGGTGCAGGATCTTGCTGATTAACATATCTAAAGCGGGTTTTTTCCTCAGAGACAGTAATGGTTAAATCTGAACCCTTCACGCCCTCGCTCCCTGAACCAGATTACCCACTTTGACTTTACCTCCAGGGATATTGATATTCGCCACCTGCATTTTTTGTAAATTTAGTTCACTGGTATCAATACCATTTTTTTTAAGCTCGGCAATCATCGCATCGAAGACCACCTCGTGGAGACAGCGCACCTGAGTTGCGACATCCATATCATTGTAGGCGCCGGGGTAGATCGTTCTGACGCGACTCAGAACATCCACCTCACCCCGAATGTAGGGCCCAATCCATGACAGAAGCGTAAATAATGAATAAGCAATCAGGTTAAATTCTGAATTTTTATCCACGTAGCCACCAGCCAGAACTCGCCACTGAATCGTACGCATGGAGCCAAAGTTGGATTGATTTAAGAGCAGGGTTATCGTTGTGCCACGGGAGGTGGGCTCGGACTCCGCTTTGATAAAACTGCGCTGCTCACAATTTTTTAGATCAGGATCTGTATCAATAATTGCAATGGATTTCACGGAGGTTATGGGGGTTTTACTTTTTAACTCTTTTTCAATGGCGCTATAGATATCTTGCTCAATACTATAGGAGTGATGAAAGATATGCTGAAAGCTACCTAATGTGCGGCCAAAATAACCAAAAGGATAATTTTTATTAAAGCTCTCATTCCTCGATTTGGCCTTGTCGATATCTTTTTTCAAGAGCAGTTTCGTGACAGTCCCGGCTATTGCCAGAAAGATGAGTGAAATACCAAAAGTTAGTGTGGCCAATATAGTATGGACAGTAATAGCGACGTATAGGGTGCGCTTTTTTATTCGATTATTAATATTTTTCGAATTAATTAAATCCATTTTTTGTTGCTCCGTTTTGAAACGACCGAGACCCAATAGTGTTATATCTTGGGCGTTATTTTCCTTATTTTTATTTTCTTAAAATTAACGATTTCTCAACTAACTTTTTGACCTGCTTAAAGGTGTCATTACCTCGAATAATCTGTGAGGTACTAGAAGAGCCATTAATCGTTAAGCTCCATAGACTGCTAATTTTTCCCTGATATAAAAATCCGGTCCAGGCAGTAATTGAGTTGCAGGACGCTGAGGCGCTGTGCCAAAGGGTATTAAAGGTAATCGCCGTGCCATAGGCCCAACCGGTTACTGGGTATGGAATGTTTTGACAGCCATAGCCTGGGGCTCGATTGACATAGGTGCCGGTAATCAGACCGGTGCTATCGATAGAGTTAATGATTAGAGTCGATCCACTTTGGTTGTTCCAGGCGGAGGGAGTCGGGATCGAGGTGATCGAATCGCCATAGCTGGCAGCGACAAAGAGCAAACTTGCGGCAAGTGTTGAGAACAGCCTGCCAATGGTGGTAAAGCGCATAACAACGTCCTTATTTTTGTTGCCCCAGAAAAGTACTGCAGAGTCTACGTCGAGGCTTATCCATAAACCCTTGCGCCGTGACCGCGGGCGAAAAGAACTCTCTATTAGTATTCCCGCGCGCTGACAGAAACCCATCAGCCACTAATCCATAAAAGAGCTTAATTTGACTGAGATTGGTTAGAAGGCTGGTTTGGGAGTTGAGCGACAGGGCCTAGTCGAGCACTTGAATGAGCGGCGTAATGGCCGCGGGGAAGCCCCTAGCTTCAATGCCACCATTAATCGTTTATTGGTTAACTAATGAGAACTGCCGATACGGGGATTTATGACTTTTTGTAGGCGCCGGAGGCCCAGGGGTTAGGCTTGGGTTCTGATTTGGGTTCTGATTTGGGTTCTGATTTGGCTACTGGATTCGGTGCTGCTGGCTTAGGTTTGGCAGCCACAGGCGAAGCGATTACCGGCATAGATAGAGTAAGTTTAGTGCCGGGTTGCGCGGTGACTGGCTTAGCGTCGGTTTTTACCGGCTTCGGCCGAGCTTTAGGCGGGGTGCCCACAGACTTACCCTGCGCCTTGATAAACTTGGCCACATAGAGTTTCTCGACC